>Ga0116215_1000482_pt1 | contig 30291 bp, 30 predicted proteins | sample Sb_taG_7_FD_89698 | JGI IMG/M metagenome (GOLD analysis project Ga0116215, IMG submission 89698) | Peat soil microbial communities from Weissenstadt, Germany - Sb_50d_2_FS metaG | ecosystem: Environmental > Terrestrial > Soil > Wetlands > Peat | place: Germany: Weissenstadt | collected 2010-09-21
AAAACTGGCACGCGGAAGATTTGATTATCAAGAATAACTCCACGCTCTCATTGCGCCCTTTGACCACGGATTGAATCCACGCAGTGTGGAGGTCTTTTGCAATCACGTTGCGGTTACGATACTTGTGGCGGGCGAAAACGCAAGCTCGCGGATATTGATGGCTCCCCGGCCCACAAACTTGTCGAGCCTACCGAGAATTTGGCGATGGCCAGTTTGAAAATCGACAATGTTCCGGATTGAGGGTCACAATACCAATTGATTGGCAGGAGAAAATGAGAGGCGAAACGATGTGGCCCCCGAAAAAGCAAATCCCTTGGTTTTCCATCCTGATTGTCTCGGCGGTTGCGCGTATTTCCCAGCCGGTTCGTGCGCAGGACGCCCCGGTCGACCGAACTTGCTGCCACTCGCCCAGCCGACCTACTCGCCGATCACCGAGATCGACGCTCGCAAGGCCACGCCGCCGCCGCGGTTCGAGGTCAAAGCACCGCAGGGTGCCCCCAATGTCCTTGTGATCCTGCTCGACAATCTTGGATACGGTGCGACGAAGACCTTCGGCGGCGTGATCGAGATGCCAACGCTGGAGCAGCTCGCCAAGAATGGTCTGATCTACAACAATTTTCATACGGCGCCGCTATGTTCGCCCAGCCGCATGGCGCTTCTCACCGGCCGCAATCCGCACAGCGCCAACATGGGGTCCGTCGCAGAGATCGCTACCGCGTTTCCGGGTCAAACCGCCGAACGCCCCTTAAGCGTAGCGCCGTTGGCTGAGGTCTTGAAACTCAATGGCTACAGCACTGCCATGTTCGGCAAGTCACACGAATTCACGCCCTGGGAAGTGGGCGCTTCGGGACCGTTTGAATCATGTTCGGCATGGAGACAGCGGACGTGGGCATGGACCTTTATACGCTCGTCACCTCGGACTACGCGAAGGGCAACAACAAGTTCACCGGCACGATCGACAAGATAACGATCGAGCTGAAGAAAATGAACCCTGACGCAGAAGCGGCCGCGGAAAAAGCCGCGGAGATAAGCGACAAAGACGAGGCGGATGACGACTGAACCGCTTGGCCGGGAGTTTGCGTTCTAGTAGGTTACGCCTGTTGAGTCGCAATCAGTGGCATCCGGACCGCGTCGCCAAGTGGCGCGCCACTTGAGTTGTGAGTTGGCAAGAGCACGGTAAGCGAAATCACGGATTCAACAGAAACTTTCCAACGTTCAGAAAAATGGGGCTCCATCGGCGACAGCAACCGCTCTGCCTGACCAGAAACCGAACCGAAAAGCCGAAGTGCAACGGGTCCGCCCTCTAACGTCCCAAATCTAAGCCAAGCGGCTCTGGAAGGAGTAGTCCGGCGAGCCAAAGAAAAAGCCGGCCGAAGACAGAAATGTCCAAAGTAAAAGCTAAGGTAGAAATCCGCACTAAAGAGCAGCGTCACGAAGTGGGCAAGTCACTGCGGGTAAAATGTCCGCGCACATCGCACGGCGAGGTCGTGCTTGGACAGGGCGATGACCGAGACGTCGTCGCGATGCTCGAAGCTCAGGACAAGGACCGGCTGCAGAACCTCGTGCCAATTCGGCATGGACGGATGGTCCAGTCTGCGTTCGCATACTTTCGCGGCACCGCCGCGATACAGGCGTACGACCTCGCCGGCACGCCAACCAGCGGCATAATCGTTCAGGCCTGCGGCGACTGTCACCTGATGAATTTCGGCGGCTTCGCTACGCCTGAACGAAATATCGTCTTCGATATCAACGATTTCGATGAGACCCTGCCCGCACCGTTCGAATGGGACCTTAAGCGCCTTGCCGCGAGCTTCGTGATCGCTGCGCGTTGGCGCGGCTTCACGGAAGATCAGGCAAGAGAAATGGCGGTGCAGACCGCCGCATCGTATCGCGAGTCGATGAGAAAGCGCGAGAGTACCAGTGTCCTTGAAGCTTGGTACTCCAGGATTGGCGTCGACGACGTGCAGGCCATGGCAGGTGACAATGTCGACCTGAGCGGCCGCCTAAAGAAGAAGATCGTTGAAGCTCGCAAGCAAACCCACGAACACGTTTTTCAAAAGCTCACCACCCCGTCCAGAGGCCTGCCGCGCATCGTCGACCAGCCGCCGCTGCTCTACCACGTTGATAAGCTTGAAAATATAAAAATCAATCAGAGCGAGATCGCGACCTTCTTCGAGCAGTATCGCGAAACTCTTGCAGAGGAGCGCCGCATCCTGTTCGACCGGTTCAAGTTAGTCGACTGGGCGTTAAAGGTCGTCGGCGTCGGCAGCGTCGGTACGCGCTGCTTTGTAGCGCTTCTACTTGCGGCACCTGACGATGCTTTGTTCCTGCAGATCAAGGAAGCGGGTCGCTCGGTACTCGAGCCATACACCGGAACTAAGAAGGTGAAGCAAAATGGACAGCGGGTTGTCGTGGGGCAGCGCCTAATGCAGTCTGCGAGCGACATCTTCCTTGGCTGGACCAGGGGACCCCTTGGCCGCGACTTTTACATCCGCCAACTCCGGGACATGAAGGTTGCGCCCGATGTCGAAACGCAGCTGCCGAAGGTGATGCGCGCGTATGCAATGGTCTGCGGCCTGGCGCTGGCCCGGGCCCACCATAAAGCGGGAGACGCTGCAATGATCGCGGGCTATCTCGGCAGCGGCGATCAGTTTGACGAAGCGATTGGCGACTACGCGGTCGCATATGCCGACCAGGTGGAGCACGATTACAAGACCCTCGTCCAGGCGGTCCGCAGCGGACGATTGAAGACCGACGTAAGCCCGAGTCGTCTCGCCACCGCGCTGCGATAGGTGCAAAGCTGTTAGCGGGATGGAATATGTTGATGAAGACTCTTGGAGCGCTCGGTGCGTTACTGATGGTCTTATGGACGATCAGCCCGGGCGCTGGATTCGCCCAGGCTCAAACGATGCTGTCTGCCGAAGAAAAGCTGGAGCAGGACTTCACCGATCCGTTGACGACCCTGCCACAGCTGATCGTCAGGGACAGCTACACGCCGGCCAATTACGGACCTTGCACGCCGCAGGTGTTGTGCTTCAGAAATTACGAGACCAACCAGCTCACCATTCGGCCAGTGATCCCGCGCATACCGCCTGAGAGTTTGCTCCCGTTTTCGCAGTTGATCCGGCCGACATTTGCATTGGTAACCGTGCCAAGCTCCCTAGGCGGAACGCGGACCGAGTTCGGGGACCTGCCGATGTTCGATATAGCTGTTCTGCCGTGGCCGGACAGAAAGAAAACCGGGATCCTGATCGGAGTAGGACCTACATTTGTATTTCCGACAGCGACCTCAAAAAGCGCCGGCCAGGGTGCGTGGCAGGCCGGCCCTGCATTCGGCGGTATCTACACGGGCATTCCCGGGCTGCTGATAGGGTTCGTTGCCCAGAATCCCATTAGCTTCGCGTACACGTCACCCAATCGTCCACCTCAAAACACGTTTGAGTTCCAACCCGTTTTCGCACTTCATCTGTGGGACAAATGGTATTTGCGATCAGCCGAAGCCAACTGGACCATGGGTTGGCGTCACAACTCCCCTACGATGTTGCCGCTGAGCGTCGGCCTCGGGCGAACGTTTGTGCGTCCGGGGCTGCCACCGATGAGTTTCTTTGTGACGGGACAGTGGATGGCGTATCGGCAATACGCCTCGATCGCGCCGCAGACAACGATCAACTTCGGTCTGACCGTCGCGTTTCCAGAACTAAGAGACTGGTGGTCGCGAAACTGACGGGGCTCGACCCTTGGCCGCTACACAGCAAGCGCTGCCGGTTTGCTCAATCTCCGGCCGATTTCTCCAGCGGCCGGCGTGTTCCACCACGCTCTCGCTGGTCACTTAATGCCCGTAGGGAAGAGGAAGGTTACGCTCACGCGGGTTATCCACTGCGGGGCGCCGTCCGGACGCTTTAGAAGGTCGTACGCGCCGCCCTGCAGACTCAAACTGTGTGAGCCGATAGTGAAGGCCTTGCCGACATCCGCGCCCATCGGAATAGTCCAGGCGTTGGCGGCATCGGCCGTCCAGTCGTACGTGATGGCGGGATCGCAGTCGAAGTACCAACCGCTCTCGAAGTTGTAGCTGATTTGGGGTTCGATGTAGGTCTGATTCACGCTTCCGCGCTCGCGATTTCCGGCAAACGACATGAGTTGATATCCGAGTATGTAGTCGGACCACGGACCCTCTGAGTAAGCGAGCGCCACTGTTGGTCCGGCCGACCATCGGCCGCTTCCCAATTCCGAGCTGCTGGCAGTGGGGAAGTCAAAGATCGGACCCAAGCCCCAGATCCAGGTGGAGTTTTTGGCCGGCGTGAGAAAAAAAGAAGTCTCCAGGTCTTCCAGCCCGGATTGTTCATGCGGAGTGGGCGAGTAGGCCAACGTCAGGCTCGGCCGTGCGATCAGGTCCCAATCCGCGGTCAGCGGGAGCGGCACCACCGGCTCGATGTTCAAAGCATCGCCAGCCTTATGATGCGGGCCGATCTCAAATCCCGTTGTGGATTGAACTGGAACCTTGACGAAATCCTCAAACGGGTTATGTACGCTTATTGCCAGCTCCTGATCCGTCATGACGCTCGGCGACGGTGCAGGAGTCGACGCTTGTTGCGCCTGTGCCGACACCGCCAGAACGGCGCTCAGCAGCAAACCCAACGCCGTGGGGGAGGGCGCGAGTTGCAATCGCAGCCGCTTCAAGTTACCACTCCTTAAGGGGCGCCGACTCCGAACCACTTGTCGTAGATCTGCTGATACGTGCCGTTGTCACGAAGCGCGATCAACGCAACATTGATCTTTCTGCGCAGCGGGCTGTCCAGCTGCACCATGATGGCGGCCGGCGCAGTGTTAAATTCGGGGCCGACCGTCTTCACCAGCCCCTTTCCCTCATGCGCCGCATAGTAAAGGAGTAATGGCGCGGCCGTCACCACGGCATCCACTTTCTTGTCCTGGAGAGCTTTAAACATTTGATCAGTCGTCGCGAACTCCTGGACCTGTGCGTTCTGCGCCCGAAGATAATCGGTGGCGGTGCTGTTCGCTAGCGTGGCGACCGGCTTACCCGGCAAATCGCCCGGCCCCTCGATAGCGCCGCGAATCTGCTCGACGGTCAAGGTGGTCGTCGGCTGGGCAGTATAGAGCGCAACGAAAACGACACTGGTGAACATCCAGAAGATTGATAACGCGCGCGCCACCCAATGACGCGGCATCGTCTGCGCCTGTGACGTCAGCGACGATAGTCCCCAATAAATTACCTCGAAGATCCCCGGGAAGTAGTTGCGGTTCGAAAGCATGCTGTCCTCCTGCCGCCGATCCAGGAACCAGACCACATGAGCCGGGATCAGGACGATCAGGATGGCCATGCCGAGCCACAATACGGTCGTTCGCGAAAACAGCAGACGGAGCAGGTCCGACAAGGGGTTTGCGGTCTGCGCCTTCTCGCCTGTATCGCGCACCATAATTTGCAGGCCTGCCTGCAGTGTTGGGATCGAAAAATCGAAAACCTCATCGCGCGCCGACGTTATAATGAGGCCGAGGGTGAGGTCGGCGTTTTTGGATCGCATCGCTTCTTCCAAGTGGCTCACGTCGGGCATGACCTGATAGCTCGTCTTTAGCTTCAGCCGCGCTGCGATCGCGTTCCAAAGATCGACGCTGAATCCGGTCAGGGTGCCGTTCTGTTCCATAACGCTCGGTGGAGCAATGAATGTCGCCACCCTAAGCTCCGGAGTTTCTCCCTGTGCCGAAGCGGCCGAGGAACTGACGGTTTGCGAATAGGCGGGAGCCGCCAGGGCAGCGCTGATCGCGAGGACCGCTAGTACACAAAAACCCTTTTTCAACGAACATTCCTCCTTGATCTCGGCGGGTGCATTGGCCCCGGAGCTCTGGCTGCGGATGCGACCGAGACACGACACCACCCGGTCGTCTGAGTGGTCGTTCGGTCCTTAGTTTTCATGGCGTCTTTTCGCGATTGGCGTTATTCACGAAAAATCATCGCGAGTAATGCAAGGACCCCGAGAATCGTTATCAATGCAGCGACGAGCACGGACAGTGAGCGCTGTTTACCGGCGTATTGCGCTCCGAGTGCCCGGATGTTCTGGCGGTTTTCCAGGGTAGCCAGCAGCAGCGAGAAGAGTCCAATGCAGACTAGCGCGAGCGCAAACTCGCGCGGTCCGATGAGGTAATTCTGTTGCTTTTCGCTTGGCGCTTCGATCTGAAAGAATTTGTAGATGCTGAAGCCGAAAGTGATTAGCGAAGTCGAGGTTCTGATCCACGACATCATAGTCGCTTCGTATGCAGCGCGGGTGCGCTCGAAAGCGAGCCTGATCGAATCATCGAGCGCCGGTGCGCTTTGCGGAATTTGCTCGGCCATTTGCATGAATTCCTTTGAGCCCTAGTTGGTGATCAGGGCTAACGCTGTTAAACGGCGGCTTCCCCGGCATGACGGGAGCGAAACTCCGCTAGCAAAATCTGCATACTAACCAGCAGCATCCAGAGCGGAAAGACCAGTTGGATCCACTTCCAGTTCGCGATCACCAATAGCAGTACCAAGGCGCAAGCGTATCCGGCAAATGCAATCCACCGCGGGAAAATGGCGCTACGCAATCCGATGGTGCAGGTCGAGATCATGAACACGCCTGCCATCTTCATAGCGAACAAGTTCAGGAGCGCGTCGATTGCGCGGCGACCGAAATACAGGGTTGCACTATCAGGTGAACGGAGATTGCCGGCGGCTGCAACCTCAATGAGCGCCCCTGAAATGGCCGCTGCACCGAAAAGGCACGCCACAAAGAGCAATCCGCTGCCGAGAAATACGGTCGCAAAGAACCGATCTTCAAGCTCTCCCAGGCGGTCGCGGAGCACGCCCATGAACCACAGAAATGCGATCCCGGCAAACGGAACCAGGTACAGCGCGAGCCGTACCGCGGCCCGACGGTCTGGATCGGTGAGCCAAACATCAGGCTGCGTCAGATCAGATGGAACCGCGCTTCGCGCAATTCCCATCCCAACGATCATCAGCAGCGAAAAAATCACGCCCGCGATGGCCGCTCCTCGCGGCGCCAGGGTCTGCTGGCGGGAAGGCTTTGCTGGGGCGGTCACGGTATAGTTTCCGGCGGTACCGCGATTGGAGTTCGTATCATTCTCCTCTCCTCCGCTCATTTCTATGCCGATGGCGAGGGTTGGACAGCCTAATGACTGTGCCGGACGCCTAGCCCTTGTCGGTCTTCCACCCCGGCCTCCAGTTACTCTTCCAGATCGGCGAAGGATCGCGCCATGGTCGAATCCAATCACTTTTGCGGGCGCCTTTTTAACTGTACACCAACGGCTTTGTTCTCAGCGTGGTCTGGTCCATGTCATATCACTCAGATCCCATCCGCCGCCGAGCGCCTCATAGAGATTAACAACGGCAAGAAGCTGGATTACCTCGATAAGAGTGTAGGTTGGGCTATAGGTACCGGACCCAGTTTAGTACGGTAGCCGCGCGGATTCCTTGGGCATCAGCGGCTCCAGCCGACGCAGTTGTGCTTACCTGCGCCAAGGCCACCGCGGGACTCAGGCCAACTCCGACTATCACCAAAATCGGAGCCGGCAGAATGCTTCGCTCTTTTACGACTCGCCTGCTTTTAAACGATAGGTACTAGAGGGCCTCCGGTATTATATTGTAACGACGATTTTTCGGTTCCGTATAACCATGCGGCTTCTGCCTCTTTGGAAGCCTCACGGGTTCTCGGTTGATCTCTTTGTAAGGGATCAGGCTCAGAAGATGCGATATGCAATTCAATCGAGCGCGTTTCTTGTCGTCGGCATTAACGATGTACCATGGTGCAAATGGGGTGTCGGTTGCAAGTAGCATATCGTCTCTCGCCCGGGAATAATCGTACCATCGCCTATGAGACTCGAGGTCCATCGGGCTGAGTTTCCAGATTTTCCGCCCATCGTTGATGCGAGCGAGGAACCGCCTAGTCTGTTCCTGCTGACTCACCTCGAACCAATACTTAATAAGTACAATCCCACTCTGAATGACCGCGCGTTCGAACTCCGGGCACATCTCGAGAAAGCGAACTGCTTCTTTTTCCGGGCAGAATCCCATAATCCTTTCGACGCCGGCACGGTTGTACCAACTGCGATCGAAGATGACTACTTCTCCTGCCGCTGGTAGATGCGGAATGTACCGTTGGACGTACATCTGTGACTTCTCGCGCTCTGTCGGCGCCGGCAGCGCAACGAGCCGGAAGACTCTAGGGCTGACCCTATCCAAAAGTCGTTTAATGACGCCTCCCTTTCCGGCAGCGTCACGGCCTTCAAAGATCACTACGACCTTCAGACCCTTGTGCTGAACCCACAACTGAAGCTTTACAAGCTCGGCCTGAAGTTTCTCAAGTCGCTTTTCGAAATCCTTGCGCTTGAGCTTCGCGGGTCGATTCTTTGAAACAGCAGACGGGAGCTTTTGAGGGCGTTTGGCTTTCGATGTTGGTGACAACGGATTCAGCCTCCAGAAATCACTGTTTGTGGCTCCACTGGACGTCGCTGAGGTTCCATCCGCCACCGAGCGCCTTGTACAGGTCGACGACTGCAAGCAGCTGATCACGCTGAGTCTGTGCGAGCGCGTCTTCAGCCGGAAAAAGCAACTGTTCAGCTTCCAGGACTTCGAAGTAGCTCGCGCGTCCAGCCGTGTAACGCAGGAGGGACAGATCAACAGCCTCTTTCAAGGCTTGCACCTGATGGGTTTGAGCGGCCCGTTGATCGACTAGCGTTTGTTGTGCGATCAGCGAATCCGATACTTCCTGAAACGCGACGAGAATCGTTTGCTGGTATTGAGCGATTGATCCATTCCAGAAAGCCTGCTGGGCGTAGTAGCTCTCAATCAGTTGGCCGCCCTGGAAAAGAGGACCGGCGAAACCCCCGGCGATGTTCCAGATGCTGAAACTTGACTCGAAGACGTCGCCGATGCTCGGGCTCTGTCCCCCATAAAGCGCTGATATGCCGATCCGGGGGAAGAAATTGGCCACAGCGACCCCGATCTCGGCGTTGGCGCCGATCATGGTTTGCTCCGCCTGCATAATGTCGGGCCGGCGCTGAAGCAAATCGGTCGTCAAGCCGACCGGAGCGGCTGGCATGGCTTGCTCCGTCAAATCAGCTCCCCGTTCAATGTCTCGTGGATATACACCCAGAAGGACACTGAGCGCATTCTCCTGTTGAGTGATGGCGCGCTTCAGGCTTGCTATGTTTGCGATGCTAAAGTCGTAGGAGGCCTGCGCACGTGCTACTGGTAACTTGCTGTCCTTTCCAAACTGAAACCGCTGAGTGAACAGGTCCAATGTCTGTTTATAAATCTTCGAGCTATTTTCAGCGATAACCAGTTCCCGGTCCAACTCGCGCAGACGGAAATAGCCAGTCGCCACGTCACTTACCAAGGTCAGCAGGACACCGCGCCGCACATCTTCTTGAGCGAAAAGATTCGCCCGCGCGGCCTCAGTCGATCGCCGGATGCGGCCCCATATATCGATCTCCCAAGCGGCGTTAAGCAGTCCTCCAAAGGCATTGAAGGTGAAATTTCCTCCCGCTTGCTCCAGCGGTACAAAAGTCTTCTCGCGGCCAGCGAACACTTGATAGCCAGCCTGCGGGTACAGCGGCGAAGCGGCTACCCAAACCATTGAGTTAGCCTGGTCAACCCGTGCGACGGCAAGTTTCAGGTCATAGTTGCGCGCCAGCGCTTCGGCAATGAGTTGCTGGAGGGCTTGGTCTTTGAAGACGTTCCACCACGGCAAGTCGGCGAGTGAAGCCGATTCAGAGGGACCGAGCTGAGAGCGGAATTCTTCTACCGGTACGAGCTCGGGACGTTTGTAGTCAGGCCCGACTTCAACTTTCCAAAGTTTACCCCAGATGCCTTTAGGCTCGGCTGTCGGCGAGCAGCCCGTAAGAAGCAAAACTCCGCAAAGCAGTACCAATCTCAAAGCCATCGATCTTGCAGCGTCCATGCTCACCAGCGACTCCTATTGAATTGCCGCAAGCATTTTGCGGAACCTTGAAAGCGTGAACGCCGTATATGCGGCCCCGATCAGAAACATTTTTGTCATATCCGGCCATACCATTGCCGGCGTGGCGTTCCTGAATAGCACCGCCTGCGAGAAGCTGACGAAATGTGTCGACGGGACAAATGTCATAATCTTCTGGAGCAAAACAGGCATGCTCTCCACAGGCGTCTGGCCGCCTGAGAGCAGGCTCATGACGATGAATACCGGGAACGCCAGCAGACCGAATTGGGGCATTGAGCGGACCAGCGTCGCTAACATGATGCCGAGTGCGGTTACGGAGAACAGATATACGATAAGACCGCCGAGGAAGAGCGTAATCGAACCGGCGATGGGAACCCCGATTGCCACCTTCACAACGATAAACAGCGACAGCATCGCGGCGACCACCACGACCAGGCCATTCGCCCAAATCTTAGCGAACATGAGCTCATAAGGACTCAATGGCATAACAAGCAAATGCTCGATCGTCCCGTGCTCGCGTTCGCGCAAGACGGCGGCACCAGTCAAAAAGATTGCAAGCACGGAGATGTTATTTATGATCTGGTTGATCGCCACGAACCAACTCTGTTGCATGTTCGGGTTAAAGCGCGCCCGGGTGACAAGCTGGACAAGGTCTCGATTTTGTGGATTCGCTCTGCCGGCCCAGAAAGGTTCAACTTCCTTGGTGATGATTTTCTGAATGTATGACGGACCTCTGCCCGCCTGGCTCATTGCGGTCGCGTCAGTAATGACCTCGATCGTGGGTGTGGCGCCTTTAGTCAGGTCGTGCTGAAACTTGGCCGGAATATCAATAACAAATGTGTACTTGCCTTCGTCCATCACGCGATTGATTTCGCCGAACGGTATGACCGCTGCGGGGAGAAATAATGGCGGCAGTAACGAATCCCGTATCTGGCGGGAAACCGTCGATTGATCTTCGTCGACCACTGCGACCGAAGCATTTACTACATCCATAACTGCGCTTTTCGCGGGTGTGTAAACAGAAAAAGTGAAGGAGTAGACAATGAGAAACAGTAAAACCGGGTCGCGGGCGAGGCTGAGCAACTCCTTGATTCCAAGCTGACCGATATGCCGGAGGTGCCGCATCGCCTAGGCCTCTTGCTTCTTCAGGAGCGTCACAGATGTCACGAAATAGATAAGAGCCAGAGCCGCAAGTGCGACCAGGTTGCGCCACAACGACGAAAAGCTGAGTGCTTTGGTGAATGTTCCGACGCTAATCGCCTGGAAGTAAGTGCTGGGGAAGATCCGCGCCGCGAACCACGCTCCTCCCGTCAAGGACGATACCGGAACAAACATTCCGGAAAATTGCACGGCAGGAAGAATGGTTATTATGGCGGCGGCAAAGATCGCAGCCGTCTGCGTCGGCGCGAAGACTGAAATGAGCAGACCAAAGCCAGTGCTCGCCAAAACGTAGATCACTCCGCCCAGAACAAGCGTCTCCCAACTCCCTTTTAACGGGACCTGAAAGAGTAAGATTGCGACGGCGACGAGCGTCGCGAACTGAACTACTGCGATACCTATGTACGGCAGTTGCTTGCCGGCCAGGAACTCCAGCCGAGTCGCAGGAGCGGCGTAAAAGTTGGCTATCGAGCCGAGTTCCTTTTCGCGGACGACACTAAGCGCCGTTAGCATGCTCGGGATTAGAATGAGCAAGAGCATGATATCGCCCGGCACCATCGCGTAGATGCTCTTGAACGCCTGATTGTACAGAGCGCGCGCTTCGACCTTTATCGGCTTGGAAGCGGGCGGTAGTCCTTTGGATTCCCGCAACTGGCTTTGGTACTGGTCGTGAACACTTTCGACGTAGCTCCGCGCCGTTTCGGCACGGAAGGGCTGGGCCGCATCGAGAAATGCGTTTACCTCAGGTTGACGGCCTCGTTGCAAGTCTCTTTGAAAACCCGTAGGAACCTCCAATGCTATGCGGAGTTCGCCGTTTCGCAAACGCCGGTCAAGCTCGGAGTAGTTGGGGATGGGATCGTTCTCGACGAAGTAGTAGGAACCGCGGAAGCTGTCGACGTAGTTGCGGCTGGCGGGGGTTCCGTCGGAATCCAGAACCGCAAAAGGCAGGTGGTCAACGTCGAGAGAGATTCCATAACCGAACACGATCATCAAAAGAATGGGACCGAGCACCGCGAATGCTAGTCGCACTGAATCATGCTGCAACTCGACCGCCTCGCGTCGCGCGAACGCCCATACTCGACCTATGCTGAACCTGCTGGGAGTCTCATCAGCGTGGGACGGAGGAGCTTCGCCTTGCGGGGACTCGAGCGTTGCTCCGACGGCGGCTGACTTCTCAGCCGCTTCTTCCAGATATCCGATGAAGGCATCTTCCAGATTTTTCGCCTTCCGCTCGGCGACCAACTGGGCCGGAGGTCCCTGCGCAAGCACTTTTCCGGCGTGCATCATCGACATCCGATCGCAGCGGTCGGCCTCGTTCATGAAATGGGTAGAAAGAAAGATCGTGACGCCGTTCTCGCGCGACAGCTTGATCAGTAATTCCCAAAACCCGTCACGCGCGACCGGGTCGACGCCCGAAGTCGGTTCATCGAGAATAAGCATCTCGGGTTCATGGATGACGGCGACAGCAAGAGAAAGACGCTGTCGGATTCCCAAGGGCAGGCTCTCGGTCAGGATGTCTGCCGAAGACTCAAGCTGGAACAGCGTCAGCAGCTCGTTCACACGATCGTGAGCAGCAACTTCCGGAAGGTCGAAGAGTCGCGCATGCAGCACGAGGTTTTGGCGCACCGTCAATTCGGTATAGAGCGAAAAGGCCTGCGTCATGAAGCCTACCCGGCGGCGCGACTCCACGTCGCCGCCCTTGACTGACTTGCCGAAGAGGAGGGCGGTCCCTTCGGTCGGTGGCAGCAGCCCGGTAAGCATCTTCATCGTGGTCGTTTTGCCACAGCCATTGGAGCCGAGAAATCCGAAGATCTCCCCACGCTCGATGCGAAAGCTCACATGATCCACGGCGGTGAAAGTGCCGAATCTCTGAGTGAGATCGTGGGCTTCGATAGCTGGAGGTCCACCGCTGGATTGCATGGGCAGGATTTCTGGTTCCTTATGGCCGCGGCGCGATTCTTCCGGGAGAAGCCGAATGAACGCCTTTTCGAGAGTTTTCTCGTTTGTGTGGCTCTTGAGTTCGGCGGGCGTGCCAGTCGCCAGGGCTTTGCCCGCGTTCATCGCCACGAGCCAGTCGAACCTTTCCGCTTCGTCCATGTAAGCGGTGGCAACCATCACACTCATGCTTGAGCGGCGAGACCTGACGCGATCGATTAGTTCCCAGAACTGTCTCCGCGCTAGTGGATCGACGCCGGTTGTCGGCTCGTCAAGTATAAGTAGGTCGGGGTCGTGAATCAGAGAACAGCAGAGTCCCAGCTTCTGCTTCATTCCGCCTGATAATTTGCCGGCTGGGCGATCGCGGAACGGAGTTAGATCGGTGCTCGCAAGCAGATCCTTGATCCGCCACTCGCGCTCTTCGCGCGATTGTCCGAACAGCCGGCCAAAGAAATCTACGTTCTCGAAGATCGATAGCGTGGGATAGAGGTTCTTACCGAGCCCCTGCGGAAGATATGCGATTCGCGATGACACCGAATTGCGGAAACGCGCATCAGCTATGTTTCCGCTGAGAACTTCGACCGTGCCGGTCTGTAGTCGTCGAACACCGGCTATGATGCCCAGCAAGGTGGATTTGCCCACCCCGTCTGGCCCAATTAGACCGATCATCTTCTGCGCGGGGAAGTCCAGGCTGATACCGTCGAGTGCAATGGCCTTGCCGTAACGCTGAGTGACCTGCTTTACGCTGGCAACTGATCCGGGTGCGCCTCGCTCGCTCTCGTTAATGCTTGCAGCCGATTCGCGCATGGTATGGTGATGTCCGTCAGTTGGAAGAAGTCGAACCCGTGGGGTTCCAGAGTTGTTCAGGAACCGGCTTCGCCTGAAGCATCGGCGGCCAGTCCGTGCCGCTGTCGAGGCGAACATAGCCCATGCCGGGAATTCCAACTTTCACAAAGGGTTCGAATTGACGGAGTCGGTTTTTGTCGAGCTGCAACTTAACCCGAAAGGTCAAATTGTGACGCTCCTCAGCGGTTTCAACGGTCTTTGGGGTGAATTGTGCTTTGGGTGAAACGAAAGATATGACCGCCTTAATAGGATACTCAGGCGCTGCATCCAGAACTATTCGAGCCTCTGAACCCAACGCTACCTTCCCTGCGACCGGTTCCGGCAAGAAGAGATACATATAGACGTCGCTCAGGTCGACCAAAGCGAGCACCTTGCCTCCCGCCGGAAGGACTTCGCCCGGCTCGGCGAGGCGGTTTTGAACCCTGCCCCTGATTGGGGCCTTGAGCACGCTGTCCTCGATTTCGGCCTTGACGCGTTCCGCATCAGCGGTCGCTGCGTCGATAGCGGATTGGGTTCGCACTGCCTGAGCTTGAGAACCCAGCAAGGCTGCTCGAGTCATTTCCATGTGAGCCTGGTCGACATCTGCTTCTTGTTCGCTCACCGCGCCGCGGGCGACCAACTCCTTCGAGCGCCTGTACTGCTTTTCTGAGTAGTTGAACTCTGCCTGCTTGGCGGCCACCTCGGCGAGCGCCGTACGTCGATTATCCTGAGCCTCCTTGATCTTGGCCTCATCGCTGCGCAGTTGCGCTTCGAGCGGTTCGGTATCCATTTTCGCTACGATCTGTCCTGCATCTACGGTGTCACCTTCGTCCGCGAGCACATCTTTGATGCGGCCCTGATATTTAGTAGCGATGTCGACTTGCTTGGCTTCCAGCCGTCCGTTAGCGCCGGCGAAGCCAGGAGGTAGACCTGGGTTGTGCAATACAAACCACGCTACGGCGCCGCCGCCGACTACGACGACCGCGACGATTATCAGAATCACTCTTCTCGACATTTTTGCGAACCTGCTAGAAGCGCGACTAGGCGCATTTGAACTTTCAAACGTTGAGTGAGCAGAGCGCCGCGGAGCCGCCCTATCGCACCCATCTCTTTGAGCACCGCAGCCAAATTAGAAACTCGCTCGAAAGACTATCGGACTTTGGTCCGATGGACGCAAGGTGAACGCTGGAATTACTTTCCAATAAGTTTTTCGTCGACTCAGTGATCGGAATGAATATGGTCGCAAAACCTGCGCTCTCGTCAGGTCGCCTTCTGGACATCCACACGTGTGCCCCGGTCGATCGGGACGGGCTGCCAGAGCAATGGGCGATAGCGCAGGTGGCCGTAGCCTCCGGCGAGACTAAGCCACTTAACCATCCCCGTTTCCAGATTCGCGAAGTCCTTCCATCCCGGGTACAGATACGGTTCGAATCCCGAATATAAGACCACTTGCCCCGGTCTCACCGTCGGCGTCACGCGCGCCTGTATGACCATCGTTGCGTCGTCGTTGAAGATGCGAATTTCCTGCCCGTTCTCGATTCCGCGGGCAGCGGCGTCCCCGTCGTTGATGTGAGCAACCGGCTTGCCGCGGCCCGTCGCGAGCATCGTGCGGTCGGTGCTGTGCATGCCGTTGACGCCCGCGCGCGGATGACCGCTGGTGACAACGAAGGGGTGATCGCCGCCGAGGGTTGGCGCCTCCTTGTGCACCGGCAGTTCTTCGCCTGCCTCCAGGAACCACTCATGGTCGATGTAGAATTGAGCGCGGCGAGTGAGGGTGGGAAAGGGCTCCTTCTTCTCGGTCTGCCAGCGGAACGGAGCAAAGGTCTCATCCGGGCGCACGTCGGAAGCTTCCGCCAGCGAGGTCGGCGCGGTGCCCAAGCCGGTGAACCGCACCCAGCCCGTCTCCCGCAGCGTCGCGAGCGTGGTGCCCGGCGGAAGCGTCCCGATCACGGCCGAGTCGCGGACCGCCTCGTCCAAGATCGCATCGTCGCCCGCCAGGGCGCCGTTCAGCGTCAGGTCCTCGTAGAAAGTATCCATCCGAACCGATCGGCCATCCTCCCCCTTTACTTCCAAAATCCCGCGGGCCACGGCGCGTTCAGAGAGCTTGCGCGCGATCAACAGGGTGACCTGGTACTCGGAGAGGGATTCCCCTTGCGGTTCGACGGCCTTATCCGCCAGAGCGAGGTACATCATGTCGTGCACCGAGTAGTCGAAGTTCGTCTTCTCGTGATGTTGCGCCACGGGCAGGACGAAGTCGGAGTAGAGCGCGGTGGTCGAGAGACGAAAGTCGAGCGTGACGATCATGTGGAGCGTCGGCCACAGGTGCTCGAGGAGCATCCGCTGGCCGCCTCGCTGCATGCGCAGCGGGTTCCCCCCGATGTTGAAGAGAACACGGTGCGGCTTCTCCACGGTCGGATGGTCTTGGCCCTTCCACCAGCCCTTCTCCAGCGCCTCGTTGACGTAGTCGTCGAAGCGGCGCTTCATGCCGGGGTCGTTGTGGGAGGGGTTGTTATATACTTCGCGGTAACCGCACTGGTTGTACCAGAAAAAGAAAGGCGAGGTCGCGCCGAGCTTCAAGCCTCCCTCGGAGGCGGTCTGTGCCAAGAGGATTTCTCGGGTGAGCGTGGGATCTTCGGCCAGGGCCGCCTGGATTCTCTGCTCCTCGGCTCGAAACATCTCTTCGGTGACCTGCTGACCCGCTCGTGGCTTCATTGACTGGAGGTAGGGCCCATCGAACATGCCTGCCCCTATGCCGCGAATGCCGCTGCCCTTCCGTCCCCAGTTGCCGGTGAGCGCGATCACCAGACACATGGCCCGCTCCATCAGGTCGCCGTGATACGACTTGCCTGTCGTCCAGCCGGTAATGATGCGCGTACGCTTGCTCGCCACCTTGCGTGCCAGCTGACGAATCCTATCGGGATGGACGCCGCAGATGGCCGCCGCGTCTTCTGGTGCGTAGGCGTCGAGCCGGCCGCGCAGCAGCACGAATGCCGGCACCACCTCGACCTCGGTACCGTCCTTCAGCGTGGCGCGGTACGTGCCATCCAGCGCCGGCTCAAGCCCTGCAAGATCGAGCGTCCGCGGCGCCTCGGCGATCCGCCGGCTGCGGGTGTCGAAGAGATGGAATACCTCGTCGGATCCGCCCTCACGGACGTCGCACTGCCGCAGGAAGCGGCTGGTGTCCGCTCGCACCAGCAGGCCGAGGTCGGTCTGTTCGCGCACAAACGGCTCATTGACCAGTCCCTCGTCGACGAGGACACGGCACATCGCCAGGGCCAGCGCGGCGTCGGAGCCGATCCGGACGGGCACGTATTGGTCGGCATGAATCGCCGAGGGGCTGTAGTCGGGCGCGATCGTGATGATCTCGGCACCGTTGTAGCGCGCCTCGGTCAAGTAGTGGAAGGTGGAGATGTTGCTTTGGGCTGGATTGTTGGCCCAGATCAGCACCAACTCGGAGTGAAACCAATCGTCATGACTGGAGCACGAGCCGTAGCGTCCGAACGTGATGAACAGCCCGGGGGCAAGATCACTGACCTCGGCAAGGACGTCCGAGACCGTGGCCCCAAGACGTAAAAAGATGTTGTTCGCGAGGGCCATCGTCTGAATGCCCCCCTCGGTCGTGCCCGGACGCAGGATTGACCGGGGCCCCGATTCCTCGATGGCTTCGAGCATCGCGTCGGCGATTTCGGTCGTCGCCGCGTCCCAGGAGACGCGCGTCCAGCGGCCTTGGCCGCGCTCGCCGGCGCGGCGCATTGGATACATCACGCGATCCTTTCCGTTGAGCATCCGGCTCCACGCTGCTCCCTTCTGGCAGCCGGTGGGGTTCATGTCGGGGACTCCGGGCTCGATCGTCGTGAAGGTTGCCGCTGGTTCCTCTCGGACGATACGACCGTCCCGGACGAAGACGCGGTAGGGGCAGTTGGCCGGATAGCAGTCGACGCAGTGCGTGCCCCAGGTCACTTTGTCCCACTTCCACTTGTCTCGATACCTGTCTGCCCAGGTCACAGTCTTCGGATCGATCACTGCGTTTTCTGCGTGGCTCATGGCAGGTTTCCTTTCGTGGGTTCGCTCGTCCAATCGATCTCGGCTGGATCGCGGTGGAGGTGGCCGAGGGCGTCCTTCCAGTGGTACAGAATGAGGGTGTCCAGGAGTTCCGACGAGTCGCCGCGCCGCCGTTTCTCGAGCTGCTCCTTCAGGGTCGCGAGCGCCGTATGGACAGCGGGACCGAACAGCGACTCGAGGTACTCGGGTCGAATGCGGCTACCCTTCTCGTCCAGGCTGCCATCCGGGTTGAGCAGTGCCGGCGCCAGCGGCGGCACATAGTAGACGTTGGACTCCACGCCGAACTCGGGATGCAGCGGGAGCGCCACGTTCCACTGGCGCACGAGCATGCGGACGGCTGAGCTTTCGTCGTCGAGAAAACCCACGAACGCCGCCCGCCCCGGGCACTGTCGCACGCATGCTGGGGCAACGCCGTGGTCGATACGCGGAAAACACCCGATGCACTTCTGGGAGACCCCGCGCAGCGCGTTGAAGTGGATCTTCTTGTACGGACACGCCTCGATGCAGGAGCCATCGCCGTGGCAGCGCGCTTCGTCGATGAGGACGATCCCGTCATCCTCGCGCTTGAAGATTGCGTCGTGCGGACAAGCTTCGACGCAGGCCGGTCGGGTGCAGTGCGCACACAGACGCGGCAAGTAGAAGAAGTAGGAGTTGGGATACTGGCCGCCGCCGCCGCCGCCGCCCTCGTCCTCGTCCCAGTTCATTCCCCAGCTGGAATTTCCGCTGATCGCGTGCAGGTGGGCGTCGCGGCCGCGGCCACCCTTCAGCACTTCGTCGTAATTGAAATCCCAGGCGCCACCGATTTCTTCCGCAGTTGGCCGGCGGCCGAGCTGTACGCGGCCATCAACGTACCCCCCACCCATCGTTTCCCAGTCGCGGGGCATCCCGCGCCCGGGCTGCGTGTTGACGGTCATCCACCACATCGACTCGGTACCCGGATCCTCCCCGGGCCAGAGCACCTTGCAGGCTACCGAGCAGGTCTGGCACCCGATGCACTTGTTGAGATCGAAGACCCATGCGAGCTGCCGCTTCGACTGCGTCAAGGTTCCCATCGCTTTTTCTCCTTCCCGGAGATTCTCCGTGACAGTGGCACAGTAAATCAGCGAGATACGCAGCGTGAATGGTGTACCCGGACAGAAATCTGATATTTTCGGACAATGGTGGCGAATTGATGCGCAATTGGAAAGCTCGCGGGGTCGGAAGCGTCCAGCTGCTCGTGAGCTTGGGCGCTGAGCGCGGGGTCTTGGCAAGCGATTGTCTGCGCGGTTCGGCAATCGCGGTCGACAGCCTCGAGGAGCCGTTCTTCGAGGTCGAGGCGAGCCAGGAACTCACGGTCGTGCGCAACCTCCTGCACCACCTCGCCCACGTCCCGGGCATCGGACTCGAAGCTGGGCGGCGATACCGGCTCACGGGCTACGGAATCCTGGGCTACGCGCTCCTCAGCAGCGGCTCCCTGCGCAGTGCGATCGATTTCGCGGTTCGCTACCTCGATCTCACCTTTGCCTTCAATCGCTACCAAACCGAGAAGCTGGCCGAGGGGCTCCGGATCGTGTTGGACGATCGTGACGTTCCCGAAGATTGCCGGCAGTTCCTCGTCGAGCGCGATGCTGCAGCGACCGTGGCCCTCTTGCGTCAGCTATTGCTGAAACCGTTTCCCCTCCACCGGGCAAGCTTCCGCTTCGAGCGACCATCGTACGCTGCGCGTTTCGAGGAGTTCTTTCTCGGCCCCGTTTTCTTCGGAAGGCCCGTTCACGAGATGGTGATCAGCAACGAGTGGGTGGACCAGCCGCTTCCGCAAGCCGACGAGCGGACAGCGCGGCTGTGCGAGGAGCAGTGCAGAGAGCTGCTCGATCGGCGGCGCGTGCGGGCGCGCATGTCGGAGCGGGTCCGTCAACATCTCCTGCGGCCACGGGGCGCCGCCCAGATGGAAGGGCTCGCAGCGGAGCTGGGAATGGCACCGCGCACTCTCCATCGGCACCTCGCCGCCGAAGGAACCTCGTTCCGGCAGCTGTTGGACGAGGTGCGTCAGGCCCTGGCTGAGGAGATGCTCGCACACCTTATGACGGTGGATGAGGTTGCCGAGCGCCTCCGTTACTCCGACGCGTCGAGCTTTGCCCACGCATTCAAACGGTGGAAGGGCATCTCCCCCAGGACGTATCGCCGGCAGACCGCCGACGCGTCACGGCGCGACTGAGTTGCCTGTGTGTGCCGAATTGCTAATTCTGGGGAAATCAGTAATTCGCCACACACACGGGCGGAAATTCCGCTTTCGCTCCCAAGTAGAGCGGAGCCAGGCGCTGCAACAGCGGCACCGCGCCGCCCTCCGCAATTCGGGCGCGTCCATACGCGACGACGTATTCGCGCATTCCTTCCTTGCTGGTGTTTTGGCCGATGAAGGATAGCGCTACGCGTGGGTCGCGCCGAATGTTCTTGATCTTCTGATGAAGCGCCAGGTGCCCGATCACGAAATCCTCGCCCTCAATTCCGACCCATATAACCGTGACTTGCGGGCTGCCGTCCTTGTTAAGGCGATTTTGTTGCAATCGACACTCAGGGCCGATATACTTGAATTGTGGGCAATCCAGCGGTGAGGATAGCGACGATGAGCCGAGCAAGCGAGGTGCGCCATGAGCGCCGCGCATGTTCGCTCGTGGCTTTGTGTTCTCCCAATCGACGGGAGATTTAGCATCGTGCGCATCGTGTTTTCCGATGAAACCGAGCGCGGGCCAAGTGAAACCATCGCCGCGTTTGCTGCGGTGATGATGAACATAGATAGCCAGCTAGAAGCGGTCGATGAAGATTTCGACCGTCTGCCTAAAGGCTGGCGGATGCGTCGTGAAGTTAAGGGTCGCGAATTATTTAAAGACATTCGCAAAGGCCGTGGTAAGGATTCAGGCGCGACACTGAAGGCAATCTGCGCGATACCAATAGCGCGAGGGATACCGATCTTTTCGGGGGTGATCCACCGACAAGGATTTGAGAAAGTCAAGCGAGAATTATTCGGCGAGCAGCATAATTGGTCAGCGTATGATGTCGCTTTTGCGGTCTGCTTAAACAGCGTCGATTCTTACCTTGAAACTCTTGTCCCTTGGGAAAAGATTCTCTGGATTTCGGATGACGCACGAAATGAAAAAACCATGAAGGAAGCGCTATTTATACAGAAGGTGTTAGCGCAAAGTAACATCATGCAGAAACTTGGCGGTGCGGCCGCGTTTAAATCCCATATTGTTGATCCGATCTATTTCGGTCGTTCGCATGAATCCCGCGCGCTTCAGCTTGCCGATATTTGCTGTTCAGTTATTGTCGGCCATCTGCTCGGCGATCCAATCGCCGAAACCTACTACGCCCAGATCAGGCCGCGATTAGTGGCCGAACCTGTCGCGCTTTATAAGGATTGGATCAAGTAGGCTTACTTGAGGCGCGCATCGTCAGTCGCGACGCAAACGGCGACGCCCATCAGGGTGGAAATATCCTTGCGCGTCAGCATCGGTCGCGAATCATTCTTGTATCGCGGTTTCCGCGTCTGCTTGTAGAGGTCATCTAAATCGTAATCAGCGCGCGCGCTCTCACAGTCTTTGGCAGAATCAAAACTTGAAATACTCTCCCACTGCGAAAGCGGCGCGTGAGGTCGAAATTGAAAGACTTTGCGACTATCGAATCGCGCAGGGGGGATCATCAGATACCAGCCGACAAGCGCGAGCGTGGCAGCGTGGCGGGATTTCAAGAATTTAGTCAGACGTTAATGGGCGTGCGTTGAATTCATTGAGTTGCCGATTAGCGCGCTGGAGAGCCCTTTCTGCACCCAATAATTCGATTTGTGCATCTTCGACCGCTCGCTGGCGATCGCTCACGACTTCTTGCGCTCGCGCGCGTTTTTCCGCCACCGCAAGTTGCTGATCTGCGTATTTATTTATTGTGGCCTCAAACGCAGTGGGGTGATTTGGATCGGAATTACAATGTTGATATAGCTCGTTCTGTTTCTCAGCCAGCGCTTGTTCTTGGTCAAGGAATTCGTCTCTCCGACTTTGCGCTGCTTTGAGCGTTAGCTTCGCGCGGTCGAGGGTAGCCCGGAGCATCTCGACTTTTCTTTCCGCTTGTTTCCTAGCCTCGACCGCATCCGCGCGCGATTCCCTGATACTTTGAATCACACTTACGCTTACCACGGTTTCTATACCTCGACTTAAGATTTCGTTTGCACTGGAATGATCGCCTTTTTCAGCAACCTATCGAATTTACGAAGATCGGCGCCGGTTAGATGGTTAAGCCCTTCCTTTATGCGCGCGTCTTCGGCGAGCTGCTTTTCGCTTGGAACGTATTTTTTGCCGGCCGTGCGCTTTGTGGAAGCCACCCCGATACTTTAGCGCGTTCAAGTCTGAATCGCTAGTTACTGCACGTCGCAATCAGATCAGCGAACGCATTCGGGTTATTTCGTTGATTGTAGCGCCATGAAAACTCGTTCAGGTACAGCGGCAGATAGTCTTTGCTGACTTTGTGGTACGACCCCATGATGCCGCGCTTTAGAAGACTCCAGAACCCCTCGATGGTGTTTGTGTGAACCGCGCCGACAACGTATTCGCCCGCGCTGTGCCGCACGACGCGATGCGGGAGATCGCGAGCGAGCAAATGGTATCCTCCGTGTTCATCAGTCGAGACTAACGAAACATTTGGCCCAACTGCGGAATGCACAAACCCGTCAAGGGTCGCGGTATCGGTGTTCTCGATCACTTTTGCGACCACCATTCCCTTGCGTGCAATAGCGCCGATGACGGCGACCTTTCCGGTTCCGCCAGTACCAACGTGCTTGCGCTTGCTGGCGTGTTTATTCCGCTCTTTCCCGCCGACGAAAGTTTCGTCAACTTCAACTTCGCCGCCGAGCGAGAACGCATCGCCTTTCATCGCAGCGCGCCAGCGGTGGCAGATATACCAACAGGTGCGCCAGTCAGTCCCAGAGCGCTCCCCGAACACCATGCGCCGGACCTGTAGCGAGCTAAGACCCTTTTTCGCAGTGAGCATCAGGAAGCCGATCTTAAACCACAGAGTCAGCGGAATCTTTGTATCCTGAAAGATCGTGTGGGTGATTACGCTGAATCGGTAGCCGTTGCGCCCGCCGCAATCTTTATTCTTGCACGCCCAATGGAAGGGCCGCGCCTTGAGCGCATAGACCCCTTCCTTGCGGTGGCAGCGCGGGCAGCGCACGCCATCCGGCCACCGCTTAGCGGCCAGATATTCCTTGCAGGCTTCCTCAGTCGCGAACATCCTGTCGAATGATGCTAGGTTCTGCATGAAGCCTATTTAAGCACACGCACGCGCGAGTGTCAACAGCAACAAAATCGCCCTTGTTAAGTGTAGTCAAATGAGCGAGCGGCGCCTTGGCGATCTCGTCGCGTACCGATTGCGGAATTTTCATGTGAGTATCTCCATGAGACGAAGCATTAACGGAGATCGACTTAATGGCAAATCATCTCGGGGGCGAGACCCAACGCGCAAGCAGGCCGAGCGATCCGCTCTGACCCGCCTCGGGTACGGCCGTGACAAGCTCGGATCTTCGATCGCTCCCAGCGTAGCGGGACCGTTCTCTATCGTAGGCACCGGCGTCCCTGCCGGTGCCCCGTCCGGGCCAGCGCCGACACCGTTCGGCAAGGCTCGGGGCAGGCTCCGGCTGGCGCCTACGCCACGATTACGTCCGCGTTGAGCGCGCTTTAGTTCATTAGTTGTTGCGTTTGGGAGTGAACGGGAGCGGCGTGGCGGCAGGGTTTTGCGAACAGAAGTCCTGGTGTTCCTGACCAGCATCCGTCCAAAACGCCGTATCCGCCGGAACGGCCCTGCCACTAAAGTCCTCTCCAAGCGCGCAGTGACAGGTGACTACCGGCACGCTATTGATCAATCTCACAGAGTCACAGGCGAAGCCGAAACAATTGACACTTTGGTCTCCGAGATGAAGGTCTGCCGGGCAAATCTGCCTCTTGGCGCGGGCTAAAGGACCCCACTGCACCCAACCGTTCATAGCCTGCGGAACGTACTTCGCGCTCGACCAAATGGACCAGACTTCATCCGGGGATGGCGGCGCGCAAGAACCACTCATCTGCCCCCCATTCACGTCGGCGGTAAACCGGCCGTAAATCACCGGGCAGGTGCAATCAGCCTCCGGGAACTCCGCCGTACCGTCGCCGATGACGTTCACCGTGACCGTCCCTCCGGTCGGCGTGCAGGTCGAGGCATCACACAGGGCATAATTACCGAAGCAGGGCCTATAGTGATGACCAGATGCGGCCGCGGCGACCCAATCGAAGGGCGCACACACGACAAGGATCGAGCACAAGCCAAATATTAGCGTCGCCCGGCCAACCCCCGCGAACAACAGCGCCAACCCCAACGGTTTCGACCTCTCACTTACCTCGCCCACAAGTCCCTCCACACCGGGGAAATCACCCCATTTCCAGGCGCTTATATACGGGAAACCTTCTTGTCGCAATGCAGCCTGCTAGAGAAAGCTCTTTTAGCTGAGATTTCCGTTTTGACTCTCCGTTTCCAACTCCTGCATAGGCCAGACGACCTCTTTCTGCAAGGGTTTCAGCCGGTTTGGGTCCACGGCCTCTCAGCGGCGCCGGAAGGAGCCGGTTTCGCCTCCGGTGAGCACGCAACGCCCGGAGATACCCTTTCCCCGAACGGTTCCGCAAACACTTTTCCCTTCGCCCCAGCGGCGTCATCGAAATTCCCTTCCCTCTGCGCCGCGCCTCATCCCCCCGGCGACGGCAGCGCCGCGATCTTCCGCAGCATGCCGGCAAACAGCCGCCGCGTCAGATGCCCCTCGGCCAGCAGCAACCAGTAGTAGCGCGCGTGCTTGACCAACCGTCCGCCGGTTTTCACCAACCGCTGCTGCAGGCTGGTCAGCGACCAGGTGGCGACCCGCGTCGGCAGCGCCAGCCGCCGCCACAAGTTCCCGAGGTTGTAGGCGATGACACTCAGCCAGAGCCGCACCTCGTTGGCGCGGAAGCGATGGCAGCTAAGCCGCGTCATCTTGACCGCCTGCTTGCCTTCCTTTATCCACTGTTCGGCCGTGCCGCGCTTGTTGTAGAAGCGCACCACCGCCCGGCGTGAAGTCCCAAGATTGGTCACGATGAACCCCACGCGGGGGAACAACTCCCCGCAATGGAACTCGACCTTCGCCACCACCCGCCGGGCTAGCGTCCAACTCGCCGCCTGATAGAGAAAACTCTTGTACCGCACCACCGGCTTGTAACTCGGCCGTCCCACTGGCCGCGTCAGCAACTCCGTAATGTTCCGCTGCAGATTGTCGTTGGCAGGAAGGCGGATCGCGTACTGCACGTCCCATTCTTCGAGCGCCTCGTAGAGCTCCGGCTTGGCGAAGGCGGCGTCGCCGCGGAAGGCCACCTCTTTGCACTGCGCCTGCTGCCGGTCGATCTCCGGCAGCAACAGTTCCTCCCAGCCTTCGGCGCTGTGGACGTTGCCGGGCCGTAGCTTGGCGGCCAGGCAGTCGCCCTCGCGGTTGAACAGCAGCAACGGGTGATAGCAGGTGGACTCGAAGTGGCCGTTGTACGCACTGTGTTCCTGCCGGCCATATACCGGGATTTCTGTGCTGTCCATATCCAGCACTACCCGGCGAGGTGAATCGATGGCTTCCGCCTTGGCGATCAACTCCCGATTGAGTGCGGCCAGCCCGGCAAGGTTTTCCTCCTGCGTCAGTACTTCGGTCTCGAACGACTGCAGGCGCGAGGTCAACGCCGCCCCGCGCTCCCATATCTTCTCCGAACCGATCAACCGGAAGGCCGGATCTTGAGAAAGTCGCTCGGCGTCGTTCACATCCTCATACCCCGCCAGTCGGCTGTAGACCGACTGCCGCAGCAAGTCGACTAGAGGTAGCTGGGTGTTCTTTCCGCGCGCGTCGGCCAAATGCCGTTCAATAAGTTCCCCGAAGCCCAAACGTTCGTCTAACTCCCGCACCAGGACCAAGCCACCATCCGAAGTCACCGCTGAACCTTGGAAATCGACCTTCAACGAGCTATTAGAGGAGAGCTGAAAGGGCCGATTTTGTGCCTCACCCACCGCCACTCCACCTCCTCACCGTCCCCGATCGCGTCCAAATCTACGTCTGTCAATAGGTCTGCTAGCTCGGTAGTGGGTCAGTTTGAAATCCGGCGCGGTTCGGCGATGCGTCCGCGCGTGCTCTGTGCAATACTCTCGGCATGGCGGAGAGACGAAGAAAACGGCCACGCGATCCATTAGCGTTAGCGAAAATGATCGGCGATATTGCCACGGGCCAAGCGTCCGATACCGAACCGGACAAGCGGAATCCCGCTGCGGTCGAGATGGGGCGCTTGGGCGGACAGAAGGGCGGTCGAGCGCGAGCGGAACGGCTCACGCCAGAACAGCGCCGGGAAATCGCCCAGAAAGCGGCACAAAAGCGCTGGTCGAAGTGAATGCACTTGATTTCCGTTTGATTCTGGTACAAGTGTTTGGGACGGGGGCGGTGGGATTCGAACCCACGAGCCGCACGAACGGCTGGCGATTTTTAGGACCGCTGCGATCAACCAAGCTCCGCCACGCCCCCGTATTTTTCATCCTTCTTTCAATACCCTGTCCAATTCCACCAGCGCAGCGACGTGATCTTTGGTTTTCAGTGGCGCTTGTGAATAGTAGATATTTTCGGCATACGGTACACCAGCCCGCCGATCTACAATAAAGTTTGTTGCGAGAGTCGGCGGACTAGTGAGTCTGCTATTGTCATAGAAGAGATACACCGCGCTAGGTTCGTAACTCGGACAGGCCGTGAAACCATAGCTTCTCACTCTTTTTGTTATCAAATCGCAGACCGGACTAAGTAGCTTCAATTGTTCGGATATAGCCCGGTCTAATTCAAACTCCAACTGACTTACATACTGAGTAGGAAATACATGTGCCGAGCGGACTGAAAACGCAGAAGTAGCCCATTGAGCTAGGTCTTTCAATACGGCATCCGAATCATCTGTTCTAGTCCGGGTGGTCACGCTAACTGTTGTTGCCAACCCAGGCAAATTTTGGATTTGAAGACTCTCGATAGTAATCTCAAGACCATTCAAGTTGCATTTCCCCCAAAGGAAATTATTTGGCTGATTAGGGGGAGGATTGATCAACTCGGCACCTGTTGGAGTATGCCTAAAGTTGTAACGACTCTTAAGTCCATCGACGAGTTCAAAAATCGGCACGGTCGCGAAAATGGCCGCTGCGAAAGAGTCAATCGATTGCGCTCGAATGATCGTCTTAATATCCATCATGGCTGCGCCGCCTGTTCGGATGAGTCGTTTTGTCCGAGTTTTCTAAAATCAAAATTGCTTAGCTTTGGAATCTGAGGGCGCTGCGCAACCAATCGCCCAGAAGTATCGCCGGGTCTGGATGTTTCTACTTCGGCACCAGCGACCAGTTTAGCAATTGGCGTAGAAGACGGATCGTCTAGGTCAAACCCCATAGCTAGCAGCAAGCTTGTTACAGTATTGATCGTCAAATTGCCTGCCGCGCTTAGCAGGCGATTAATCTGGGCTGGCTCTTTTCCTAGGCGGTCCGCGATAGTCTTCTGACTCAGCCCAGATGCATTGAATACCCTCAAGAGAAAGGAGTGGTATCTGTTTTGATTGTTCCGGAGAAAAAAAGCGAGCGTCGTTTTTGGTATGGGTTCTTGTTCAATGGTGCTAAGCAAGATCGACATTTTTCGAGATATAGTCATGAATATTCGTGCTCCCTAGAATGTCGGGCGGATTTCCAAGCCCGAAGGTTTGCTGCCACTCAGCGAGACATTCATCCTTCAATCTGTCGAATCCTTTCGACTTAACCTCATTTCGTCTTGCAGGCCCACGCAATACGACAAATACGTCAGTGACAGCAAAGCGACCAAATAGTCGGAACTGTGGTTCTCTCTCGCGGATTCGAATTTCCCAAACATCATCGCGCGCCGGATCAAGTCGCGCCATTCGAGCGTCTTTGTGATCGAGCGTCAAGGCAGCCCTGATAAAATCCCCTAACATATAGACGTTGAGGTCTGTGTGAATTCGGTTGCTCTCGCGTCTCTCAAAGTATCTCGCCAGATCGGCAGTCATATAGAGTTTCCGCCGTTCGCTCAGAGGGACCAGGTGCGCGCGAAGTCCAAGCGGTTCAAGCAAATGAAGTGTCTGCCGTTTGCATAGTTTCTCTATTTCATCCAAAATTGACATATAAGTCAATCGGAACAGAGGTCCAAATGACGTGATTTAAATTAACGCATGTGCTTGACAGCCTAAGCAAAATAGTCTATTCTAAGACGATGAACAAATCATCCCCCGAGCGACGCGCTCAGATTCTCGGCATGATGGTCGAGGCCATTTCGATCCGCGCAATCTCTCGCATGACTGGCGCGAGCAAGAACACCATCGTCAAACTGCTAGCCGATGCTGGCAACGCGTGTGCTGAGTATCAAGATCGGACGCTCAAAAATCTACCCTGCAAGCGCATTCAGGCGGACGAAATTTGGAGCTTCGTCTATGCCAAAGCGAAGAACGTTCCTGAAAAAATGCGCGGTCAATTCGGCGTTGGCGACGTGTGGACGTGGACCGCGCTTTGTGCGGATACGAAGCTGGTTCCGTCTTGGTATGTCGGCACACGCAACGCGGACGTGGCGTGGACGTTCATGCAGGATTTGGCGGACAGGCTCAGGAACCGCGTACAGCTAACGACAGACGGCCACAAAGCCTATCTCGACGCTGTAGACGGAGCGTTCGGCACGTCTATCGACTACGCGATGTTAGTGAAGATTTACGGATCAGCGCCAGAAGCAGAAAAGCGATACAGCCCGCCGGTTTGCTTAGGAACAGAGCGGTCTGTGATTCACGGCACTCCTGATCCGGCGCACATCTCGACTTCGTATGTCGAGCGCCAGAATCTTTCGATGCGAATGGGAATCCGCCGATTTACGCGCTTAACGAACGCGTTCAGCAAGAAGCTGGAGAACCATATTCACGCGCTTTCGATCTACTTCATGCACTATAATTTTGTACGCATCCATCAGTCACTGAGAGTAACGCCCGCGATGGAAGCTGGCGTCACTGACCGGCTTTGGGATTTGACAGACATCGTGCGGATCGTGGACGAATGGGAAGTAAACCGTGAAAACGAGTGATGTAGTACCCATGCTCGCCTTCGCCTCTTTCGGACTCTGGTGGGTGGTCGCGCCTCGAAGCGTAATACGTTTCTACTGTCGGTTCTATCCAAGTCCGCGAAATGCTTTTAAGCGAACAACGCCGTTTAGGGTTCGATTGGCAGGGCTGGCGTGGGTAATTTTGGTCGCTTGCGCTACCATCTGGAGAGCATTTCGACCGCCGATTTCAAACTGAGAGCCTACCAAAAATCGACGGTCCCCGGTTTCGTCCGCCCTCGTCCGGCATAGTCCGCTCTGGTCCGCGATCCCGCTTCATCCTGTTTTGTTCCGGTTCATCCTGCCAATATCGTCTTAAATTCAAACTGACCCACTACCGCTAGCTCTTGCCACATTAATAGTACACTTGGAAAATGGAAATCCGGGATTAAATGAGTTTAGCGTGCCGACCTCTCAGAGTCACGAGAAACCGCGGGTTCGTTCAGCTACGCTTCGAAAAAACGAGAGGGACGTCCGCGGGACAGTCTTGGCCACACATTCCGCCGCAATATGCAGATTTTCTTCTCCCACGGAGTTTTACTCAAAGATGGGTGGCGCTCGCTTTCGCAGCCGGAGATTGATGAGATCTTGAACGATCTATTCAGAGTGGCGATCGGGGGACCAAAGCCATGTTTCTTGCGAGCGTCCGCGCTAGACCACAGGAGCGCAAACGATCGCTCCCCGGCGATCTCTTGATCCCCGATGCAGCGGCCACCGTCATGCATGCGGTGACGATCGGCGCGCCGCCGGAGTGTGTATGGCCATGGCTGGTGCAGATGGGGTCGGGGCGCGCTGGTTGGTACAGCTACGACTGGGTAGACAATGGCGCCCATCCAAGTGCGACCGAGATCATTCCCGCCCTTCAGCACGTCGCGCCGGGGGACGTGCTGCCGTCTCTGCCGGGAGTAAAAGACTCGTTCATTGTCGCCGATGTCCAGTCGGGGCGTGATCTCATCCTGAGCGTACCTGCGGCCGGCGGAGGTCTTGTGGTGAGTTGGGAGTTTTTCCTCGAACCGCTCGCTCAACGTCGGACGCGCCTGCTGGTGCGCGGACGGGTCAGCTTGTCAGCAATCATGTGAATCTCCCCCAGTAATTATCATTTGAAACTCCCCCACCTGACTTAGGAGGAGGAGAGCATGGAAGAGCAGCTGGAAGGAGTAGCTTTTCCGCCGATAGCAATGGGAG
>Ga0116215_1000499_pt1 | contig 29805 bp, 23 predicted proteins | sample Sb_taG_7_FD_89698 | JGI IMG/M metagenome (GOLD analysis project Ga0116215, IMG submission 89698) | Peat soil microbial communities from Weissenstadt, Germany - Sb_50d_2_FS metaG | ecosystem: Environmental > Terrestrial > Soil > Wetlands > Peat | place: Germany: Weissenstadt | collected 2010-09-21
ACAACCACTCGTCCACGTCCGCAGTCACAATCACCTGGACGCAGGATGAGTCGAATGATCCCGGCGTCGGCGACTGGATGTCAATCGGAGTAGCGTTCCACTGAGAAATCCAGGTTCCTGTCGGCGAGTGGCTTCCGCCCGCTGCTGAGCGGCTTTCGCTCGGCTTTGACACGCTAAAGAGGGCCGTTTTCACGCGATTAGAAATGGCATCTGTCCTTTGTTTTCATAACGTTACAGCGATTTCTAATAATTTCGCACGCGATTAGAAATGGGCATGCCGGAGGTTCGAGGCCGGAAGAAACGCCAACGGCGCACCGCAGAGACGCAGAGACCGCCGAGATGAAAAAAGTGCGTTTGTGTCTCGATTAGAAATGGCCTCCGTTCAATGTTTTCTTTGAGTTGCGGGCGTTTCTAATCGTATGGTGTCCCGATTAGAAATTGGCTTCCAGGCCGCCAATGTAGCTCAGGTCTTTTTATCCTGAGGCCCCTTGCCGGGGCCGAAGGACAGACCTGAGGCAGCTGCCTTCGAAATCCAACCCAAGTGCCAATTCACACCAAAGTGCCTCATCTCTGAAAAGATGAGCTACATAACGACCTATTTTGCGCGAACTTCCAGCAGGCTTAGAAGAACCAGCCCCGCGCTTAGGGACTGCGCACTGCTCGAACTCTTGTATCACAAGAGTACCAACTTGTCAACAGTTTAGTGAAGGTATCGAGGCAGCTTCGATCCGCCGCGGGGGCCGGTCCGCCCAGGCGGAGGCCCGGTTTGGCCGTGGGTTTTCTCCCGCTACCGCGCAGTCGGGGTCGGCATTCTGATCTGCAATGCATCGAGAAAGTTCCGATCCAGCGCGAGGGAGAGGAAAGTAGAACAAAACGAGAAAGAAAATTCAAAGGCGGGGCCGAAATCCCCACCCTCGAAACCCGCGAGGATGAGCCACCCTGAAAAGCAAACCCGTCGGAAAAGGCTGCCCCTCCCCCGGCTCTGTCGCTTCCGGCAGTTACACTGCAGTGTCCGCGCTGGTGTTGGTCTTCCTTCCCTACGGCAGAACCCAATTGGCGGGCTTATCGATGAATTGGAAGTCGCATGCTTGGCTCGGCGCTCCCGGCCAATCCACGCGGACGATTCGCGCTTTTCCGACGAACTGCTCTTTGTCTGGCGCCAAGTAGACTTCTACAACGGCGCCTTCCTTCAAGTCGGCGTGACATTCACACAAGAAGCCGCTTGTAGTTACATTCTGAGTCACAGCGCTCAGATCGAACAGCGCTCCGGTCGAATCGAGGCCCGAAAGGTTCAAAGTGGCTTTGAGACGAATGCGTGCCTCTGGCCTGGCGAAGTGCTTGCCTTGAATGGCCTCCGCCAGTGCCTTGCGAAGTTTGTCGAAATCAACCGGCTTGTGGAAGAAGCCCATCGCTCCGAGGTTCGCGCAAAACTCCTCGTAACGCGCGGCGGGGGCTCCGGAAACGATGAAGATCGGAATCCGATGCGTGAAGCTTAAGGACGAGAGTGTTTGACAGACCTCGAGACCTGAATAAGTCGGCATCATGAGATCCAGCAAAATCGCATCAGGCTTTTCTTGCAGCGCGAGCGCAAGACCCTCTTGGGAATCAGCGGTGTCAATGATCTCGTACGCGTCCTGCAGCCGGAGTCGCAGAAGTTTCCTCATGGATGCATCGTCATCGATGACCAAGAGCCGGTGCATTTCTGTCTCCCAATTTCCGGCTGCATCAAGCAGTCGAAGTCATTCCTGAGAACGCGTCTCTCGCCTAATACCTAACGAAGATCGGTCGTGGCTGCGAATGTGGGCCCTGTTTTGAGCACGACCGCAGTCATATCATCACTATGTCTTCCGCCCGTGAACTCCTCGATTGCATCGAAGATCGAATGAAGAAAGACGTCGGGCGCGCTGTAATCAAGCATCGCGCAGAGATCCAGCAGGCGCTCCTTCCCAAACTGCTCGCCCTTCTCGTTCGCTGCTTCGGAAAGGCCGTCGGTGGTAAATAACACCGCGTCCCCGGGAGCTAGCCGAAAAGAAACCTGGTCGTAGCACGCAAAATCAAAGAGGCCTGAGGGTATGCCGCCTTCTCCCATGGTTGAGCAGCCGCTTTCCGAAAGATAGAGCACGAGCGGAAGTCCGGCATTGGCTACACGAAGCTCGAGAGTTTCGGGATCGAACATCGCGTATTGACTCGCACAGTACCTGCACGGAATCGGTCGAACCAGCAAGCGCTTGTTAAAGAGATCCAAGACCGCAGACGGCTCCTCGCCGGTCTTCTTGATGGATCGCAATGTGCCCGCCGCGAGCGCAGCGTAGAATGCCGCGGGCACGCCCTTGCCCACCACATCGCACACATAGATTCCCAGCCGTCCGTCGGGTAGGCAAAAGTAGTCGAGGAAGTCGCCGCCTATCTCACCGAATGTGCGCAGTAGATAGGTGATTTCGAAATTTGGTCCACGGAGAGGCTCACGAGGGAGAAGCAATTTCTGAATGAGGCATGCTTCTCCCATCACAAGTTCGGAAAATCCTGACGTTTGCTCAGAGGTTGGCGTATAGGAAGCCAGCATCTCCTTCACACCTTCGACGCAATTCGCGGCTCTTGGTGGTCCGTGGGCTTTCAGAGTCCAACATGTTCATTCAGCGATGGCGTCTTAGAATTCGCAGGTCTTGTTGGGAACGATAGTTAATGTCGAGGCCCAAGTCGTGAATCGAGCTTCGGCGAAGCCTAACCCCCAAGTCTGATAAGCCTAGCACGTACCTCCGCCAATCAGTTTAAGCCATATTGCGAAAGTCACCAAACCGTCACCTATGTTTTGGAGGTAACGTAATTGGTCCCATAAGTTCTGGCGGGTCGGTCACCCTCCCACCCGGAACCGCTCACGGGTCGGAGAAGTCTCGCCCGTCTGACGACCTCGATTTAGATGCGAGGGAGCTCAACCGGTCCGGGGCCCACGGAAGGCTCAACCGCATCCGGCGAGGCGCGGTGTCCTGTGATCTCTTCGATGTGAATGCAGTAAAAGATCGGGGATCTCCGATTGGGTTGCTGACGAGTCTGAGAGGCCGCAAATCCGGCTTGCCACCACATCGACCGCTTTTCCAGTAATGCCTGCGCCTTCTCTCGCATCCTCCCCTTATGTCCAGACGTGTCGGGCAATTCCTCGTAACGTCCCCGGACCAATACGCTCACCCACTCCAAATGGCTCCGCACTTCGTCAACTTCCACACAGACGAGCGGATTTAGGCGCATCCATTCGATTTTTCGTCCCATTGTCGCAAAGCCATAGAAATATCCAGGTTCATACGCGAAATAAACCGGCACGATGTACGGTTGATTGTCATGAGCGCACGCGAGTCGGCCAAAACCGAGCCGCGCGAGGATTTTGCTGCACTCCTGTTTACTGACCTCGCTGATATGCATTCGCGACCCCCTGCCTACGACGCAAAGCAACGCGTGAAAGTCCGATCGGCGGGTCGGCAGGCACGAAAGCGCAGCCCTTCTCCGCGGCGCACTTTCTCCGGTCGGCTCATCGGGCTTATTGGAGAGGATGGTAACACCGCATACGTTAACCGTACAATATTGCTGTCAAGGATATCCTGAATAGCAAGCTCGCCAGAGCGGCCTTCTCCATCGGCTATCCGTATTTCTACGGATAGAACTAGGACTATAAAGCGTGCTCATATATCTCCGACGGATTTGCTCTTGCGCGTGCCATATCCTTCCCGCCTTTGGTGTCTCGGAACGGTGCGGCGTTCGGCCACGCCTTGGACTCTTCGGCGCCTTGTTCCCCGCTGTTTCCCTCCGATTTCCCGCAGCTCCTTGCACGGCGCAGATTTGCAAGTTGCGGAACTTTTGAACGCGGCCTTGTTTCGATTCGAACAAAGAAGGAAAAGTCAAAGGCGCGGCCGAAATCCCCACCCTCGAAACCCGCTAGGATAGGCCACCCCGAAAAGCAAACCCGCCGGAAAAGGCTGGCCCACCCGCCCCGGGATGTGTCCCGATTGTTTGTGGGGCCCGTCCTTTAAAGTCAACGACTTAGGCCCGGCAACAATATTTGAGTGTCCCGATTGTTTCTGCGCTGGTTCCTTTGTTCGCGGGGCGCTTGATGGTGCGTGCGCCGGCCGCGTACGGCGGCGACGCAGGAGTCTCTGGTGAAGCGTTTTGTTGCTCCTGCGCTGCGGGGCCGTGCAGTTATTGTGAAGGTAGATTGAAGCATAGGCAATGGTACGGTTGGGCTAGAACTAAATGTGAAAGATGAACTACATGCTCAGGAATCGGGTGAAGCGTGGCCTGGTGAGTTCGCCGCGGGAGTGGACGTGGAGTTCGTATGCGGGGCATGAGGGAAAGGACGATGGATTGATTCGAATTGATGCGGTGTGAACGAAGGAGCAAGGAGGAAGAAAAAGCGGGGCCGAAGTACGGGGCCGAAAAGCCACGTCTTGACTGTCGCCGGGCTGAATCATCAGCCCGGACCCGGCAAACCGCGAAGGATGGGCCACCCCTAAAACCGGTACCGTGCGGCTAACTCACAGAGTCGTAGAATTCCCGCCGGCACGCATGGGCGCCACTCCGGAAAATACTGAGGTCAGGGAAAGGGTGGGCCACCCGCCGGGAAGGATGGGGCACACGAAACCAAAAACCATCGGAAAGGGCTGGGCCACGCGCCCACCCTAAACTGCAAACCTTCGGAAAAGGATGGCCCACCCGCCGGCTCTTTTGAGGATATTATTAAAGTCAAAAAGGAGACTCCGAACTCATCATGTCTAACGGTCTGCTTTTCACAGCGGCGGTGTTGCTGGTGGTCACAGCCTTTACGCATTCGATGTTGGGTGAGCGGCGACTGCTGGGTCCGCTGCTTGCGCGTCGCGAAGGTGTTTTGGCCAGCGACCTTGCCCGCATAATTCTTCGCTTCGCCTGGCATATAACCAGCGTGACCTGGGCGGTCCTTGCCCTGATTCTGGTGCAACTGGTTCGGGACCCCGCCACCGCGAGGTTCTGGGCAGCGGCGGGAACGGGTGTCGCCTTCACGGGCATGGGACTCTTCGACGCGATTTCCACTCGCGGCCGCCATGTGGGCTGGCCGCTGCTCACCGCGATCGGCATCGGCGCGCTCTTGTCGCTACGGTAGGAAACTCGTGTAGAGACGGGGCAAGCCCCGTTTCTGGCGGGTGGGCCAGCCTTTCCGCGTTATGGAAAGAGTCGGGCTTTCGGCCACGCCTTTGCCTTTTCGGCGCCTTGTTTTCCGCAGAATCCTCTCCGAGCCCACCCAACTCTCTGCGCGCTGTAGATTTGCAGATTGCGGAGATTTTGAAAGCACCCGTCTTTCGATTAGAACGAGAATCGAGGGGGCCGAGGGGCATTTCGCTCCCGGCGATGCGAAGAAAATGCAGATTCCTCCCTGCGGTTCGGAATGACAGGCATTGGGTATGGGCCGAACGGCGGGCTCGTCGATTGCTTCGCGATGGGATAGCGATTGACCAGCGCTCCTTCCGTCGCGAGGGAATTCAACCCGGATCGAGTTTCGCGCGCGGATCGTGGCTTACACATCGGCGGGGCTTACTCGGGCCGGCGCGTCGATTGCTTCGCAATCGCATAGCGATTGACCCGGCGCCCCTACGACCGGAAGGTGCCTGTTGCTGTTTTGGCTGAATGGCAATTGCGGCTGGGGTTGTATATTCTCGGGCCATGTTGCGCTTGCCTGTGCGGTCTCCTACTCCCGGGTTGATGCTGGGGTTGGTGATTACGATTGCTGCGGTGGTGGCTTACTCGGGTTATATCACGCGGCAGATTTCTGGGTTGCGGGGGCTGCAGAATAATATTGCCGAGCGGAACCGGCGGGATTCGTTGCAGCTTCTGCGGATTCAGAATGATTTGAACTCGCTGGGGCTTTCGATGCGCGACATTTTGGACGAGAGCCAGACTTATCCGCTGACGGCTTGGCCGGGGCAATTTCAGAGAATTCATACCGATCTCGATGACGCACTGCGGAAGGAGGAGGAACTCGCGGTGGCGCCGCGGAATCCGGGGCAGCGCGAGTATCTGGCTGCGGCGCTCGGGCAGTTTTGGGATGAGATTGGGCGAATGTTTGCGCTGGCGGCGGAATTGAAGACGGACGAGGCGCGGCGTGAGATTCGCGATTCGTTGTTGACGCAAGTGGCGGCGCTGAGCACCGACGTTGACCGGCTGCTGGTGGAGAACAATGAGAATCAGAAGGAAGCGGCGGCGCGGGCCAATGAGATTTACGATCGCGTGCAGCGGCAGGTGATTTTGTTTCTGACGGCGACGCTGGCGGCGATTCTCTTGACCAGCTTGTATGTGATTTCGGCGAATCGCAGGCTTTTTGCGCAGCTTGCGGCGCTGTCGGAGCAGCGCAGCGAATTGGCGCAGAAGTTGATCGCCACGCAGGAATCCACGCTGCGGCATATTTCGCGCGAGCTGCATGACGAGTTCGGGCAGATTTTGACGGCAGTGGGGGCGATGCTCGGGCGGGCGGAGCGTCATGCGCCGGCGGATTCGCCTTTGCGGACGGAGTTGCGCGAGGTTTCGGGGATTGCGCAGGAGACGCTCGAAAAAGTAAGGATGCTTTCGCAGGCTTTGCATCCGGTGATGCTCGAGGAGGCGGGACTTGAGGCTACGGTGAGTTGGTACTTGGCGAATGTGGAGAAGCAGACGGGATTGAAGATCGCGTACGAAAAAATTGGAAATGCGTTTGCGGTGGATGGAGGCGCGGCGATACATATCTATCGTGTGCTGCAGGAAGCGGTGAATAATGCGGCGCGACATTCGGGAGCTGCGCAGGCCTGGGTGCGGCTGCGATTTGGTGGCGATGGGCTGGAGCTGGAGGTGGAAGATCACGGCAAGGGATTTGCGGGCCAAGTGGTGAACCGCGGGATTGGATTGGTGGCCATGCGCGAGAGAGCGGAATTGCTGGGCGGGTCGCTGGAATTTGCGGCGCCCGCGGGCGGCGGGACGCTGGTGCGTTTGCGAGTGCCGCGGGAGAAGGCTGAGGCGCATGGCTAAAAAAATTTCCGTGCTGCTGGTGGACGATCACACCCTGGTGCGCATGGGCTTCCGGCGGATTATCGAGGATGAGGCGGATTTGGAGGTGGTGGGCGAGGCGGGAGACGCGGACGATGCGGTGCGGCAGGCGTTGCAATTGAAGGCGCGCGTGGTGGTGATGGATTGCGCGTTGCCGGGAGGCAGCGGAATCGCGGCGACGAAGCGGATTTTGGAGGCGTTGCCGGAGACGGCAGTTTTGATGCTGAGCATGCATTCGGAGGATACGTTAGTGCGGCAGGCGCTGGCGGCGGGGGCGCGCGGATACATTTTGAAGAGCGCGATTGATTTGGAATTGCCGGCGGCGATACGGCGCGTGGCGGCTGGGGAGAAAGTTTTGGCGCCGCAATTGGAGAAGAGTGAGTCGCTGAAGGGCGAGAGGAATTCGGGGCTTACGCCGCGGGAGTTGGAGATTTTGCAGATGATTGTGGATGGGAAATCGAACAAGGAGATCGCGGCGGAGTTGGGATTGAGCGCGAATACGGTGTCGGTGCACCGGGCGAACATTATGGACGCGCTGGGGATTCATAAGACGGCGGAATTGGTGGTTTATGCGATTCGAAATGGATTGGTGAATGTGCCGTGAAGTTGGTACCGCTGGCGTCCCGCCGGCATCTGACGAGCATGATCTTGCCACGAGCAAGAATCGCGCGCGGACCGCTCAACCGAGACACCGCAATTATATAGCGACTCGCGCCGACCACGATTGCTGGCCTGTTCGACATTCGCGGTCGTAAGAGGCCGGCGGGACGCCAGCGGTACTGAACCTGGGGCTAGTAGTTTTACAGTATTGCGCTGTTGGGCTTGGGCGAATAGATTGGCGGCAATTCCGTACCCCTAGCTACGACGATCTAGATAGAAAACGAACCCCCGGTTACCGAACAGGGCCGGGGTGTGTGCGTTGGGACTGGCGGAGATCGAGGATGAGGCGCCGCTTTGAATTGCGGCGTGGCGATTAAATTTTCGTGGAGGAGCGATGAACATGCGGATGAGATTGGCGTTGGTGGCAGCGGCGGTTGTTTTGGCGGCGGCGCTTTGCGGGGCGGCTGACAAGACGGAGACGGTGAAGGGTTATGTGCTGGATTCGGCTTGCGCGTTTACGAAATCTTTGGAGAAGCCGATTAGCGCGGAGTGTGCGACGAAGTGCGCGAATGGCGGGTCGCCGTTGGTGATTTTGGCGGATGGCGGGGTGATTTATTGGCCGATTGGGGAGACGACGCCGGCGGTGGGACAGAACGCGAAGTTGTTGGCTTATGCCGGGCAGAAAGTGACCGCTACGGGGAAAGTTTATGTGCGGGGTGGGTCGCACGCGATTGTGATTGAGAAGATTGAGGCGCAGGGAGCGAAGTGATTGGGGCCGCAAGGTAATTGAGAGGTCCGCGCGTGATTGCGGTGCGGGCCAACGGCGACGGTCGTAAGAAGCCGGCGGGACGCCAGCGGTACGACTATGCGCCGCGTTGTTGGAGGACTGAGAAAACTAGTAGGTAGCGCTTCAAGTTGCCTGAGACCAGGAAATTTTCCTTTACGTGTTCGTGGCCGTTCTCGCCTAGCTTTTGCGCGATTTCAGGATTGGCCAGCAGATAGCGGATTTGGTAGGCGCAGCCTTCTACCGAGTGGACCAGCATGCCCGTCAGTTTGTGCAGGACTTGCCGGACAATTCCGCCGACTGCTGAGGCTACTACCGGCTTTTTCTTCCAGAGGGCTTCGGTGACCGTGAGTCCGAAACCTTCGCGCAGGGATTTCTGAACGACGATGGTGGAAGCGCGCTGGAGGGCGTTGATTTCGCAATGGCTCCAGGGCGGAAGATTGAGAAGGAAGACGTCGGGATCGTTATCGGCGGCTTCGCGGGCTTCCATCAGCACGGCTTCGCCTTCGGGATCGTCACTGGCGCCGCCGCCGGCGAGAACGAGCTGGCAATCGGTGTGGCGTTTGACGATGCGATAGGCTTGGATCACACCGACGGGATCTTTCAGGCGATCGAAGCGCGAGACTTGGGTGATGATCGGGCGCGAGGGATCGATATTGAAGCGCTCGACGACGCTTCGAATATATTCGCGATCGAGCTCGCGATTTTTATCGGCGAGAGGATCGATCGTCGGCGCGAAAAGATATTGCGGAATGGAAAGCTCTTGAGTGAACGAGGCGGAAGAGAAGAGCGAAACATCATATTTTTCGACGAACGGGCGCAGGAAATTCCAGACTTTTTCGTTCGGGCGAGAGAGATCGATGTGGCAGCGCCAGACCCAGTGCGTGCGACGGTTCAGGGAATCGCGCGCGCGGACTAGGGGCGCCGGTTGGGGATCGTGGATGACCACGAAATCGTCGTCCAGCGGAATATGAAGGCGGTTCTCTTCATTTGTGGCGAGGAATGTATCGAACCATTCGGGTGGGCCGTCGTAAGGCTCGCCGTGCAGGGCGTTGTGAAAGGCTTTCGTTACGGCGAAGAACGCTTCGCCGCCTTTTAACACTTCCCACTTGATGTCCAGGCCGAGTTCCTCGAACAGAGGGATGAGGCGATTGAGAATTTCCGCGACGCCGCCCCCGACGGCCGTGGAATTGACCATCTTGATGCGCTTGCCCGAGAGAAGCTTGGCGATGGCGCGGATCTCATTGATTTCGGGCTGGCCGACGATGGCGGCGTGATCCTCGAGGCGGACGTGCCGGACGGAGTTTTCGGTGGAGGTGGCGCTCACTGATTGACCCAAGGCTCGATGGTGGCGACGAGCTCATCGCGGAGGCTATCGAGAGTGTTGGTGTGGAAGTCGACGTGATTGAGGCGATCGGCGAGTTCGGTGAGGCCAAAATTCTTTTCGATCCAGTGGGAGAAATCATTGGTTTCGAGATGCAGACGCAGGCGCGAATTGATGAAGTGATGGTGGAGCGATTGGGGGCTGAGATTGCGGATGCCCGCCGCGAGCTCGGCGAGAGTGGTGGCGCGCATATCGAGGGGCAGCGTGAATTCGATTTCTTCGCAGAAGTAGAAGGGCTCGAAGCCGCGCGCTGCGCGGGCCTGCGGATATTGCGCGATGTAATTTTCGATGACAGTGACGAGCTCATGGCGGAGTTCATCAATCGAGACGAAGCGGCCGACGTCGAGAGCGGCCATTTGCTCGGCGAGCGAATATTGATTGCAAGATGCCACGACCCATTGGGCGAACTCGCTGGAAAAGGGCGTGTAATGGTGCTCTTCCAGGCTCTGGAAGGTGTGATAGAAAATCGAATTGTCGGAAACTGTCTTGAGTTCGGCTGCAAGTTCCGCGAGATTGTTGGCGCGCTCCGGGCAGATGCGGACGAGATACGAGGCAGCGACAAATTGGAACGGCTCTTGGGAGCGCATCATCGGCGGGCGTCCGCGACTCGCTCGAGGAATCGGCGGAGTTCAACGGGCGATTCGAGCGAATAACGCGCGGCAGTGGCGCGGCGCTTGCCGACAAGGATGGAAATGCCCGACATGCGGGCGAAGACAGGTTCGTCGCCGACGTCATCACCGGCGTAAATCAGAAGCGATTCCATATGACCTTCCCGCGAAAGCAGGAAACGGATGGCCGTCCATTTATCCACGCCCGAGCCGGGAAAAATTTCCCATACTTTTTTGCCGCCGCTGAGACGCAGGCCGCGATTTTCCGCGATAGTTTCGGTAACGATGAACTTGGTGCGGGCGGCGGTGGCGCGGCCGGCTTCGCGGTAATGCACGGCGAGAGTGGCCTCTTTGACTTCGAGGCGGACGCCATCGAGGCCGGCGAGCTTCTCTTTGAGTTGCTCGGTGGCGTGAGCGAGCAGGCGGCGCTCATCGCGATTGGCGAGAGTGATGCGATGGCCGCGCGCATCCTGGATGGAATAGCCCTGGCAGCCGACGTAGCAGATGCCAGCCAGGCCAACGCGCTTGCGGACGTCGGCGAGACTGCGGCCGCTGACGATGCCGACGAGAACGTCGTGTCGGACAAGGTCGGCTAGAGCTTCGCGGGTGGGCTTGCCGAGACGTACTGAGCCCGGGTGGCGCTGGATTTTTACCAGGCTGCCATCGAAGTCCGAGAGAACGGCAATGGAGCGCGCTTCGCGGATGTCGTCGGCAATTTCGTCCCAAGCCGAGAAAAGATTCCGGGGCGAGCCGAACTGTGGCGCGGCGGCGATAGAGACGATTTTGTGACGGCGAGCGCCGCCGCGGTTCTTAGCGTTCGAAAGCTCGAGAACCTTGCCGCGCTGTGTATCCAGAATGCTCATGCTTCGACCTTCTCCGGTTTATCGATGCGGATTTCCGAAAGTGCGGTTACCAGGTTTCCCGCCCAACGATAAATATTGTTTTCGCGGACGATGCGGCGCATGGCCGCCATGCGCTTTTCCTGCTCATCGGGGCCCATGTTGAGGGCCGTGTAGATCGCCGTGGCAAGCTGCTCGACGTCGTAGGGGTTGACGACGAGAGCGTCGCCCAGTTCGCGAGCCGCGCCGGTGAAGGCGCTGAGAATCAAGACGCCGCGTTCATCATCGCGCGCGGCGACAAATTCTTTTGCGACCAGATTCATGCCATCGTGCAGCGAGGTGACGAGACATAAATCCGCAGCGCGATAGAAGCGCTCAATTTCATGATGATCGTGATGGCGCTCGAGAAGAATTATGGGCTTGGATTTGGCGGATTTGTATTTGTTGTTGATGCGCTGTGCTTCTTCGCGTACCTCGACGAGGAGATCGCTATAGCGCTTGATGTTGGTGCGGCTGGGTGCGCCGACCTGAATGAAGCTGAATTCTCCCTGATAGTAGGGATGCTCGTCGAGCATGCGCTCGATGGCCCAGAAGCGTTCGAGGATTCCTTTGGTGTAATCCACGCGATCAACGCCTACCCCGAGATAACGGACGTCCAGCCCGAGTTCCTCGAGGACTTTGCGGCGCATGATGGCGCGGTCACCATGGAGGTCGCCTCTGTGCTTGGGGTCGGCATAGGCGACGCTGATTGGAAACGGGCGAACTAGAGTCTGGTGGCCCTGGCGGCTGACGGCAAAGCGATCCCAGTCGGTATTGGCTTCGAGAGCGCGGTCCACCGTCTCGAGGAAATTGTTGCAATGAGCTTGAACATGGAATCCGATGAGATCGGCGCCGAGTAGACCGTTCAGAAGTTCGCGCTGCCACGGGCAGATGCGGAACGCCTCGGGATTGGGCCAAGGAATGTGCCAGAAGATGGCGATGCGCGCGTCGGGGCGCTGCTCTTTGATCAGGCGCGGGAGAAGAGCGAAGTGATAGTCCTGCACCAGAACTACGGGTGATTCGGTGCCGCGCAACTCTTCCAGAACGACTTTGGCGAATTTTTCATTTACGCGCTGATATTGAAACCAGTCGTCAGGGCGGAAGAGAGGGCGCGTGTGGGCAATGTGGCAGAGAGGCCACAGACCTTCGTTGGAGAAACCGTAGTAGTAGCCATCTTCTTCTTCCTTGGTGAGCCAGACGCGGCGAAGAGTGTAGTGCGGATCGTCGGGCGGAACGCGGATATGGTCTTGCTTGTCGACGACTTCCCTATCGGCGTTGCCGGAGCCGTGGGCGATCCAGGTGCCGTCGCAGGCGAGAACCACGGGTTCGAGAGCGGTGACTACACCGCTGGCGGGAACGATCGTGCGGATGGAATTGTCCTGATCGCGAACGTGGAGATAGGGCTCGCGATTGGAGACGACAAATAGCGCGGCGTTGTGCAATTTGCCGAGGACGCTGACGCGCAAGCGTTCGGCAGTCCACATGGATTCGCCGGCTTCGCGGAGGCGGGCTTCTTCATCAGCCGCGGCGCGCGCAGCGTCGAGACTCTGGGCCATCTGCGCGGCTTCATGAGTGAGGGGTGCGAGGATACCGGAGCGATCGGGCGGCTGCGCCGAAGCCTTGCCGAGGCGCAAAGAGCGCATCCATCCGGCGACGCGCGAGATGGACTCGCGGAAAACCCAGCGCATCATGACCAAGGCCAGAAGCGCAATGAAAAGCGTCTGAAACGCGGCATGTAACAGGTTGTCGCGCCACATGCGTCGCGTCGCCTGCTGGATGAAGCTGGCGTCGCTGACCAGTGCGAGCGATCCGACCAGGGCGTCGTTCGAGCGGATGGGCAGGGCGTAAATGTGGATCTGCGCGTCCTGGCTGGAGTCGAAGAACTCGTGGCAGCCCGCATCGCTATCGCAAGAGCCTGCAAACTGCGCGGCGCGATTGAGGATGCCGAAATCGAGACCCGTGCTGGAGCCGAGAGGATTGGCTTTGGTGTCGAAAACAGCGATGCCGAGAATATGGTCGCGATGCCCGAGGCGCTCGATGGTGCGATGCAACGCAGCGTCGGAATGGGCGGAGATCTCGCGCTCGAAATCATCTTGCAAGCTTTGGCCGAGTACTTCTGCGCGACGCTGCAGATCGCGGCGCATACTGCGATCCTGCGTGCGCACCTGATAAGCGGCGAAGATCAGCGAGACGACGGCGACGCTGAGGACCAGCGGCGCAACAAGTCTCAAGCTGAGACGCATCAGCGAATTGGATTCTTGTTCGGCCATCGTTCGAATGTCAATTCAAACGCGAGCGCATAGCGCTCGACCCAATTGCGAGCTCACAGCGCTCACCTTCAGCGCGAGCGCAAGCCCTTGGCCTGGCGCTGGTTGGGCGGGGATGCCATCAGTGCCAGACGGACCGCTCGCCCCCCAATTTCTGCGCGCATCGCGGTGCTTCGCGGATGCGCCGGGCGCACAAATCACGTTCGAGAGGGCGGCCTCCCTGAATAATAGCAGACGCCCTCCCGAATCAGGCGAGGCAAATCGCCCGGGAATGTGTTGCTTACTTGACTACCTTGAGATTGTTCGTGACGGAGAAGACGTTGGCGACGCCGTTGGCGCGAACGTTGGCTGCGTCTTTGTCGGCCTGATTGTCCACCACGCCCTCGAGAGTCACGTGTCCTGCTTTCACGATGATGTGAATGGAGGGCACGGACGAAACTGCGTATTTCTCGAGCGGGCCGAAGCCGTAGATGGCGCGGTATTCGGCGCGGCGAATATCGTCATCCATGGGAGAAGGCGGAAGAACTTCGATATTGTTGACGACTTTTTCGACGCCTTCGATTTTCTTTACGGCGGACTCGGCGTCATCCTTGATCGTGGCGTGGACGACCTGACCCTCGAGAGTGACGGTGGCACCATCGATGCGGTATTCGAGATTGTCAAAGATCGAATAGTACGGCAAGAGGACGAGTTGATGGCGGACTTCGTTTTTCAGCCATTCCTCGAAATGGGCGTCGCTGCGCGCGTGGGATTGCTGCGCGACGGCGCGAATCGCGGGCCGAGCGACGGCTCGAGGCCGCGCGAAAGCAAATGCACCGAATACCACGATGCCAATCAAGATTCCTGCCAGGCGGCGTGCGATCTGAGCAGCGTTCATGCTGGATTCCTCCTGAAGTGCTCGCGGCACTTTCAATTATTAGATGAGAGTACGGCGGGATTGGAGTCACGAGCGGGTGGCAGCGGCCATTGTTGCGGGATTTTCGCTGCCGGTTGCGGAGAAGGCGGCCACGTATGAAATGGCGCACAAGCTGCAAAAAACGCTTTTCTGTATTGACGGGCGTGATAATCTCTTGCGGGGTGTTTCCTGGACATTCGTCCATCCGTAAGAATTTCGTCCGTCGATCGCAAACAAGGGGCAGCAGGCTGTCCCCCTGGTACCGTTTTGCTGCTTCCTCGCGTGTTGGTTCAGGACGAGAGCTTAAAAGGGGAGGGAGAGAAATGAGAAAAGTGTTGGGAGGCTTTGGGCTGGTAGCCCTTATAGCCGTCTCTACGCTGGCTGTGCCGGTAATGGCCCAGACGGCGAAGCCGGTGAAAAGAGCGCCAGCGGCACAGCGCTATGACGTGAGGAAAGAAGTAACCTTGAAGGGTACCGTAGACCACATGACGAAGACGGCGGCTCGCGGCACACCGGTGGGTGCGCATCTGTTTCTGGCGACATCAACCGGCACCGTGGATGCTCACCTCGGCCAGTTCGCGACCAAGGGAAAAGATCCGCTATCGTTGACGCCGGGTGAATCGGTCGAAGTGGTTGGCGTGATGACGACCGTACACAACAATCATTACTTCTTGGCCCGAACGATTCAAGCGGGAGACCACAAGTATTCGATTCGAAATGAAAAGGGAGCGTTGATTTACCCTGGCATGAAGCCAGGGGACGCGCCGACGACCGATCCTACAAAAGGAGGGCAGCGATGAACCGCAAATCACTGTTGTTTGTCCTTCTGGCAGTGGGACTGACCTCTTTCGTCGCGGCATGCGGCGGTGGTGGGAAACCGAAACAACAAATCATTCTGGCGATGACAACGCCTCCGCCATCGGCAACGGAGATCAAACTCACTTCGCCGCTCTCGGCGACCGTGACGAATGATGCGTCGAATGGCGGTGTACTGTGGACTCTGGCGTGCGACACTGGCGCCAACTGCGGGACGCTAACGGCGGCGAGTTCGGCGAGTGGCGATACGATTGGCTACACGGCTCCGTCAACCATCCCCGCGGACGACATCGTGCCGGGTAGGCCGGATCTCAGCGGGATGCTCGTTGTTGTCACCGCGACGTCGGCGACAGACAGCACGATATTTGCTGCATCCAACATGGTCGTCGTTCCGATCTCCGACACCTCGTTTGTCGCGGGCCCGTATGCATTTGTTGTGAGCGGCAGCGACGCCTCCGACAACATCTATTCCGCAGCGGGATCGGTAACACTCGATGGCGCTGGGAATGTGATGTCGGGCGAAGAGGACTACAACAACGCGGCCGGGCTTACTTCGACGGCCATCACGGTAACTGGCGGAAGCTACACGGTGGGTCAGGACGGACAGGGCACGATAACGCTGGACCTGAGTGATGTGACTGTCGGCGTTGCCGGGGTGCAGACCCTGGCAGTGACCTTCACCAATCTCAACCACGCGCGGGTCATCCAATTCGACGACACCGCGACATCCAGCGGAAGCCTGGATTTCCAGACGTTTACGGCTGGGGATCTGACGCAGATCACCGGTGGGTATGCGTTCGAATACAACGGCGTCGACGTGAATCCGGGCGAAGGCCTGTACGTCGCCGGCGGGGTTGCGACGGCTGATGGAAACGGAACATTTACAATGACGCTCGATGAGAACGTGGCGGGGAACTTGTTTCTCAAAGGCGCGCCGGGTTCCACGTACTCCATTCCGGACGCGAACGGTCGCGGCACGTTCAACATCGGAGGGCTGAGCTTCGTCTACTACATCGTGAACGGAGAATGCCTGAGGATCGTCGACGTCGACGCGGCAATAACGGAGGCGGGATCATTCTACGGCCAGGGTAGCAGCGCGGGCAGCATAACCGTGGCTTCCCTCACCGGCGCGAACGTGTTCACCGAATCGGGTAGCGGCAGCTTTGGATTCTTGTCCACGGCTGGGCTGCTCACTGCGGACGGAGCTGGAAATTTCAGTGCGGGATTCGGTGATGCAAATGAAGATAACGGCACTCCGACGAATGGTGGGATTACCGGAACTTATTCGTTCGACGTCAGCGGGGATGGATACGGAAGTGCGGCGCTGACGTTCACCAATACACCGGATATCACCTCGATCGGAGTTTATGCCACTGACCCTACTCTAAACCTGGCAGACCCGAATAACACCGGAACCGGCCTTGGAGGCGCACTGATCGTTGATCTCGATCTGGACGCGTTCGCGACCGGATTTGTCACGCCGCAGGACACGACTGCTACTTTCTTCGGGAATTACGCCTTGGACTTCCAGGCGCCGGACGTGGCGGATGCGGTCGGTTCGGTTTTCTCAGACGGAACGTCAACCGTAACGGGAAGTGCGTCAGTAAATGACCTGTTCTTTTCGGGACAATCCAGTCAAGCCACGACGGGGACGTTTGCAGCCGATGCCGCCAATCCGGGGCGTTCGACGGCGACAATCGTCTTTGGAACCGTATCGGGCAATCTGGATATCGCCGTCTATCAGGCAACCAATGGTGAGCTCGTGTTTGTTGATATCGATCCCACCTTGGTCGCAGACGGCGTAGTCGAGGGCCAATAGCAACCTCCCAACACAGGAGAGAGGTGGTGCCGGGACGCCGGCACCGCCTCCCTCTAAATCTCCCGCCGACTCCTCTTGCATAAAGCTCTCCGGCTTCAGTTCTTCCGCAATTTGGACCATCGATCTGCTTGCGTTCCTGCCGAAGGTTCTCGAATCTAGCGAGATTGGGGAGATGGGTTGTGGAGCGGTTCGCATCGTTCGTACCAGCCAGCATCCACGAGGCGACGACGATGCAACGTGAGTCCGATGAAGTGACGCACCCGAGTGAACTAATCGAATTTTGAATTAGTTAGCGTTCGGAAATTGTGAAGTCGACGGTGGAGCGGCCGTTGGGGGCGACCGTGACTTTTTTCTCCCAGGTGAGCGGTTCGGTGAAGAAGAGGCGCTTGGTCTTTGTTTGCGTGCCAACGTCTAGGACGGGTTCCTCGCGGGCTACGCGCCAGCCTTCGTGCCAAGCGACGATTTCGTATTCGCCGGGCGGCACACCCGTCAGCCGAAAACTGCCGTGTTCATCGGTGATCGCGTAGTAGGGATGATTCACGATGAAGATCACGCCGTTCATCCAAATATGCCCGCGTTGCATTTCAGGTCGACCATGCCGCTCTTGCGCATGGGCCGGGTCAGCAACACGTTGGTCATGGGAAATGGGAGGTTGTAATCCACAGCGCCGGCCATGTGCACTGTGTGCAAAATCGGATCGCTGCTCTTCATACCGAAATCGCCGCCGGCCTGAACGAGCGAGATATGCGGGACGTAGCGGCAATGCTCCTGGTCGAGCGAGCGACGCGAATCGGGGAGATCCCAAGCTTTCCCTTTCGTGACGCCGCGGAGATAGACGACGGTATTCGCCACGCCGCCTTCCGGGCTAACCTCGATCCGTTCGAGATCGCGCGTTCCGGTTTTATCGGGATCGCAGACGCTGGGGTCCTTTGTAATCGGGAGCGTAAGCGGCTTCGGTTTTTCGCCGGTCCATTTAACAATTCCGGCGATCGTGCCTCCGTCCGGCACCTCGACGACTTGATACGCTGACTGCGCGCGCACCGCCGGAGGCGCGGATAGTGCGACGGCGAGTATTGCGGCAACGGCCGAAAGCTTGTACGGCCTCATGCGTTTTCCTATCGTCTTGCGCCGAGCGAGGGTGGCGGTTCCATTTGTTTCGGCTGCGTCCGCTCGAGTCAGAATGCTCTCGCGTGCCATCCTACTTATCCAAAGAAGCGTTCGCAGTTGTTTTCGCTGCCCGGGGTGAAGCCTTACCCGAATAATGAACTTGCAGCGTCCGCAGGTAGTGCACGAGATCCCAAGCTTGATCGGGAGTGACGTAGTCGGCGAAGGACGGCATGGGAGTGCCGTCGAGCCCAGTCATGAAGATGCGATAGAGGTCTGCGTTTGTGTCACCGCACTTGAAGCGATTCAGAGCGGTGAAATTGTACGGCGTTATCGGATTGTCTTTGTCGTCGCGTAAAGTTGAGGCTGCGGGCCCGTTGCCCTTGCCGGTCTCTCCATGGCATTGCACGCACTTGAGAGTCGTCTGGTAAAGCACTTCCCCGCGCTGGCGGCTCTCGGATGTATCGGGAGTTTCGGGCGTCATCTTGACGGGCGGGTCCGGTTTTTCCTCGCGGAAACGCGGTGAAAAAGTCTTGATGTAGGCGACGAGATCGGCGCGCTGTTGATCGGTAAGCGGCTGCCAGGAAGGCATCGCCGTGGTGTCCACTCCCCTGCCGATGGTGTGGAAGAGATCCTCATCGAGCGGAAGGCTGCCGGTGGGCGTCGAGCGGCATTTGAAGATCCCCAGAGTGAAATCGCGAGGCTTGGGATCAACGTAAGGAGCGTTCTCGCCGTTCCCATCGCCGTCCTTGCCGTGACACCCGATACAGAATCGGCGGAAGAGGTCTTTGCCGGCTCGAGCGTTACCGGTCCATTTTCCGATGTGACTTTCTTGAGCGGGGGCGGCGGGTGCCCAGCAGAGGACTACGGCGAGGCCGGCAGCCGCGATGGCGGCGCGCAGGCCGATGGGCAAATGCCTCTCCCAGAACTCGGTGAGATCGAACCTAAAACATCCCATGAACTTCCCCCTGCCCTGGTCGTACCCGATGGCTCCCCATTCCAATCTACCGTGTCGCGGGTACCCGGCAAGGCCGTCGCGCGATTGTTGTTTTCAAACTAATACGTGTAATTTGAAAAACATCCGCGGGCGGGCCAGGATCGGAATCCGCCGACAGCAGGCGGTGCGTCAGGAAAATTCCACCGCGGATCGACTGTATGACGCGGACGATTGCTCGCTCGTTGGTGTCCCTATGAAGAATCGTATAGCTATGAGCGTCCGGAGAGGTGAGAAAATGGAACCGAATCACCAATGAGATGAAACTCTTTGTAGCGACTGGTGTTCTAATTACTCGGGGTCGTAGATCCGCAGGTATGCTTCAGGCCGCGTGTGCTCATCGAAAGATGGAAGCAAACTCGCAGATAGCCAGCGTAATTCGGTTGTTTTGAATGATAAATCTTCGGCGTAAATTTATAATTTCAATCTGGAGGTCAAGGTGAAAAGAGGTCTCGTAGTCGTTCCATTGGCAATTTTTCTATTCTTCGGATGGCTCGCAGCGCCAGCCGGCGCTCAGACCGCAGGATCGGCTAAGGCTGCACGCCCTGCGCCGCTGTACGACGCAAGCAAGGAAACAACGCTGCAAGGCACGGTAAGCAACGTGGTGACAAAACCGGGCGCCGGAATGATCGCCGGCGGCCATCTGACCGTGGCGACGGGACAAGGAGCGGTGGACGCGCACGTCGGCCGCGCACTGCAAGGACCGAACGCGATTGTGGTTAAGGCCGGCGATTCCGTCAAACTCGTCGGAGTGATGGCGACGGTCAATCACAATCAGATCTTTCTGGTGCGCACGGTGGAAGCCGGTGGCCACACTTATACGATTCGGAACGAGAGAGGTTTCCTGGTTCCATCCTTGACTGCCACGCGCGGAGCGTCGACGACGCCTGCGAGAGGGAGTCTGCGATGAACCGTAAACTCCTAATCGTGGCTTTCACGGCAGTCTGCCTGGCTTCACTCGCGGCCTGCGGCGGCGGCAACAACAACAATAACAATGTCGTGAGCATCGCATTCTCGCAGGCGCCACCGGCGGCGTTGCAGACAAGTGCGATGGCGACGGTCAGCGCGACTGTCTTCAACTCGTCCAATACCGGTGTCGACTGGACCGTAACTTGCGGCGGCGCGGACTGCGGTTCACTGAGCACAAATCACACAGACGGAGGCGCGAGCTTGACGTACACGGCACCCGCCAGCGTCCCCACAGGCAACACAGTGACAATCACGGGGACTGCCAGTGCCGACAGTTCCGTCTCGGTGGCGGGTGTATCGACGATTAAAGCCGGTTCGACAGGGTCGGCGCTTAACGGGCAGTATGCATTCCTTCTCACGGGCGCTGACATAACTGGATTCTATGTTGCTGCAGGGAGCGTCGTGGCGGATGGCAACGGCAATATCTCATCCGGCGAAGAGGATTTCTGCGACATTAGCGCCTGCGATTTTGTCCAGTTCACGAATGGGACGTATTCGGTGGGCACCGATGGCCGCGGGAGCATCCAGTTCTCGACGGCCGACCTGGGACCTCAAACATTTGCTGTGGTAGTCACATCCGGCTCTCACGGCTTGATCACGGAGTTTGACGGCACGGAGACATCGAGCGGAACACTCGACCTGCAAGACGTGAACAGCTTCAACGTCAGCCAGTTTACCGGTGGATTTTCGTTCGCACTGGCGGGCTTCGATCTGCAAAATGGAGTGTTTGCCGATTTGGGTGGCGTGCTGACTGCGGATGGCTCGGGGGGGTTCAATAACGGCACGTTCGACGTAAACGATCAGCAGACAGGATTCGCAACTTCGACCGGAGTAGTTCTTCCGGTCAATACGAGCATCGATTCGTTCGGGCGCGTAACGGTCTCCAATGGCAGTACGACTTTCGCCTACTACATCGTAAACGCGAAGGCTATTCGGATGATTCAGGAAGACAGCAACTTCCTTTCAGGAGGCAGCGCATACACCCAGGGCACCGGCAGTTTATCCGTCGCCAATCTTGCCGGAAAATCGGTCTTCACAGAGGCGGGAGTCAGCGTGTTCGGATCGCTCGCGCTTGCGGGCCAGTTCACGGCCGACAGCGGCGGAAGCGTTTCGAGCGGGGTGATGGACGTAAACGATGGCGGAACGATCTCGAACGGTTCGATTTCAGGCAGTTCATTCTCGAGCTTTGCGAGCGCTCGTGGAACTCTGGGCCTTTCCGGCGGGGTTTCGGCGAACGTCGCTGAGTTTCAGGTCTATCTCGTGGATCCGGGCGTGAATATCCTCGACCCGAACAGTTCAACGGGAGGCGGAGGCGCGTTGATTCTTGATTCGGATGGCGGCGCGATTGGAATCGGAGAAATCGTTCCGCAATCCGGAAGCGCCACTTTCCAGGGGAACTACGGCGCAAATCTTCAGGCCTTTACAACGACCGACGAACTCGACCTGGAAGGCCAGCTCGCAGCGATGACTGGGAATCTGACAGGCACGGGAGATCTGAACGATATCGACCTCAACCTTCAAACAATACAGCTTTTCCCGGCACAGACATTGACGGGCACGTTCACTGCCGATGGCAGTAACCCGGGAAGGTTTACTGGATCAGTTCAGATCGGAAACGTTGAGACCATGAATCTCGTCTACTACCAGGCGACAAACTCACAGGTGATTCTGGTCGAAATTGATGAGGTGCAGCAAGGAAACGGGGTCCTGATCCAGCAGCAATAACGAATGTGGGCGGACGGCGGCTCGCAGTTGCGAGTGGCCGTCCGCCCGACTTCATTTCAAGGCCTCGGAGGCATAATTATCTCTGACGCAATCGCGAGTGCATCAATCTGTCCAGTCGAATGATTTGCTCACGGCGCGGCGCCAGAGACGATAGAGTTTTTCGCGCTGCGGTTCGTCCATCGTCGGCCGCCACTCGCGCCCGATCTTCCAGTTCGTCCGCAATTCTTCCGGATTGCTGAAATAGCCTGTGGCTAGGCCTGCGGCGTAGGCTGCGCCGAGCGCGGTCGTTTCTTTGTTGGCTGGACGAACTACGGGGCGATTCAGGATGTCGGCCTGGAATTGCATTAGGAGATCGTTTTCGACCATGCCGCCATCGACGCGCAGGGCGTCGAGGCGGATGTGGGAGTCCTGCTCCATGGCGTCGAGGACATCGTGCGTCTGGAAGGCGGTGGCTTCTAGAACGGCGCGGGCGAGATGGCCTTTGTTCGCGTAGCGCGTAAGGCCGGCGATGACGCCGCGGGCGCTGGCTTTCCAATAGGGCGCGTACAGGCCGGAAAATGCCGGAACGAAATAGACGCCACCGTTGTCCTCGACGGTGCGCGCGAGCGATTCGATGGCGGCGCTATTTTCGATGAGGCCGAGATTGTCGCGCAGCCATTGCACCAGCGCGCCGGTGATGGCCACGCTGCCTTCGAGCGCGTAGCGGGCCGGCTTGGCGCCGAATTTGTAGGCGACTGCGGTGAGCAGGCCGTGTTGCGACGGAACCGGACGCTCGCCCGTGTTCAGTAGCAGAAAGCAGCCGGTGCCGTACGTGTTCTTCGCTTCGCCGGGGGCAAAGCAGGCTTGGCCGACGAGCGCGGCTTGTTGATCGCCTAGAATCCCCGCGATCGCGACGCCGCGGATAGCCGGTTCCGTGGCTTCTGCAAAATGCTCGCTGCTTGAGCGAATCTCCAGAAGAATCTGGCGCGGAATCTCGAATGCTGCTAGGAGTTCTGTATCCCAGTCGAGCGTCTCGAGATTCATCAATTGCGTGCGGCTGGCGTTCGTTACGTCGGTGACTTGAATTCTGCCGCGCGCGCCGCCGGATAGCTTCCAGACGAGAAATGTGTCGATCGTGCCGAAGAGCAAATCGCCGGATTCGGCCTGGGCTCGCGCGCCCGGAATATTTTCAAGTAACCATCGAATTTTCAAGCTGCTGAAGTAAGTTGACAGCGGAAGGCCCGTTTTCGCGCGGAAACGATCTTGCCCGCCATCGCGGCCGAATTCGGCGACGGCATCGGCGACGCGGGTGTCCTGCCAGACGATGGCGTTGCCGAGCGGCGCGCCGGTGCGGCGATTCCAAAGCAACGAAGTTTCGCGCTGATTGGTTATGCCAATGGCGGCGAGATCGGCGGGACGCAGCGATTTCTGCGCCATCGCTGCGGCGATTACTTCCTGAGTGTTGCGCCAGATTTCTTCGGGATCGTGCTCCACCCAGCCCGGCTGCGGGAAAATCTGCCGATGCTCTTTTTGCGCAAGCGCGACGGTGCGGCCCGTGCGATCGAAAACGATGAATCGCGTGCTCGTGGTTCCCTGATCGATTGCGCCGATGTAGTCCGCCATCGCGGAATCTTAACTCGCCACCGGCCTTTTGGCTCGATGCGAATTCGAGATCGGCGCTACGAAGACTCGGCTTAATCCGACCAGCGCTTCGGCGTGCGATCCCAGCGATGCGGCTTCAGCGCGGCGAGCAGCGCGGCGTCGAGCGGGCCGGCATCGCTCGTGGCGATATTTTCGCGGACGTGCTGCGGGCGGCGCATGCCGGGAATCGTATTGCTGACGTCGGGATTCGAAAGAATGAAGCGGAACGCCATTTCCGGCAAGCTCATCTTAGCAGGGACGATCTTCTTCAATTTCTCGACACGAGCCACCGTGTTGGCCAGATTCTCCGGGCCAAAATAGCCGCCGCGCCAGTCGCCCGGAGGAAATTTGGTCTCCGCGGTCAGTTTGCCGCCGAGGCTGCCCTCATCGAGCGGCACGCGCGCGATGACGCCGATGTTCAGCTCGCGGCAAACGGGAAAGAGTTTGTCTTCGGGCGCCTGATCGAAAATGTTGTAAATCACTTGGACCGCATCCACGAGGCCGGTCTTCAGCGCGCGGATTCCGTTGTTCGGTTCCCAGCGATTCACGCTCAGGCCGAAAAAGCGAATCAGCCCGTCGGATTTGAGCTTGGCAATAGTTGCCGGAAATTCAGGTTCGTCAGTCCAGCTATCGTCCCAGACGTGATATTGCAGCAGATCGATCGAATCGACGCCCAGGTTTTGGCGAATCAAGTTCGCATACTTGAAGACATGCGCCGCGGGAAACGCATCCTGGTAAGAATCGCGCGCCGACCCCGGCCATTTATTATTCTTCGGCGGAATTTTCGAGGCCGCGTACAGCCGCTTGCCGCGATTCTGCGCCAGGATGCGGCCGAGCATCGCGTCGCTTTTGCCGTCGCCGTAGGCCCAGGCGGTATCGAAGAAATTGCAGCCCGCATCCACGGCGAGCTGCATGGCTTGAAGTGATTCGGCATCATCCGAGCCGGACCACCCGCTGACGCCCCAGAGTCCGTAGCCGATTTCACTGACGTCGAAGCCCGTGCGCCCGAATTTTCTGTATCGCATCCATCCTCCGTGGGGAATCAACTGCAGCGCCAAGCGCGTGTGGCTGCGGCGCGGTCTTAAACGGCATCAGTTCGCCGAAAACTTATAAATCGTCTGGCTGTGAAACTCAGCGCCGGGCCGCAGCACCGTCGAAAGAAAATTTGGGTGATTGATCGCGTCCGGATAATGCTGCGTCTCGAGGCACAGCGCGCCGAATGCCGGATATGCCACGCCGCGCTTGCCGACGATGGAGCCGTCGAGGTGAATCGCGGAGTAAAACTGCATCGCCGGTTCGGTGGTCCAGACTTCCATCTGCCGCCCGTTCGACGGATCGCTCACGCGCGCGGCAAAATGCAGCTCGCCGGGGTTGCCGTTCAGCACGTAATTGTGATCGTAGCCGCCGGGATCGGGTTTGAGCGCATCAATGCGCGCGCCAATCACCGCCGGATGCGTGAAATCGAGCGGGGTATCTTTGACCGGCTTGATTTCGCCCGTGGGAATCAGCGTCGAATCCGACGGCGTGAAGGAATCGGCATTGATGGTGAGGACGTCGTTCAGAATCGTGCCACTGCCCGCGAAATTGAAATAGCTGTGGTTCGTCAAGTTGACGATCGTGGGCTTGTCGGTCGTGGCGCGATATTCGATCTTCAAGGCGTTGCCGTCGATGAGCGAGTAGGTGACCGTAACTGAAAGATTGCCCGGAAATCCTTCTTCTCCGTCGGGGCTGAGATAAGTGAGCCGCACAGATGCAGCGTGCGCTTCGGTGAGCGACTCGGCTTTCCAAACGCGGCGATCGAAGCCCACCTTGCCTCCGTGCAAAGTGAGAGTCCCGCTGTTGGCCGGAAGCGCGTAGGTCTTGCCGTCGAGAGTGAATTTTGCATTTGCGATGCGATTGACCACGCGCCCAACGACGCCGCCGAAGTATGGATGCGGCCCGAGATAGCCCTTTAGATCGTCGAAACCGAGGACCACATCGCTGGGTTTGCCGCTGCGATCGGGCACCCAAAGCTCGGTCACAATTGCGCCGTAAGTGATGATCTTCGCCGTGGCGCCGGTCGCATTCTTCAGCGTGTACATGTCGATGACCGTGCCGTCATCGAGCTTGCCGAACGTGCTCTTCTCGACGCTGGGTTTCAAGGGCACCTCGCTTTGCGGCTGTGCCTGTGCGGCGAGGACGGCCAGCCCCGCGAATATCATTCCCATCCATGGAAATCTCTTCGCGCGCATCTCGATCCTCACCGCTTGCTCCCGCTGCGCGCGCGACTCGCCGATTGCCGCATCGGCCCGCGCACCGCGGCGACGCGCGTTATATCATAGACTCGCTTTACGCGGCGTGTGCGTCAAATCTGTTCCGGCGCGGGAGGCAGTGGAATCATGCTCGAGAAGGATACGCTGAAGGAATTTCTCGCCGCGGTTGAGCGGCTTGACGCGGGCTTCGCGAACCTGCCGGCGTACGAGCAAGCCATTCCGGGCCGCGAGCGCATCGCCGAAGTTCTTTCGCAGGCCGCCGCGAGGCTGCACGATAACTATCCTTACTTTCATCCTCTCTACGCCGGGCAGATGCTGAAACCGCCGCATCCGATGGCGCGGCTCGCGTATGCGCTGGCGATGTGGATCAATCCGAATAATCACGCGCTCGACGGAGGCCGCGCCAGCTCGGCGCTGGAGAAAGAGGCCGTCGGCGAATTGGCGGCAATGTTTGGCTGGAAGAATCATCTCGGGCATCTCTGCAGCGGCGGCACAGTCGCAAATCTTGAAGCGCTGTGGGTAGCAGGACGGATGCATCCAGGCAAGAAAATCGTGGCTTCCGAGCAAGGACACTACACGCACGCGCGAATCAGCGGCGTGCTGCAACTCGAATTCGAGGCGATCGCAAGTGACCGCCACGGCCGAATGGATCTCGACGCGCTCGAACGGAGAGTCAAGCGCGGCGACATTGGCACGGTTGTCGCTTCAATCGGAACCACTGCAACCGGCTCGATTGATCGGCTTCCGGAAATCCTAGCGATGCGCGAGAAGCACGGCTTTCGCATTCACGCGGACGCGGCCTACGGCGGATATTTCACGCTGGCGGAAAACCTCAGCGCAACGGCGCGAAAGGCATACGACCGACTGCGCGAAGTCGATTCCATCGTAGTAGATCCGCACAAACACGGCCTGCAGCCCTACGGATGCGGCTGCGTGATCTTCCGCGATCCAGCCGCCGGCCAATATTACAAGCACGACTCGCCTTACACCTACTTCAGCTCGGGCGATCTTCATCTCGGCGAAATCAGCCTGGAATGTTCGCGGCCCGGCGCGGCGGCCGTAGCCCTCTGGGCGACTCAAAAGCTGTTGCCGCTCGTACGAGGCGGAGAATTCGCGCAAGGGCTCGCGCAAAGCCGCGAAGCCGCTCTCGCGCTCTATCGCTCACTGAAGAATGATCCGCGCTGGATCGTGGCATTCGAACCGGAACTCGATATCGTTATCTATGCGCCGCTTGCCGCGGACGCCCGTAGCATTTCTCAGCTATCTCAGAAAGTATTCACGGAGGCTGCAGCGCGCGGCTTGCATCTCGCGCTCGCGGAACTGCCGTCGAAATTCTCCTCTGAAGCCGCCCCGAAAGTAGAGTGGAACGCCGAGAGAATCACATGCCTGCGTTCCGTGCTGATGAAACCGGAGCACCTGGACTGGGTGCCGCGGATATTCGCGATGCTCGGACAGGCGCTCGAAGCGTCTCGCGCAAGCGCCGCGGGCACGACCTAATTAACAGCGCCTCACACGTGCACGGCGACCGATTCGAGTTCCTCAGCAGCGTGCTGCGCTTCCACAGGCCTCGCTCCGCGCGGGCCGGTACTTTCCCGCGCTGAGACGCCGTCATTGCACTTGAAGCGTTCGACGATCTCCCGCAGATCGCTCGACATCTTCGCCAGTTGCTCGGCAGCGCGCTTGGATTCGAACGCTCCGGTCGAAGTGCTCTGCGCCGCTTGGGCCACGCCTTCGATATTGGTCGAGATTTCATCCGAAAGCTGCGCCGCATCTCCGATGTTCCGCGTAATCTCGTTGGTCGTGGCGTGCTGCTCTTCAACCGCAGTGGCGATGGTGCTGGAGATGCCCTGAATCTGATTGATGATCGCGCTCACCCGCGCGATGGCGTCAACCGCGCGCGTCGTGTCGCCTTGGATCGCCTCGATTTTCCCGCTGATGTCTTCGGTGGCTTTCGCCGTTGCCTTGGCAAGCTCTTTGACCTCGTTCGCCACGACGGCGAAACCTCTTCCCGCTTCTCCGGCACGTGCCGCTTCGATGGTGGCATTCAGCGCCAGAAGATTCGTCTGTTGCGCGATTGTGGTGATGACCTTTACGACTTCGCCGATCTCCGCGCTGGACGCGCCGAGCTGCGTGATCGTAACGTTGGTCGTCTCGGCGACACCCACCGCCTCGGTAGCGACTTTCGCGGCTTCCGTGGCGCTCTTGGCGATATCCCGAATCGAAATGCTCATCTGCTCCGTACCCGATGCAACCGTGCGCAGGCTTCCGGTCACACGCGCGACGGCAGCCGAGACCAGGTTGGCTTGCGCCGAGGTTTCTTCCGCGTTGGCGCTCATTTGATGGCTCACGGTGGAAAGCGCATCGCTCGATCGCGCCACGCCGTGAGTATTGGCCGCCACAGTCTGAATCGTGTTTTCCAGGCTGTTCTTCATTCTGTTCAGGGCTTCGACCGCTTGGCCGATTTCATCCCGGCTGCTGATCTTGAGATCGTTCACCGTTAAATCGTTATTCGCGACGTGCTCGATCAATTCCAGCATGTCCTGGAGCGGCCTCAAAGTCGCGCGGGTGATCAGAACGGCGGTCACGATGCCAGAAATAATTCCGCCCAGCACGAGAATGCCGACCAGCAATTGCACCCGCGCGAATAAGTCCTTTTCCTCGGCGACGCTCGCTGCCGCAATTTGCTGCTCGTGTTCAATGAGTTCGCCGAGCCACTGCAGTACGGCGTCTCTCGAATCGGCGCCCTCCTGGCTGAAGGCCAGCGTTTCGGCTTCCTGCTTCTTTCCGGCCTTCCGAAGCTCGATTTCCCGCTCGACGATGTTCGTATATTCGGCGAGATGTTCTTTAACCTTGTTCAAAGTCGCCCGCTCATCCTCGGTGTCCACAATTTGCTCGAGCTGCACCATGTGGTCTGCGGAATCCTGCGTCGCGTCTTGATACTCCTTGAGCATATCGGCGTTGCCCTGCAGCAAATATCCTCGCAGCGCGGCCACTCGCTGGTACGTATCGGTTCGCAGGACGTTCGAGAGCCGGCGCGTTTCCACTGCACTGGCGGATTCATCCGCCGCTTTTCGAATGGTGCGCACTTGCGTGAAGCTGACCAAACCCAGCGCGACGAGGATCAACAAAATGAAACCGAAGCTGGCCCGGATTTTGTCCCGCACGCCCCACCAGGTCTTGGATTCCTTATCCCTGCCGGGTTCCATTCTTGAGCGCATACGCCCGACCTCCCATCGACTCATCGCCGTTCACACTTCGCTCGTGGCGTTCACCGGCTGGCGCGAGCCCGCGGCCTCATGCAATCCGTGCTGCGCGATAAACTCCAAATCAATCAGCTCTGTGACCTTCAATTGAATCACCGCGCAGCCGCGCACGCCCTCGCGGCCGGCCGCGCTTAACGCGCCCACGTCTTGCATGACGATGTCCAGCACCTTGCCGATCACGAGACCCAAATTCCGGCCATCCGATGCGAAGACCACAACCTGCAAGAAATCCCGCTGCGTGATCGACACGCCGTCGGCGCCGCGCGGGTTCTTTCTCCGGTCCTGAATTACATCTCCTATATGGATCAGCGGCATGATCTCGCCGCGGTATTGCACTACTTCCTTGCCGCCGACTTCTTCGACCGCGGCACGCGGAAATTCCTCAAGCCGCGATGCACGGGCGAGCGGAATCGCCATCCGCGAAGCGCTTTCATCGGCGAATAAAAGCAGCGTCTCTGTCTGAACCGGCTGCTTGTCCGTCTCTTCCGTCGCGTCTTTCATGATCCGATCGTGAGATTTCGAGAGGACGCGCGATCTGTGAGCCAGCCCAAGGACGTCGAGGATCAACGCCACTCGCCCGTCGCCCATAATGGTCGCCCCGGAATATGCCGAGACGCTCTTCAGGTTGCGGCTCAAGGGCTTGACCACAATTTCTTCCGCGTCATTTACCTCGTCCACCACCAAGCCAAACTGCTGCTCGTCGGCTCGCAATACCACGATGCTCACGCCCGCGTCTGTCTCCTTCGCGGGGCTCTCCCCCGCGCTTCCAGATGCGCCATTCCGCGGCGAGTCCAC
>Ga0116215_1000507_pt1 | contig 29436 bp, 28 predicted proteins | sample Sb_taG_7_FD_89698 | JGI IMG/M metagenome (GOLD analysis project Ga0116215, IMG submission 89698) | Peat soil microbial communities from Weissenstadt, Germany - Sb_50d_2_FS metaG | ecosystem: Environmental > Terrestrial > Soil > Wetlands > Peat | place: Germany: Weissenstadt | collected 2010-09-21
CCGGGCTCCCTCCGCTCCCCGGCGGCGCCGAACACCACCTCCTGAACCCCAACGTGATCCTGCGCAGTAGTAGGCATAGCGATCTCCTTCGCTCATGCCTACACAGTTCCTATGACACTCCCACAGATTACGAATACGTTGGGGTGCGGGGTCTCAGTCCTCTATGCGTTTGCTGGCACGCGCGGCTATACCGCTAGTGTACGCGCCTTGTGCGTTGGTACGCGTGGCTACCCCCGGAAGGTACGCGCTGTCTAAGGCGTTGAGAAGCCTGTGTTTGCCTGGGGATCGTAGTTGCCCTCCCTGTCTCATAGAGGTGGCGAGCTCCCATCCTCAATCGGAATCTCTTTTGTAAACCGTCCCGAAGGCGACGACCGGAATCGAACCGGTGTAGACGGCTTTGCAGGGCGCCGGAATGCGGTGCTCTCCGCTTACCTGAGCGGTTTTCGGGTACGCCAAGTGCTCTCAGGTGCCCTCAAAAAACGCTCGTGCTGGGAGAGTTTTGGGAGAGTTGCGGAACAGAGCTGATACGCAATGTGACGCGCATGCCTTCGCGCCGGGCCTTGCCTGCCTTGTGTACCACGGCGGATGAGCAGGAGCAGGTAGGACAGGTTTGTGCTATCGTTGGGCGGCGATGAAGACTCTGCACCTTGATCCGGCGGCTCGCGGTCAGGCGGCGCTCGTGACCGATGAGATCGACAGGTTGCTTGGCGAGGGCAAGCGGCTCGCGGTGACTGTTGCCGAGGAGCAGGAGCAGCTCTCGCCCCAGCAGGCGGCGGACCGGCTTGGGTTCTCTCGCCAGCATGTCGTGCGGCTCATCGGCTACGGTGAGCTTCAGGCGCAGAAGCTGCCCGGATCGAGCTACTGGAAGATCCCGCTTGCCTCGCTGCTCGCCTTCGAGGAGCGCCGTGACCGAGCCCGTGGGCTCACCGACGAATGGTCACGCGACCTCGACGCGATGGGCGCGCCGCTTGAGTAAGCCGGACAGGCCACCGCGAGCGGTCCTCGATACCGACATCATCTACTCGCGTGTGCTCCATGAGCTGCTGGGGCGCGTTGCGAACGAACTGCGCCTGCTCGACCTCTTCTGGAGCGAGGAGCTGCTGGCCGAGGCGAGGAGCTCACTCGTCGCGAAGAAGGGCCTGTCCGGCGAGGTGGCCCAACGATGGGTCGACTACCTCCCGCAGAGCTTCCCCGCCGGGTACACCAACCTCGACGAGGTGCCGACAGCCGTCGATCTTGGCAGTCTGACCGCCGATCCCGCAGACCACCACGTATGCGCCCTGGCGGTAGTCTCGGGCGCTGATTATCTCTTCACGCACGACCGTGGTTACTTGCGCGAGGGCCTGCGACGTTTTGACGTAGATGTTCTCGCTCCCGACGAGTTTCTTGCCCCCGCGCTCGACGCCGACACCCGGGGAATGCTCGACATCTTGGAGTTGCAGGCAAGCAGCTGGGCGGGAGGACGATCCATCGAGGAACTGCTCGCGGCGATCGAGCGTGCTGGCGCACCTTCTCTCGTCGAGAGGGCGCGCCGTTCGCTGAGCTCCTGACCAGCCCGACGATGGTCTGAGCGCGGCCCGGTGGCTGCCATGCCCTTCAGTTGAGATCACGATGGCGTGCGACTTCGTGATCGCCACGTGCCGCGCGAGGTGGGGGATGCCGAGGCTTCTCGCGCTACGCGCTCACCTTCCAGATCGAGCCCGACGGCGCTTCATTCATCATGACGGCCGAGACCAGGGTGGCGTTCCCGGGCGGCGCTGGGCGCATCTATCGAAAAGTCGTGATAGGCACCGGCGCACACGCGGTCGTGGTCCGCCGCCTGCTGTCGTCGATCAAGCGCCGGGCTGAGCGGAGATGACGCGCCGCAGGCGGCCGATCCCTGGGAGGAAGCGGCCGACCCGGACGATGTAGGCGGCGTATGGCTCGCCGTGAACCCTGAAGAGGTAAGGCTCCTCGATGAGCCGCGTCTGCAGCTCGAGGGCCACCATCAGAAGGATGGCTCCCGCGATCGTCACGGCGTTTGGCGCGAGTAGGGCGACGCCCATGAAGGCGGGGATCATCGCCGCGAAGATCGGATTGCGCACGAGCGAGAAGGGGCCGTGGGTGACAAGCTCGGTGCGCTCGGAGGGATCGACGCCGATCCGCCAGGCGTCGCCCATCGCAAACTGAGCGACCAAGGTGATCGTGACGCCCAGAGAGGCGAGCAGGACCCCAAGGATGCTGGCGCCCGTGCCGTCGAGTGCTTCGACGGAGCTCAGCGCGTCCGCCAGCTGGAGCACCGGCCCCGCGATGCAGAGCACGACCGCCAATGCGAACAGCAGCCCGCCCATCCGCTCCAACCCCGAAGTGCCGCGCAGGCCCTTGAAACCCGTTGAGCCCGTGCGGCGAACCTGAACGATCATGCGCACCCCGAAGGCGAGCAGGCCGTAGAGCGCAAGCAGGGCAAGTCCGAGGGCGGGCATTGGCAAACCGATATAATGAGCAATTACTCGCATGTCGTCAACTCGCATTCCCGACCGGCGGCTCGAGCCGCGAAAGCTCCCCAAGCAGGCGCGATCAGGGGCGACCGTGCAGGCCATCCTCGAAGCGGCTGCTCAGGTTTTCGAGCGCCACGGCTATGCCGCCGGGACCACCAACCGGATCGCGCAGCGAGCCGGCGTATCGATCGGCTCGCTCTACCAGTACTTCCCCAACAAGGACGCGATCCTCCTCGCGCTTGTGCACCGGCACCTCGCCGAGGGTACGGCAGCGCTCGGACCGCACATCGAGCGGTTGAGCCGCGGCGCGCGCTTTGAGGACGTTCTCCCGGACATCGTCCACGCGATGGTCGCGCTGCACGCGCTCGCACCGGGCCTTCACCGTGTGCTCTTCGAGGAGACCCGGCTCCCACCGGCGCTCCGCGCGGAGCTCGATGAACTGGAAGATCGACTCGTCGACCTCACAGCGGACGCGCTCGCGGCCGATCCGCGCTCACGTCCCAGCGATCCCCGCTTCTCGGCCCGCATCGTGATCAGCGCGATCGAGGGCCTCACGCACCGTCTCGTCCTGCGCCCGCCGCCAGGTGTCGCCCCGGAGGCTATTGCCGGCGAGATCACCGAGCTCGTGCGCGCCTACATTCAGGCCCGACACGAGCGGTTTGCGAGCCACTCCGATACGTAGCGGATAGGCGGTCGCCGAGAGGTGTTCATCGGTGCGTTTCCACGAGAGCGCTTACGTCGATGTCGAAGTGGGTGGCGAGCGCTCGGCGTCCGGATGTGGTGAGCCGCAGCGCGCGGGGTGCGTTGCGGGGGGCGAGCCAGTTGTGGGCACGGAAGCTGGCAAGGAGGGCCGCTCCGAGCGCGCCGGCAAGATGGTCGCGTCGCTCGGTCCAGTCAAGGCAGGCGCGTGCAAGTGGCCGGCGCCCCGCCCGCAGGGTCTCGGTGTCGATGCCGAGGGATCGCAGGCGCCGATCTCCCGCGGAGGTGAGCGTGATCCCAACGGATGTGACGCTCAACGTGCCATCGGCCTGCAGCCGGTCATAGAGCGCCGTCGCGACCGTCCCGGCAAGGTGGTCGTAGCAGGTGCGGGCAAAGCGCAGGTCAAACCCGACATGCCGTGGCCGTGTTGGGAGCGACGCGGGCGCGAACGCCATCATGCTCTCCAGCAGGACGGCGACCCGGGGATGCGCGAGCCGGTAGTACCGGTGTCGGCCCTGCGCCTCGACGGCGAGCAGGCCACCGTCGATCAGGCGGCTGAGATGCTGGCTGCCGGTGGAGGGAGAAATCTTGGCCAGGCGGGCAAGCTCACCGGCGGTGCGCGCGCGCTGATCCATGAGCGCTTGGAGCATCGTGGAGCGCGAAGCGTCGGCCAGGAGCCCGGCGAGGTCGGCGATGTCGATGGCGCTATTCACAGCGGGAGGTCGGTTGATCGTAGCGGCGCACGTTTCGGCGCACAGCGAAACGACACGAGCGAGACTTGCCCGAATGCAGCCCAGCAGAGACGACACCGAGACACGTAACACCTCTCCTCCCGCCGAGGAGCACCAGACCATTTGGCCGAGCATCCTCTACTTCGGCACGCCGGTGACGCTCGTCACCACGCTGAACGCTGACGCTACGCCAAACATCGGACCGATGTCCTCGGCCTGGGCGCTCGGCTACACGATCGTGATGGGCTGGGACAGCACGGCGCACACCCTCGCCAACCTGCAGCGTGAGCGCGAGTGTGTGATCAACCTGCCCGGACCGGCCCTCGTCGAGGAGGTCGAGACCCTGGCCCCCCTGACCGGCCGCAACCCTCCAGCGCCCCACAAGGCCGACACGTTCCGCTTCGAGCCACGCAAGCTCCAGGCCGCCGGCCTGACCCCGGCAGCGGCCGAGACCGTCAAGCCACCCCGCATCGCACAGTGCCCGCTGCAGTTCGAGGCGAAGGTCACGGCGATCCATGAGCCCGCGACCCGTCCCGATGGCGAGTATTTCCGGATCGTCGAGGCCCACGTCCAGCGAGTTCACGCCCTCACGAGCATCGTCAAGCCCGGAACCAATCACATCGACCCCCGACACTGGAGTCCCCTGCTCTACGTCTTCCGCCACTACTTCGCCACCGGCCAGGAGATCGGACGCAGCTTCCGCGCCGAGGACTGACCACGGTCTTTCCCGGAGATCGGTGTCGGCGCCCCCTCGATGAAGCCTGTCTTCCTCCCCGGTCCAGCTACAGGCTAAACGCGTCCACCCGGTGGCGTCCGAGCGCCGGTGTCGTACACGGCGATCTCCCCGTAAGCTGGCGCGCATGGCCAACTGCTCGCCCGATTTCGCCCGCACCGCAGTCGACTACGCCCGTCACCGTGCGGGGTTCCCGCCCGAGCTGCTCGATCGCCTGGCGGCGCTGGGTGTCGTACGCCTGGGCGCGCGTGTTGTGGATCTCGGCACGGGCACCGGAAACCTCGCGCGACTGTTCGCACAGCACGGGTGCGAGGTCACGGGCGTGGACATCGCCGCGCCGCTGCTGGAGCAGGCCAGGCGGCTGGACCGCGAGGCCGGCGTGGAGATCGCCTATGTGGAGGGGCCGGCGGAGGCGACCGGCCTGCCCGAGGGCAGGTTCGATGTGGTCAGCGCCGGGCAGTGCTGGCACTGGTTCGACCGGCCCGCTGCCGCACGCGAGGTCGCTCGGCTGCTCGTGAGCGGCGGCAGCGCGGTGATCGCCCACTTCGACTGGCTCCCGATCGAGGGCAATGTGGTAGCGGCGACGGAGGAGATCATCCTGCACTACACCCCGAGCTGGCCGTTCGCTGATCGTGCCGGGTTGTACCCGCGGTGGCTCGTGGACCTGCAGACCGCGGGCTTCACCGGGATCGAGACGTTCTCCTTCGACGTGATGGTGCGCTACTCGCACGAGGCGTGGGTCGGCCGTGTGCGCGCGAGCGCACCGATCGCCGGAACGCTGGACGCAGACGACGTGCGAGCCTGTTCGCAGGAGCTGACCGCGATGCTCCACGAGTGCTTCGCCGAGGATCCGCTTGCGGTGCCCCACCGCGTGTGGGCGGTCACCGCACGGGTAGCTCGGGGCGATGAGTGAGCAGCACGAGCGGCTGTTGCGCCGCGCCTACGAGGCGTTCAACGCCCGCGACATCCAGGGCGCCCTCGCGACGATGCACCCGCAGATCGACTGGCCGAATGCGCTGGAGGGCGGGCGCGTCCACGGCCACGGTGGGGTGCGGGAGTATTGGGAGCGGCAGTGGAGATCGTCGGACTCACGGGTGCAGCCACTGGGTATCGAGGAGGGCCCCGATGGCCGTATGGTCGCGACGGTTCGCCAGCGTGTGCGAGACCTCGCTGGGAATGTGGTCTCCGATGGGACGGTCGAGCATCATTATGCGATCAGCGGGGGGCTGATCGAACGGATGGATGTTCACGGCCACTGGACGATTCGCAGCGCCACCGGGCAGGACATCTCGTCCGTGCTCGACCTGTGGGCCGCGGCGGGCAGCCCGCCGAGCGTCAGCGACTCCCCCGGCGGACCGGCCGGGCTGCTGGCCGCCGACCCCGAGGCGCTGCTGCTCGCTGAGCGCGGTGGCGTACTGGTGGGTTCGCTGATCGCCGCATGGGACGGCTGGCGTGGGAGCTTCTACCGGCTGGCGGTCTCACCTGAGCATCGGCGCAAGGGGCTCGCGACGATGCTGCTCAGGGAGGGCGAGCGGCGCCTGCGCGAGCGCGGCGCGGTCAGGCTCACCGCGATCGTCGCCGACGATGAGGCGGGCGCGATGGCCTTCTGGCGGGCCGCCGGCTATGAGCCCCAGCTGCACAGGGCGCGGTTCGTGCGCCACTGCGATGAGTAGCGCCAACAGCGGCTCGCCGACCTCGGCTGGAGTGCCCATGTTCAGACGATGCCCGAGTTCTTCATCTACGGGCACGCCACGCATGGGGAACGTAGGTTGGATCGGTCACATTGATTCATGGCCGTTCAGCCGGGACAGTCGATCCAGCGGTGTATCAGCCTGTCACGAACCTCGTGGAAAGAGGGTGGAGCGGGCGGCGGGTCGGTCGAGAGCCGCGCGATCACCTCGCGCGGACCGTGCAGATCCTCTTCGGCCGCCGTCGTCCAGTGGATCTCGGGATGGAGCAGCCGAGCCAAGCGCTCCCAAAGGCGACGCTCAATCGCATCGAGTACGTCGCAGACCGCTGGGACCTGCTCGGCCACGTTGCGTACTCTACCGTTGCTATGCGTCCCATAACGCCGCAGGTGAGTCTCGGATGAACTCGCCCGTTGACCTTCCGCTCGGCGAGGAGCTGGACTGGAAGCCGGTCCCACGGCCGGCGCGTGTGTCGATGCCCGGCTCCCACATTCTGGTTCGCCTGGTCAACGCTGAGAGCGATGCCGCGCCGTTGTTCTCAGTCTCGCACCCGCCCGACGGCGACCCGTCGATCTGGATCTATCTGCCGGACGGCCCCTATAAGAGCCCTGTTTTCGGGGGCTCTGGCGCGGACTGTCTCTGGAAGAGTCCTGGAAGAGTCGGCCGTTTTCGCGGCCCACAGCTCGCATGAGCTAGACCGCGAAACCCGCCGTTTGCAGGCTCTTTCCATAGAGGCGACGACCGGAATCGAACCGGTGTAGACGGCTTTGCAGGCCGCTGCGTAGCCACTCCGCCACGTCGCCGAGATGCCCCCGTAGCGTACCGACACGGCCCTGCCGTTCGGGACCGCGCCGACGGCCTCACCCCCGCCTGGGCGCCACCGTGAAGCTGAAGCGTCCCACGAGGATCGACTTTTCGTGGCCGGGCAGCCCCACCACCGGCATCGAGCTTGCTGGCCCTTCGGTGGGCACGTAGCTAAGCGTCCCGTGCACAACGCCGGGACAGCTGTAGGGCAGGAACATCCGCTGAACCACGTGCTGTCCGGCGCGGATGTCGGAGTTGGTCGGCCCGCCCAGGCCGCCGGAGGTGCATCCGCGAGATCGGGGGAGGGTCATTTCCGTCTCGTAGTAGCTGGCGCTGTTGGGGATCGCCACGCGCGAGACGAAGCTGACCTGTACGAGCAGCTCCGGCTGGCCGCCCGTCAGGCGGCGGAAGCCCGCCGGCACGCCCCGATCGCACGGCTCGAGCGCTTCCCCCTTGGTGCAGTAGGAGCGCGCGGGGATCGGACGCACGGTGATCGGCGTCGCGAGCTGCCTGGTCGTGTAGTGCGGTCGCGGCGGGGACACGAACCCCACGGGGGGACACGCGTGCCCCATCAGCGCCGCGTAGGTTCCCGGCGCGGGCACGCGGCACGTGCGCCCGTCGCGATAGTGCACTGCGCTGATCACGCCGGCCGGCATTTCCGGGCCGCCCCTGTCGCCGCGGAAGCCATAGCGGCACCGGCTGTCACCGCGCGAGGACAGCGGCGCGGGGGCAAGGCAGCCCTTGGTCTTCTGGGGCAGCACGAGCAGGTAGGCGCCCTGGCGGCCCACCGTCGGGATCGTCCGCTTCTGGCCGCCGGCGGTGCGGTAGGTGATGCTGCTCGCGTCCGGCCCCAGCAGCCCGAAGTAGATTTCGCGCATGTCCGACTGTGGGCAGGTCGGCAGGGCCGGGCTGTGGATATGCGCGGTGAGGCGATGCGGCAGATGCGGGACTCGCTGCTGTTCTTCGGCGGTGCGACAGCCGCCCACCTGGTTGCTTTCAAACCCGGCCAGGCCGCTCGCGGGCGCGTCCTGCAGGGCCACGTTGACGAAGCCTTCGCCGCGCGCGTCGGTCACGTCGCAGCCAAGCCCGCTGAACACGTTCGCGGATATCGGGTGAAAGCGCCCGTCGTCCTTGAACGCGCCGTCCTGGCCGAGCACGCCGATCGTGCCGTAGTCCACGCGTCCGGCGTCCACGCACGTCAGCCCGCGCGTGGTGCGCACCACCCTGACGCCCCACGGCAGCCCGCCGCCGGGGTCGGCGACGCGCAGCGCCAACAGCCTCACGGTGCGCGCGATCGCGACGCCTTCATCGGATGTCGGCGACGGCGTGACCTGCGGGCCGAGCGTCGTGCCGCGGTGGAACACGCCGGCGGCGTTCAGGCCGATGAGCGTGCCCGCGAGGCCGACGGCCACGTTCACCGCCACCCGGTGCCAGCGCGAGGAGCGCAGCCACGCGCGCACCCGCTCGCGCGCGCTCGCCTGCCCGCTCACGGGCCGCTCGCCGATCGGCCGCTCGCTGGCCGTGTGGCGCTGCGCCGCCTGCACGAGCGCGCCTCTCAGCTCGGGTAGATAGCTCATCGTGCCTGCTCCAGCCGGTCCCTGATGTTGCGCAGCCCGCGGCTCACGCGCTGGCGCACGACGCTCTCCGAGCAGCGCAGCTGACTGGCGAGCTCGGCGTACTCGCGCTGCTCGAGCACCCGCCCGCTGATCGCGCGGCGCTGGTCCTCCGGCAGCTCCGCCAGCAGCGCCAGCGCGTCCGTCTCGCCACCCAGCTCCTCGATACGCTCCAGCTCCGCGTCGCCCAACGCCAGCGGCTCGATGCCCAGGCGCCTGCGCGCACGGTCCTCCACCCTCCCCCGCTCCCACGTGTCCGCCAGATCGTGGCGGGCGATGCCGAACAGCCAGGCGCGCGCTGCCGAGCTCCGGACGAAAGCCCGGCGCCGAGCCAAGCGCCGCGGCGAACACCTCCGCGCTCAGGTCCGCGGCCAGCTCCGCGCGGCCGGTCGCGCGCATGAAGAACGCGAGCACGTCGCGCTCGAAGCGGTCGTAGAACACGCCGAACGCCTCCGCGTCGATGCTCGTCAGCGCCAGCAGCTCCGCGTCGCTCGCGCTGTCTCGTGGCGTGGCGCTCATCGAGAACATATTCCGGGTACGCGCGCCGTTGTGACAGGCGCCCGCGTCGAGCCGGATGTAACACTTTGCCGGCGTCCGGCAATTAAGCGGTTATGGAGCGACGCATCCGGTTCGAGCTGCTGTACGCCAAGCACGGACCGGCGGTCAAGGCGTACATCCTGCGCCGCGCCCCCGCCTCGCTCGCGGACGATCTCGTCGCGGAGGTGTTCGTCGTCTGCTGGCGGCGTTTCGACGAGCTCCCGGTGGACCCGCTGCCGTGGCTGCTGGGCGTCGCGCGGCGCGTGCTCGCCACGCAGCGACGCGGCGAGCGGCGCAGCGTCGCGCTGCACGACCGCATCGCCGAGAACAGCACGCCGCCGGTGCAAGCGCACGCGAGCACCGTGGGCGAGGAGATGCTCGCGGCACTACAGCGGCTGAGCGCGTCCGATCGCGAGCTGCTGGCGCTGATCGCCTGGGAGGGGCTCTCCCCTGTCCAGGCCGCGGGCGTGCTCGGGATCAGACCCGCGACCGCGCGCGTGCGCCTGCACCGCGCGCGCCGGCGGCTGGGTGTCGCCCTGGCGCGCGAGCAGGATCGGCCGTCCGCATGCTCATCGCTGTCGATGGAGGCTTCGCCATGAGCACCGACACGCTCGCGCGCCTGGCCGCCGCCAACCCCGTGCCCGATCTGCCGGACATCGAGGCGCCCGAGCGGCTGTGCCGCCTGATCGAAGACGAGCCAACGCCGCCGCTGCGCCAGCCGCGAGGCCGCCAGGCGATGGGCATCCCGCCACGCGTGCTCGCGGGATTGCTCGCGGCGATCCTCGCCAGCTTGGCCGTCCTCGTGCTCGCGGACGGCTCCTCCGGTCCGGGCGTGAACGTCGCCGCGGCCGCATACGCCGCCACCTCGCCCGGCAGCGGCGTCCTGGAAGCGGTGTTCGTGACTCGCCTGCTCGACCGCTCCCACCAGCTCGGCGACAGCTACTCCAGTCGCGAATGGATCGACCCGAGCGCTGGGCGCAGGCGCCAGCGGATCGTGCTGGGAGGATCGCGCGGCCTGACGCTGCCGGCGCCCCGCCACAGCGGGGGTGCGGTCACCTACGAACTTGCCACGTCGCCCGGATGGGTGGAAACCTGGGACGACCTTGGCGGCGACTCGAAGGTGGTTCACCGCAACCGCTTCAGCGGCGACGAAGGCACCGGCGCGGCCCGTCGCGGCGCGGGAGCAGCGCCGCTGCGGCGCTCTCCACAGGAAGCGCAGGGCATCGAGCTCTACCGCCGCCTCTACAGCGAGCGCTCGCTCAAGCTCGTCGGCCGCGAGCGCCTGCACGGGCGGCTGCTGTGGAAGCTCGAAAGCGACGTCGCGTTCGCCGTCTACTCCTCGAGACCCCACGCCAAGCTCGTGCCGCTGGCCGCCGTCGTGATGCTCGTCGACCCCGCCACCTTCCTGCCGGTCGTCGAGCGTCAGATCAGCCTCACCCAGCCAGGGCACCCGGTGACGATGGAAAGCGATCTGCGCAGCTACCGGCGCCTACCCCCCAACGCGGCGAGCGAATCGCTGCTGACGCTCTCCAAGCAGCATCCCGGGCTGTCCGTGCTCACCCACGCGCGGGCGCGCACGAGCGACTGAAGATCGCGTACATTCGTCGTTATGCAGGCCACGCTCGTCTCAGCGGCGGACGTCGATGCCCGCCTGCGCGCGGCGAGCTCGTTGTGCGAGGTCTTTCAGGCGACCGCGGCCGAGCGCGCGGAGGAGGTCGCACTGCGTACGCCCGGCGGCGCGCAGGAGCTGACCTGGCGCGAGTACGCCGCGCGCGTGGGGCGCATCGCGGCGGGGCTGGAGGCGCTGGGGGTGGGCCGCGGCGACGCGGTCGCGCTGATGATGCTCAACCGTCCGGAGTTCGCGCTGGCGGACTGTGCGGCGATGCACCTCGGCGCGGCCCCGTTCTCGATCTACAACACGCTGCCGGCGGAGACGATCGAGTACGTGCTGGGCAACGCGGGCGCGCGCGTGGTCGTGTGCGAGCAGCAGTTCGCGCCCGCGCTGCTGGCCGCGCGCGCGGGCACGGACTTGGAGCACGTGGTGTGCCTGCGGGCGGACGTGCCCGAAACGCTTTCGCTCGCGCAGCTGGAAGCCTCGCCGGCGGCGGGCTTTGACCTGCACGAGCGCTGGCGCGCCCTGGACGGCGATGACCTGCTCACCCTGATCTACACCTCCGGCACCACCGGACCGCCAAAGGGGGTGGAGATCACCCACGCGAACATGCTCGCGCAGCTGCGCGCGACGGCCAGCGCGCTGCCCACCGAGCCGGGCGGGCGCACGATCTCCTACCTGCCCTCGGCGCACATCGCCGACCGCTGGTCCACCCACTACACCGCGCTCGCCCACGGGCGGACCGTCACCTACCTCGCCGACCCGACGCAGCTGATGGCGGCGCTGCTGGAGGTGCGCCCGACGGTGTGGGGCGGCGTGCCGCGCGTGTGGGAGAAGCTGCAAGCGGGCCTGGATGCGGCGATCGCGGCCGATCCGGACGCTGCGCGCCGCGCGAAGGTGCTGAGCGCGATCGAGGTCGGCCGCGAGGTGGTGCGCCGCGAGCAGGCGGGCGAGCCGCTGGACGGCGAGCTGCGCGCCGCCCATGCACAGGCCGAGGAGCAGGTGCTGCGCCCATTGCGCGAGCGCCTGGGCCTGGAGCAGGCGGAATCGATCGTCGTCGGCGCGGCGCCGCCGACGCGCGAGCTGCTCGAGTTCTTCCGTGCGCTCGGGCTGGAGCTGCTGGAGCTGTGGGGCATGTCGGAGCTCTCGTGCGTGTGCACTACCAACCGCCCGCACGCGAACCGGATCGGCACGGTCGGCCAGGCGATCCCCGACGTGGAGCTGGCGCTGGCGGAGGACGGCGAGCTGCTGGTGCGCGGCCCAATGGTGATGCGCGGCTACCGTGGCGAGCCGGCCAAGACGGCGGCGGCGATCGACGCGCAGGGCTGGCTGCACACGGGCGACATCGGCCAGATCGACGAGCAGGGCTTCGTGAGCATCGTCGATCGCAAGAAGGAGCTGATCATCAACGCCGCCGGCAAGAACATGTCCCCGGCGAACATCGAGGCGCAACTGAAGTCCGCGCACCCGCTGATCGGCCAGGCGGTGTGCGTCGGCGACCGGCGCCCGTACAACGTCGCGCTGCTGGTGCTCGAGCCCGAGGCGGCCGCCACGTGGGCACGCGCGCACGAGATCGAGGATCCCTCGCCGGCGCAGCTGGCCGTCCGCAAGGATCTGCGCGCCGAGCTCGACGCAGCGGTCGCGCGCGCCAACGAGCACCTCGCGCGCGTGGAACAGATCAAGCGCTTCTCGCTGCTCGGCGCGGAGTGGTTGCCGGGCGGCGATGAGCTGACGCCGACGATGAAGCTCAGGCGCAAGCCGATCGCAGAGAAGTACGCAGCGGAGATAGAGAGTCTTTACTCGTAGTTCGCGTGGTCTGAGCGGGCGTTGGCGCGCGTATCAGCGCGACGCCAAACTGGCGTGGGTCGGCGTTGGCGTGCTGTCAGTGGGCGCGATCGCTTTGCGGGCCTGGCTGATGCTCGACTACGGGCCCGCGTTCGCGGGCTTCGGCGATTCGCACGAGTACGTCACGGCGGCGTTGGTGGGGGTCTTCCACGACGTCCAGAAACCGGCCGGATATCCGATCTTCCTGGCGCTCGTCCATCTCCTCAGCGACAGCCTCGCGTTCACGATCGTGGTGCAGCACGTGCTCGGGCTGGCGACGGGCGTGCTGCTGTTCGCGTCGGTGCGCCGCACGGGCGCGCCCGCGTGGCTGGGCCTGCTGCCGGCGGCGGTGGTGTTCTTCGGCGGGACGGGTGTGCTGCTCGAGCACGCGCTGCTCGGCGACTGCCTGTTCGCGTTCCTGCAGGCGCTCGGCGTGTACGCGTGCGTGCGCGCCCTGTTCGAGCCGGCGTGGCGCTGGCCGGCGCTCGCGGGCGCGGCGATCGGCGCGTCATTCTGGGTGAAGACCGTCGGGATCTCGAGCGCGGCGGTGACGGTGCCGCTGCTGGCGCTCGCCGCGCCCGGCACGCGGCGCCGGCGCCTGCTGAGCACCGCATGCGCGGGCGGCGTGGTGGTTGTGCTGCTCGTGGGCTATATCGCGGCGCAGGCCGCGGTCACCGGCTACACGGGATATGAGCGCCAGGGCGCGTGGAACCTGTATGGACGGGTGGCCACGTTCGTGAACTGCCAGCACTTCACGCCACCGGCGGGCACGCGCTTCCTATGCCCCAGCGAACCGCTCGGCGAGCGCCAGTCGGAGAGCTTCTATCAGTACGCCCGCGCCGCGCCGGCGGTGCGGCGCTTCGGCGGCCCCGCGCACGCGCCCGCCTACGCGGACGCGCTGTTGGAGCGCTTCAGCGTGGCGGCGATCGAGCACGAGCCGCTCTCCTACGCGGGCGCGATCGTGCGCGCTCTCGACTTCTACATCTCCCCGCGCGGCGGCGAAGGCTATACGCCGCAAACGATCCGCGAAGCGCTGCTGGAAACGAAGGGCACGCGCTCGATCCAGCCGGCGATCTCCGCCTACTACCCCCACGACCACGGATATCAGCCCCCGACCCACGCCACGAGCGCGCTCGATGCGCTGGACTCCTACGAGCGCCAAACGCGAATCCAGGGACCATTGCTGGTGGCACTGCTGGCGCTCGCGCTCGCGGGCGTGCCGGCGCTTTCGGGGCGCATGCGCGCGGCCTCGCTGCTGTTCACGCTCACGGCGCTGTTCTCGGTCACGCTGGCGGCGGCCGGCAACAGCTACGACGCGCGCTACGGCTATCCCGCCTTCGGCCCGCTCGCGGCCGCCGGCGCGCTCGGGGCGTGGGCGCTGGCGAGGCGTGCGCGAGCGAGGATCACGGGCCCCGGACCGGTACCCGACGCATCCGCGTGATCGGTTTCGCCGATCGCGAACGGCGCACGTCGGTGGCCCGCGAGCGCCCCTCAGCTGCTTTCCGCCTTCCCCAGCGCCGCCCACAGCGAGCTGTCGCTCTGCGGTCCGTGCAGCACCGCGCGGATGCGTCCTTTTGAGTCGATCACGAACGTGTCCGGCAGTCCGACGCCCAGCCCGTAGTCGTTGCCGACGATGCCTTCCGCGTCGCGCAGGATCGGAAACGTCCAGCGGTAGCGACGGATGAACCGCCGCGCGTCGCCGGTGACGGGATCGCTCCAGTCGACACCCACCAGCCGGCCGTGGCCGTAGGTGCTGTCATAGAAACGCTCGAACGCGGGCGCCTCCTGCGCGCAGGGCCCGCACCAGCTGGCCCAGAAGACGACGAGCGCCGGGCGCCTGTCCGCGCCGGCGAGCAGGCTCGCGAGCGTCGCCGGCGGTCCGCTGAGGCGTTCGCGCGGGAGCGCCGGCGCGGTGCGCCCGCTCGCGGGCGAGTGCGTCGAGGCGAGACCGAAGATCGCGAGCGCCGCCAGCGCGCCAGCGCCCACCAGCGTCACGCCGAGCGCACGCATCCCCCGCGAGCTCATCGCGCGCGCCTCAACGAGCGGCCAGCAGCGGAACGTCGTGCGCGATTTCCGCGGGCTTGAATTCGGGCGCGTACACGGTCAGTCGCTTGCCAGACCCGGTGATCCCGTAGATGAGGCCCGTGTGGTTGACGAGCTCCGGCTGCTGGGCATCGCGTTCGGAGCCCACCCCCCAGGCCTTCCACACGCGCGCCAGTTCCCTGGCCGAGCCGATCAGGTACTGCATCCTCCCGGTCAGCCCGTGGCGCGCGAGGAACGCTGCCACGGCCTTCGGTGTGTCCCCCCGCGGGTCGACCGAGACGGCGATCATCTGCACTTTCGAGGCCCTCGCGGCCCCCATCATGTTCTGGGCGACGCCCAGGTTGGAGGCGATCAGCGGGCAGATGTCGGGGCAGCTCGTGTACAGGAAGGTCACGAGCACGGCCTTGCCCCGGTAGGAGTCGATGTTGATCGGCTGTCCCAGGTAGTTGTGCAGTGCCAGCGCCGGCGCCGCCTTCGCTGGTGTCAGCAAGCCCGCGGCATCGAAGCTCGCGGCGTGCGCCTGCGCGCGGGCCTGGGTACCGGATGAGCCGCCGATCGCAAACAGCGCCACCGCCCCGGAGGCCAGCACGAGCACGAGCAGCGCGCCCAGCAGCCGCACGTCGAGTCCGTTCTTGCGCATCAGAGTGCGAACTTATCAGCGTCAGCACGCGGGAGTCAGCGCTTTGCCCGCATCGTAAGAACTTGGAAATGAACGTCCCCGTCGGCAAGGAAGCTTGCAGACCTTCCTCTGTTACACATTTTGCAGAGATATGTGTTAGTTTGCCGCTTGTTCGTGCCGAGTCCTCGACCTCAAGGGGTCGTGGGAGCGGGGGACCCAGTGCAGCTCGCAAGGCTGCTGGGGCGAATCGCCACAAGTTTGTGGCGTAGCGTAGACGTTTACGCGAGCCCGTCAGCTAACCCCGTAGGCGCCATGCAACGGAATGGAGAAAGGACGCCTTCGGATGTCGGGATCCCCGCGTGATCTTGCTGTTGTGGACCACTGGAGCGCATCGCTGCAACGCTCGCAGGCACGCCGTGCCAGGGCGCAGCGCCGACGGCCTCGCCGCGGCGGGACGCAAGGCCAGCACGCGCTTTCGGCGCTGCTGGACACGCGCTCCGGCGTGCCGCAGGTACGTGACCTCGCGGACGCCGCGCCGTGGCAGCTCTCGCTCGGGCGCTCCCGCGCGCGCCGTCGCGCGGCGCAGCTGCACTTCGTGCCCACGGGCTCGCGCGCCAAGCGGATGTCGCTGGGGGCGCTCGTCGCGCTCACCGTCGGCCCGACCTCGAGCCTCGCCAGCGGGCAGGCGCCCGCCGTGCCGCTGAACAGCCCCGAGCCGCCGACGACCACCGAACATACGATCGTGCTGGGCTCGGGCAGCGAAGGCAGGCAGGTGCAGCTGCTCCAGCGCGCGCTCGGGAACGTCAAGGTCGATGGCGTCTTCGGCCCTGAAACTGAAGCAGCCGTGCGCAGCTTCCAGACCGCCAGGGGACTGAGCGTCGACGGTGTCGTCGGCCGGCTGACGAGCTCCGCCCTGCGTAGCGCGACGGCCGGCAGCGCGTTCATCGCCGACGTGAGCGCGACGATTCCGGGAACGACGCAGCTACCCGACGGCGCCGAAGTGCCGTCGTCCCCATCGACAACCTCAACGCCGGCGGCCACCGAAGCCTCCGCCCACGCCGCGGCCGTGCTCGCGAGCGCCACCGCCGGCGGCGCGGAAGCGGGCGAAGCGGCGAGCGGCGAAACGAGCACGCCGGAAGCGAGCGCGACCGGCGGCAGCGAAGCCGGCGAAGCAGCCGGAAACAGCGAAGCGAGCGAACCCGCCGGCAAGAGCGAAGCGGGCGAACATGCCGCCAACGCCAGCCAGCCGACCGAAGCAAGCGAAACGAGCGCCATCCAGCGTCTGCAGGCAGCGCTGCACCTCCCCGTCGACGGCAGCTTCGGCCCCGAAACGGAGGCGGCGGTCCGCCGCCTGCAGGCCCGCCATGGGCTGAGCGTCGACGGCGTGGTCGGCCCGGGCACGTGGAACGTGATCGGTGTGGAGAACCAGGAAACGCTGACCCCTCCGCCCTCGGCGATGCCTGCAGCGCACGTCCACCAAAGCGCGCAGGCGGACGCTGCCGCGACCAGCAGCCCCGAAGCCGGTGAATCCGGTGAAGCGTCCGGCGGCGGCGCCAGCGCTGTTGCGCGCCTGCAGAAAGCGCTCAAGATCACACCCGACGGGGAATTCGGCCCCACCACCGAGGCCGCGGTGCTGCGTCTGCAGGCCCGCCACGGCCTCACCACCGACGGCGTCGTCGGCCCCTCCACCTGGCGCGTGCTGGGCATCAACACCGAGGGCACCCTGACCCCGCCCGCATCGGCGAAGGTCACACCGGAATCCGCCTCCGAAGGCTCGTCCTCGAGCGACGCCGGCGGCGGCGGAGAAGGCGCATCGTCCCCGGAGGGGGAAGGCGTGGTCGCGCGCGTGATCGCGGCGGCCGACGAAATCGCGACGCGGCCGTACGTGTGGGGCGGCGGCCACGGCTCGTTCCAGTCCGAAGGCTATGACTGCTCGGGCTCGGTCTCCTTCGCGCTGCACGGCGGCGGGCTGCTCAGCTCGCCCGAGGACTCCACGGGCCTGGAGTCATTCGGCGAACCCGGGCCGGGCAGGTACATCACGATCTACGCCAACTCCGAACACGCGTACATGGTGATCGACGGCAAACGCTTCGATACGGTCGCCCTCCAGGAAGGCGGCTCGCGCTGGGGCGGACCGTCGAACGACGGCGGCGGCTTCGTGGAACGCCACCCCGCCGGGCTGTAACACCGCTCCGCACGCTTGCAGAGGTGGTTCGGGGGCGCGCATGCGCGGCCCTCGTAGGGCCACATGCGGGGGGGTCTTTAGCGGGTCGAGTGCATGCACGCCCCGTGCAGGGCCGCATGCGGCCCTGCCAGACGCGCCGCATGCGGCGCGTCTTCCGGCAGGCGCATGCGCCTGCCGGCGCCCCCGCACATGTGCGGGGGCGAACCGCACGAACGAGGACGCCGGCCGAGCGTCCCATCCCAAGCGCTTGCAACTCTGCCCAGCCGGCCAGCGACGACGGCGAGAGGAGGCGCGGGATGCTCGCGCGGGCACACACGTTCACGATCGAGGACCTGCATACGCGGCATGTGACCGTCGAGGTGGACGTGCGCCGCGGGCTTCCCGGCTTCGCGATCGTCGGCCTCGCGGACACGGCCGTGCGCGAGGCGCGCGACCGCATCCAGGCGGCGATCCTCAACTCGGGGTACGAGTTTCCCGCGCGGCGCATCACCGCGAACCTCGCGCCGGGCGACGTGCGCAAGGCCGGTCCGGGCCTCGACCTCGCGCTCGCGTGCGCGCTGCTCGCCGCCAGCGGCCAGCTCCCGCCGCAGGCGCTCGAGCGCATGGCGCTGTTCGGCGAGCTGGCGCTCGACGGCGCCGTGCGCGCCTCGCGCGGCACGCTGGCGATCGCGCACGCCACACAGCGGGCTGGCCTGGCCACGCTCGCGCTGGCGGGCGGACGTGCGCACGAGGCGCTGCTGATCGACGGCCTGCGGGTCCTCGTCGTCGAGCACCTGCGTAGCGCCGTGCGCGTGCTGAGCGGCGGCGCTGGCGACCCTGTGCCGGCGCGCGCCGCGGCCAACACGCGCGGCCACGTCTCAGCCGACGGGCAAGCGCCGGTGCCGGACCCGGGGACCACGGACCTGGCGTACCGTGACCCAGCGGCCCTGGACCTGGCGGACGTGATCGGCCAGCACCACGCGGTGCGGGCGATCATGATCGCCGCCGCGGGGGCGCACAACGCCCTGCTGAGCGGGCCGCCGGGCACGGGCAAGACGATGCTCGCCCAGCGCGCGGCCTCGATCCTGCCGCCGCTCGACAAACGCGAGGCGATCGAGGTCAGTCGCATCCACAGCCTGATGGGCACAGAGGTGAGAGCGCTGGCGGTGGCGCGACCGTTTCGCGCGCCGCATCACTCGATCACCGCCGCTGGCCTCGTCGGCGGCGCCGCCCGCGGATGCGTCGGGGAGGTCGTGCTCGCCCACAACGGCGTGCTGTTCCTGGACGAGCTCTCTGAGTTCGCGCGCCCGACGCTCGAGGCACTGCGCCAGCCGCTCGAGGACGGGCGCGTGGCGATCGCGCGGGCGCGCCACTCGGCGGTCTACCCCGCAAGGTTCATGCTGCTGGCGGCCACCAATCCGTGCCCCTGCGGCTACGCCGGCGACGGCGAGCGCTGCTCGTGCAGCGAAACGGACATGGCGCGCCACCGCCGCCGCCTCAGCGGCCCGCTGCTCGACCGCATCGACGTGCTCGCCAACCTCGCGCCCGAGCCCGAGCGCGAGCTGCGCGCGCCGGCGCTGATGAGCTCCGAGCAGGCGCGCGCGCGCGTGAAGCGCGCAAGGGAACGCCAGGCGGCGCGACTGTCCGGCGAGCGCGTGACGGTGAACGGGCACATGGACGCGCGCATGCTGCGCCTGTACGTGCGATTGGACGAGCGCTGCGAAGAGATGCTGCGCACGGCGCGCCGGCGCGGGCTGCTGAGCGCGCGCGGCGAGCATCGCGTGCTGCGCGTCGCGCGCACGATCGCCGATCTCGGCCCGAGCGAGCGGGTGCGAGCGCGCGACCTCGGCGCGGCGCTGGCGATGCGCCCGGACGTGGCGCTCGCCGCGAGCCGCGCGGCATGAGCTCGCGCGCTGAAGCCCGGCCGCACAGCCGGCGCCGCAGCCGGGAGGTCGGCGGCGCATGAGCTCGAGCGGTCGCGATCGCGGGACGCCGGGCGCCTGCGCGATCTGTCGGCGGCGCAGCTGGCTGCTGTCGGCGCTGAGCGGCCCGCTGGACTTCTGCGCACGCGACCGCGGGCGGCTGATCGAGCTGCTCGCGCTCGCGGACGACGAGCTGCTGCGGGCGGTGGCGGGCAGACGCGCGCGCGAGCTGAAGAGCAGATACGAGCGGTTTCAGGCGGATGAGCCCGCGCCCGAGGAGAATGCGGGGGCGATCTGTCGCCACCGTCGTGGCTACCCGCCATCCCTGCGCGGCCCGGCGGCACCGCACATGCTCAGCGTTGCCGGCGGGGCGCGCCGGCTCGTGAAGCTGACGGGCGCGCCGGTGGTGTCGATCGTGGGCAGCACGGTCGCCAGCGACTACGGCATCCAGATGGCACGCAGCCTCGCCCGCGGGCTGGCGGCAAGCGGGGTGACGGTGGCGGCGAGCCTCGCTGACGGGATCGCCGTGGCAGCGCACGCGGCCGCGCTCGACGCGGGCGGCGCGAGCATCGCAGTGATGGGCGGCGGCCTCGAGGTCTCATGCCCGGCGCGCAGACGCTCCCTCTATGAACAGCTGACGCGCGCGGGCTGCGCGATCAGCGAGCTGCCGGCGGACTGCGGAGGGCGGCGCTGGGGTCAGCTCGCGGCGGAGCGGATCGTGGTCGAACTGGCGTCGCTGACGGTGCTGGTCGAGGCGGATGACACCGAGGGCGATCTCGCTGGCGCACGCATCGCGCAGGCGCTCGGGCGCACCGTCGCCGCGATCCCCGGTCGCGTCACCTCTCCCCTCTCGCGCGGCACGCACGCGCTGCTGATCGACGGCGCCAAGCTGATCCGCGGTCCACGCGATGCCCTCGAGCTGCTGTACACGCACGACGCGCGCACCGACCAGCCGGCGCCGCAGGCTGCGGCTGGCGCGCTGCAGGCGCACACGAACCTCGCGCCGAGGCTGGCGGCGCTGCTGGAGCGGGTGGGCGCCGGAGACGACACGCCCGACAAGCTCACGCGCGATCGCGGCGACTGCGCGGAGGTGCTGCTGGCACTCAGCGAGCTGGAGCTGATGGGGCTGCTCGCGCGCGGCGACGGCGGGCGCTACCTGCCGCGAGACGCGCTGCCCACATGAGCGCCAACCATTTGGACAGTGCAAAAACCAGTCGTCTATTCAATACAAGGCATTCTCAAGACCGAGACTGATACCGCCGACGCCTTGGCTTGAGATGAAGGAACAGCCCATACCCCGGAAGGGGGTAATGCAGGCATCTGCGAAACGGGGAGCCGCGACGGGAGCGCCAGAACGGGAAGTCCGCCGCCTCGGCGAAGCGCTGGGCGTGCGCGTGGATGACGTGCTCGAGCGCACGGTCGCGCGTGGCAGGAAGGCGACCCGACGGGCGGGGCCCGATCTGGACTCGGCCGTCCGCGACAGCTTCGAGCGCATCGGTCGCAGCTCGACGATCGCGGTGGCCAAATGGATGGCCGGCGAGACCCCGAAGGTCGAGCGTGAGACGGGCCGCGAGGCTTGGCACACATACGGCCAGCTGGCAGCGCAACGCGCGGCGCCGCTGAACGAGGTGACCAAGCGTTGCCTGCGCTGGCGCGACGCCGTCACTGAGGTGCTGCGCGAGAGCGCCGCCGAGCTCTCAATCTCCCCCGCGGCGCTCGCGGAGTCGCTGTCGATGACGCAGCGCATCCTCGACGTCACGCTCGTGCGCATGTGCGAGGCGTTCGAGCAGGAGCGCGGGCACATCGAGGAGGAGCTCACGCGCCGCCAGGAGGAGTTGGCGTTCATGGCGACCCACGACGAGCTGACGGGGCTGCCCAACCGCACGCTGATCACGGACCGCGGCGAGCAGATGCTGGGGCGTGCTCGCCGTCTGAACAGGCCGGTGGCGGCGCTGCTGGTCGACCTCGACAACTTCACCGCGATCAACGACACGCTCGGACGAGCCGCAGGCGACGAGCTGCTGCGCGCGATCGCGGCGCGGCTGGACGGCGTCGTGCGCGAGATCGACGCGCTCGGGCGCATCGGCGGCGACGAGTTCGTGCTGCTCGTCGAAGAGGTCACCAGCGGTGCGGAGGCGCAGGTGATCGCCGAGCGGCTGAAGGAAGCGCTGAAGGCGCCGTTCACGCTCGCCGACGGAGAGCACGCAGGGCTGACGGTTACGGCGAGCATCGGCGCGGTCACCGGCGAGCGCTCCTGCGTGGAGGACCTGCTGCGCGACGCGGACATCGCGATGCACCACGCGAAGTGGGACGGCAAGAACCGTCACGCCGTGTTCGAGGCGGGCATGCAGGACGTCGTGCAGAACCGCATGGAACTCGAGATGGACCTGCGCACAGCGATCGAGCACGAGCAGTTCTTCCTGCTCTACCAGCCCACGTTCGACCTCGACAGCATGGTCCCCACGGGAGTCGAGGCGCTCGTGCGCTGGACGCGTCCGTCGCGGGGCGTGGTCGAGCCGGGCGCGTTCATCCCGCTGCTCGAGGAGACGGGGCTGATCGTGGAGGTCGGCCGCTGGGTGCTCGTTCAGGCCGCCCGTCAGGGCGCGCGCTGGCGCAGGGCCGGGCACGAGATCGGCGTCGCCGTGAACGTCTCCGCGCGCCAGCTGGAGACGGACGAGTTCATCGGCGACGTGCGCGACGCGCTCGCGCTCAGCGGCCTGCAGGCGAGCGCGCTGACGCTCGAGATCACCGAGACGACGCTGATGCGCGACCCGGAGGAGACCGCGCGCCGGCTGCACGCGATCAAGAAGCTCGGCGTGCGCATCGCGATCGACGACTTCGGCACCGGCTACTCCTCGTTCGCGCACCTGCAGCGCTTCCCAGTCGACGCGCTGAAGATCGACCGCTCGTTCATCTTCCAGCTCGCTGACAACCCCGAAGGCGAGACGCTGCTGCGCACGCTCGTCAAGCTCGGCAAGGCGCTGTCGATGCAGACGGTCGCCGAGGGCATCGAGCGTGAGCACCAGCTGGCGCTGCTGCTCGACGAGCAGTGCGACAGCGGCCAGGGATTCCTGTTCGCGCGCCCGCTCACCGTGGACGCCGCGGAGGCGTTCCTGCAGGACTGGCGCGCGGGCGACCCGGCTGCCGCGGGCGCGGCGGCCGCTGCGGCCGATGCTCCACAGCGCCAGCAGCCGGCCGCTATCGCGGAGCTGCCCCAACGCGCCCCGCGCAAGTCACGCGCGGCCGCTCGCCGCTGATCGGGAAGAGTCGCTCGATCGGGGCAGTCAGCTCAGCGGGCTCGATTGGCGTCGAGCCGGGCCTGCCAGTCCTCGCGCTTTGCAAGACAACCGGCCGGCAGCACCCCGTCGAGCCCCTCGATCACGTCCAGCCACTGCAGCGCTGAGCGATAGTCGCCGCTGTGGGCGTCGGACTCGGCGAGGACGAGCGCGAGCTCGCCGGCCTCGCGTCGATCCACCTCGAGCGCGTCGGAGCCGACGCTGGACACAGGTCGGTCCGCGAGCGAGGGACGGCCCCCGAGCGTGCCCGCGCGAGCGAGATACGGCGCCAGGTAGCGGCCGGCGATCTTGGCGGCGGGCGACCACAGGGGGTTGGCCGCGACCACGCCAATGCCCGTCCCCCCGGCCTGCAGGCCCGTGCGCATGTACATCGGCGCGATCCCCGTCAACAGCATCCCCCGCAGCAGCGGCTCGAACACCGGCGCCTGCAGCGGGGCACCCAGACGCGAGGCGATCGATTCGGCGGCTACGTCAGCCTGCTGAGTGGCGATTCCCCCCTGCTTGACCGGGAACGTCGTACCGTCGCCCGCGGCGTAGACGTCGCGCAGGCCGGTCACCTGGCAGTGCCCGTCGACGGGGATGAACCCATCGGCGTCGGCGGGCAGCCCCTGCACGCGCGGTCCCTCAAGCCGCGGCAGCGCGACCACCTGCTCGGCCTCGATCGTCTCGCCCGTGCTCAACTCCAGCCGGCCCGCGACGAGCCTCCGCGCGGTCGCGCCGGCGCGCAGACGGATGCCGCGATCGGACAGCTGCCCGCGCAGCATGCCGCTGGCACCGGCGCCGAAGATCGCCAGCGGCTGGGGCTCCGGCGTGAGGATCGTCAACTCCACGCCGGTGACGGCGCGCTCGGCCAGGCGCGATGAGGTGAGCAGCGCCAGCTCGTACAACGGCAGCGTCCAGCTCAGCCCCGCGGGAGCGGCGAACGCCAGCCGCGACACCTCCCCCTGTTCGAGCCGCGTGAGCACGTCCGCGAACGCACCGGCATCTTCGACCCCGCGAAAGTGCATCGCGCCCTCCAGCCACGTGCCGCGACGGGCGCCAACGGCGACGATCGCCGCGTCATACGCCAGGCGCTCGCCACTGGCGAGCACAACCGAACGCTCGGCGCCGTTAATGGACGCGAGCGAGTCGACGTGCAGCTCCGCCGCGAGCTCGGACGCGATCTCGGCGAGATCGATGGCGCGAGCGCGGGCCACACCGAACGGCTCGGCGACAGCCATCGGCTGGCAGACGAACTGACGGTCGGGCGCGATCAGGTCGATGTGCGGGCGGATCGCGAGCAGCTCGCGCAGCGCCAGCAGGGCCTCCACCGCTGCCACGCCGCCCCCACAGATCACCACGCGGTGAGCGGTCCTCACGCTGAGCCCCCGGGCCGTCGACGGGTCGTGGTCGTCAGATGGATCGTCGTAGCTCGACTCACGAGCACACGCTACGGCGCGGACCGCGCGCGAACATCCGGGCTTTCCGCGACCCGCCGGTCGTGGAAGCCCGCAATCGTGGAAGCCCGCAAGCCTCCACGCGCGCGATGCGGGCGCGCGGACCGCGATCGCGGAGGCGCTCGGACCGCAATCGCGGCGACCTGCGATCGCGGGCTACTACGCGCACACTTGCACGGTGCTACCGATGGCAGCGGGTGCTCGCCACGTAGATGCTCCCGGTGATGGTCGACCAGCTCACCGCACTGGACGCGACGTTCCTCGAGCTCGAGCAGCTGGACGAGGGCGCGACGATGCACATCGGCGGCGTGATGGTGTTCGACCCGCTGCCCGACGGAGCGCTCCCGTCGATCCAGGCGGTGCGCACGGACATCGCCTCGCGCCTGACCCTGCTGCCGCGCTACTCGCAGCGGCTGTCCTCAGAGCGAACGGGCGGGCTGGCGTGGCCGCGCTGGCAGCAGGACCCTCACTTCGACCTCGCCAGCCACGTGCACCGTGCGGCGCTGCCCGCGCCGGGCGATGATGCCGAGCTGTGCGCGTGGGCGGCGGACTACTTCTCACACCGCCTCGATCGCACGCGTCCGCTGTGGGAGATGGTGCTGCTGGAGGGACTCGCCGAAGATCGTTGGGCGCTCGTCACGAAGACCCACCACTCGCTCGTGGACGGAGTCGGGTCGGTCGACGTGGTGCGGTTGCTGCTCGACGCCGAGCCGCCCGTACCCGCGACCGCGCCCGCACCCGCGGTGGGCGCGTCGCACTCGCGGTGGCAGGCGCTGGCCCCGCGCCCGCTGGAGCCCGTCGCGGACCTGGCGAGGACGGGGGCACGGGCGGTGGGCGCGGGCGTACATGCGGCGCTGCACCCACGCGAGACACTCGAGCGCTCACGCTCGCTGGCGGAGCTGATCGTGCGCGACGAGCTGATCGCGGCGCCCCACACCAGCCTCAACCTGCCGATCGGCGCGACGCGGCGGTTTGAGATCGTGCGCGCCTCGCTTCCTGAGACCAAGGCAATCGGCCGCGCGCTCGGCGGCTCGATCAACGACATCGTGCTGGCGGCCTGCGCGACCGGGCTGAACCGTCTGCTGCTCTCGCGCCGCGAGTCGCCGCTGCCGCACAGTCTGCGCGCGATGGTCCCAATGAACGTTCGCGACGCCTCCGAGGAGTTCGCGCTCGGAAACCGCGTCAGCTCGCTGTTCGTCGAGCTGCCCGTCGCCGAGGCCGATCCGCGCGAGCGCCTGCGCAGGATCATCGCGCACACGCGCAAGCTGAAGTCCTCCGGCGCCGCGCTCGGCGCCGCCACGATGCTCGATCTCGCCGCGCTCGCACCGCCGCTGCTGCACGCGCTGCTCGCGCGCTCGCTGTACGCGACGCGCCTGTTCAACGTGACCATCACCAACGTGCCGGGACCGCGAAATCCGCTGTACGCGTTCGGGGCGGCCCTGCGCGAGGTGCACCCCGTCGTGCCGCTCGCGGCCGAGCACGCCGTCGCGATCGCGATCTTCTCCTACGGCGAGCGCATCGTGCTCGGCCTCAACGCCGACTGCGACTCCACGCCCGATCTGCACGTGCTCGCCGAAGGAGTGCAGGAAGGCTTTGATGAGCTGCGGGCTCTGGCGGCGTCCTAGCTGACGGTCGGCTGAATGCGAAGGTCGTCGAGGATGCGTGTCGCACGTGCACGCAGGCTGGCCGCTGCGTGTGCTCCGAAAGCGAGCGTGACTTGGAAGAGTCGGCCGGAGGCCCGGAAACGGATCAGGTAGCTCGGCACGGTCGAGCACTCGTAGTTGCCGAGGTCCCTGCGCTCGAGCTTGAAGCCGGCTGACTGCGGCGGGAACTCCATGCCCGTCGGCGACCCGAACACGCTGCCCGGTAGCGTGGTGTATTCGGAGAGGTAGATGAGCGCCCCATTGGAGGGCAAGGCGTTCTCCGCTCGGGTGGGGCCGCAGTCACCGCCGGCCGCCACCGGATAGGAGGTCAGGAGCATGCGATCGTGGGGGTAGGCGAGAGAGGTGATCGGCGGGCGCAACAGGTGCCATCCGTGCGGGTATCTGACGCTGATCCCGCTGCCCACGCTCGTATACGGGGACGAGCCGACCGTGGTACGCCCACCGCGCTGTCCACCGTCACCCGATCCGCCACCGGCAACGATCGCCGCAGCGATCGCCAGCGCGACGAGCGACAGGCCGGCGATGCGCCCCCGGCGGCGTCGCTGGCGCGTCCGCGCGTCATCGATGACACCCGCGTCGGGGACCTCGCGCGTGGGCTGGGGAGAGCTCACAGCCATTCGGCATCCTCTCTGAGACTCGCCACTATTGAGCTAGTATAACTAGCACAATGGTCCAATTCAAGATCGACCGCTCAGACCCGGCCCTGCTCCACGACCAGGTGGCCGCGCAGATCCGCCGCGCGATCGCCGATGGCGAGGCCAAGCCCGGCGAGCGCCTGCCGCCGGCCCGCGACCTCGCCGCGATCATGCACGTCAACACCAACACCGTCTTGCGCGCGCTGCGCACCCTGCGCGACGAGGGACTGCTCGAGATCCGCCAGGGACGAGGGATCCGCGTGACCGGCACGGCGGAGCACAGCGCCGTGGTAGCCCGCGCGAGGGACCTGGTCGCGTTCGCCCACAAGCAGGGCTACCGTCCAGACGAGCTGATCGCGATCATCCACGGGATCCGCTGAGAGATGAGCCTGCTCGCCAGCAGCCGTGCTGACCTGCGCTGGAAAGAACGAACCGCCTCCGGACTCGCCCTGGGTGTCATCCGTGACGCCAGGCGCCGCCAGCGCGCGCGTCACGTCGCGCTCGCACTGATCCCCCTGCTCGCAGCCGCGCTCGGATGGGCCGGATTCCTCGGCGGCAGATCACCCGCACCGAACACGCGACCGGCTGCAGTCCCCCACGCGTCCGGGAACCCAGCCGCCGCGAGCTCCGGCGCAGCGATGCTCGCCGAAGAACCGTACATGGGCGTCGCCTGCCCGGGTCAGCCCAACTCGATCGCCTGCAACCGTGTGGGACTGCAGGTGCGCCTGCGTCACCCTGCCCTCGCGGTCAGCGCAACGATCGGCTCGTCGACCTTCGAGCTGCACGGCTCACCCGATCGGCGACAGCGGACGGTGTTCGTTGGCTTCCTGCAACCCGCCGGTCTCTTCCACGGTGCACTGAAAGTCCATCCGGCCAAGCACGACACCTGGTACGGCAGCAGCCGACAGTACCCGCCGGTGCTCGCCGCCATTCGCCTTCGTGCGACGGAGCACAACGGACGCATCGAGCTCTCAACGGTCACGGTGACGCTCCACGCCGGCTGGGGCTGACCAGACGAGTTCGAGCAACCGCCGTGCGGGGGCACTTATTCGTACTGACATGGGACTTATCGCCCGTGAACTTCAATACAGCAACTGGGAAAGCTACCCAGCATCCCCGGACTCTCTCCAGCACACGTCGCGTTCGGCGACGCGATCCGCGCCATGCGTAAGAACAAGGCACCTCGCAGGAAGCCCTCGCACTCAAGTGTGGCCTCGATCGCTCCTACTACGGCGCAGTCGAGCGGGGCGAGCGCAATGTCTCCCTAACGAACATCATCAGGATCGCTGAGGCACTCCAGACGCCCGCAGCAACGATCTTCGCCCGCGCGGAAGCCGCTCAGCTGTAGAGACCGCGCGCGGCCCTCAGACAGCTATGCGACCCAACGGGCGTCGGCGAGCTCGTCTTTGTAGGTCCCGGTCGCCAGATACGCCTGCAGCCGTCGTCCCTCCGCGAGAGGCCTGATCTTGGCGATGGCCTGGTTGGGAGTACGTGCCTCGGTCGCGAAGACCTGCTGGTAGTCGGGGGAGTCGACGCCCTTCGAGGGGTCGGTGGCGAACACGAGGTAGCCGCGCCGCCGTGCGCGCTCGGCGTTGATCTCGGCGATGCGCTTGTTCTCGGCCTCAAGATCTCGCGCCCATGCGAATAGGTCTGTTTGAGTGTTGGTGGCCGGAGTCATGAGTGGCTGCGCTCCATCGCTATATCTTCCCACTGGGATGGGACGGTATTCGCGCTCGCGCCAACTACCGACCGGCAGCAATGGCGCGGCGAAGACCGTCGATGCCTGCTCCAGTGTAGGCGTCAAAGACGTGCTGGACCACCTTCTCGTAGTGCCAGTCGCGGCCAGCGAGGCGCGTTGCATCCTGGCACCAGCGGCGCGCGCGACGGTCCTTGAGCGCCACATCGAGGTCTTCCTGGCCCTTGGTCTCGACGATCAGACAACTGTCGTCGGCGAGCCTTATCACGAAGTCCGGGTAGTAGTAGCGCAGCGCGCCCTCATTGGAGATGTACTCAAGCGCGAACCGGCTGTTCATCGTGAGCTTCGCCCACGCGGCCACATCGGTCGCGCGGTCGAGGAACGCGGCGAACCTCGCCTCCAGGTTGTTGTCGACGGGCGTGAGGTTGAAGACTGTTCGCTTGCCCTCGACGGTTTTCCGTGACCACGGGAACGGTGGCGTCTGCGATACCCGGAAGGCGCTCTCGGTGATCTGCGGTTCGCGCTCCACGATCGCCAGCTCGCGAATGGCCGTCGCGAAGGCGTCGGCGACGAGCTTCTGCGCATCGTTCTCAGCCAGCCTCCGCAGCACGACCTTGTCATGGAGGTCCACCACCTGTTCGAAAACGCGCTCCTTGAGGTAGTCGCGGACCATCGGGGCGAGCGTCGCGAACGCGCCGGAGAGGCGGTCCACGCCGCCTGCTCGTGCGACCGTGCGCGTGTAGTAGGTGATGACGCCCGACGGGTCTTCGGCGTAAGGGACGTGGAAGTCGAACTCCTCGACGACATCCTTGTCGATGAGGTGCAGGCCCCGATAGTGGACGTACTCGTCTGGCTCTATGTCGGGGACGATGAGCGCAGTCTTAGGGTCTGGCACATCTGCTGGGCGGAGCTGCGCGAGAGCGTTGTCGGAGCGCGCGAGCGCGCGCGTGAGCTGTGGGATCACGATGTCGTATTTGAGTCTGGCCTCATCCACGAAGATCGTGACGGCGCCGGCCTGGATCTTGTCCGCGTCTTCTCGCTGCACGATCAGACCACCGTCCAGCTCTGCGTTCCATAGGTTGCGGAACGCCTCGTGCTCGATCACGACGACTCGCTCGTCGAACCCTGAGCCAGGCGGTGTCATCCGCCTGAGCCCGCGTCCGAGCGCCTGCTCGGGAAGGATCTTGTTGGCTGCGCTGAGCGCTCTCAGCGTGACGATGACGCAGACGTTGCGCACGTCCCA
>Ga0116215_1000508_pt1 | contig 29407 bp, 26 predicted proteins | sample Sb_taG_7_FD_89698 | JGI IMG/M metagenome (GOLD analysis project Ga0116215, IMG submission 89698) | Peat soil microbial communities from Weissenstadt, Germany - Sb_50d_2_FS metaG | ecosystem: Environmental > Terrestrial > Soil > Wetlands > Peat | place: Germany: Weissenstadt | collected 2010-09-21
GGCGGCGCCGAACACCACCTCCTGAACCCCAACGTGATCCTGCGCAGTAGTAGGCATAGCGATCTCCTTCGCTCATGCCTACACAGTTCCTATGACACTCCCCTTTCAGGCGAGGGTTGGGGGTGGGTCGCCGCGGGCGTTGGTGGCGAGCAGGTCGGTCATGTAGGCGAACAACGAGCGGTGTTGTAGCCGGCAGGTGATGGAGGCTGAGAGTAGGCGCTCGATGCGTCGTTCGCCGGCCTCGGATTGGCTGGCGAGGGAGAGCTTGCGGTAGATGACGGCGCCGCGGAGAGAGCGCTCGGCGTGGTTGTTGGTCGGCTGCACGCCGTCGTGAGCGGCGAAGGTCCATAGCGCGGGCCAGGCCTTCAGGAGGTTGCGCGCTATGCCACGGCAGTGCCGGTTTCGCGCTCGTTTTGTCGCGTAGCCGCGGATGATCGGCTTGTAGGTGCGTTGCAGCTTGCGGATCGTGCGCTTCAGCTCGGCTCGGTCTTGGGTGTGCTGGTAGACCTCCCACGCCCAGAACACGCACTCGCACAGCGCCAGGCCGTGCTCGCCGAACTCCCTCTCGGCCGCCAAGCCTTCGGCGTGCGCGGTGAAGTCGCGCCGCAGGTGTGACCAGCAGAGCTGGCGGCGTGAGAGCGGCAGGTGCGCATAGGCCCACCAGCGATCAGAGGTCACGATCCCCGCGTGGCATTTCAGCAGCCGCTTGGCGTGATCCTCGTGACGGTCCGGGGCGAGCGCAAAGAAGGCGTGGCGGCCGGTGAACATGCCCCACAGCGCGCGACGCTCGCCGGCGGTGCGCCAGCCGGTCTCGTCCATGTTCAGGCTCTCGCTGGCGCGCACGCGCTCCCCGAGCTGCTGGTAGGGGTCCGCCAGCGCCTGGCCGGTGCGCTGGAGGATCGCCTCGACCGTGCCGGCGCATAGACGCACACCGAAGAGCTCTTCGCCGAGCTCCACGACATCACGGCGAGAAACACGATTACGCACCGAGAGCACCGCCACGGCCGCTTCAAAACGCGGGCCCGAACGCGCTGCCGGCGACATCCGCTGGCAGCCGTGCACGTGTCCGCTCACCGCAGCCGGGGCAGCGCACCGCGGGCAGCGGTACTCGATCACCCGGGCAGAGATGACCGGCAGCTCTTCGATCTGGTGGCGCACCGGCTCACCCACGCCGAGCAGCTCGCCCGCCGCGAAAACGTGGCCGCACCCGCAGCGCTCAGGCCAATGCTCAATCACCTGATCGACCGCGTATGCCGGCAGCAGCTCGCGGCCGTGACCCTCGTGCCCAGGCTGAGCGCCCTGCGCACGTCCGGAGCGATCCTTTCCCCGCACAGGCCGCCGCTTGCCCGGCGGATCCGAACTCGGCGGCAACGACGAGTTACGAGAGTTCTTGGCGAGCTCGCGCTCCAGCTTCCCCACCCGCGCTTCGAGCTGCTGGATACGGCGATCCATCGCCAGCAGAACCTCAACTACAGCCTCACGCCCCGCATCATAGATCGCCTCCGCCTCCGCGCGCTCCACACCTCGGGATTCGACGAAGCAAAGTTATGTCCCCCCACCCACTGAACGCTTACTAGAATGCCGCGTTTAACAGGAACGTTGCGGGATTGTAGCATCGGCGCGCTCGCCTTTGGCCGGGGCGGGCGGCAAGTGGATTCGCTACGGGCTTCGCTCACCGACCGTGGCGGACGCGGTAAACGGGAAGTCGGTCGGGAGGCCCTGCGCGTCACGACTGTCGCCGACATGCACCCGACAGCGAGCCTCACGTCACGTCGACCAGCACGGTTGCCATCGCGTGGTCGCTGGTGCAGTTGACGTAGACGCTCACCGAGACGCGGTATCGACCGGCCGCCTTGTAGCGATGGGTCAGATGCCAGGTCTGGCGTATGGGAGCATTTCTTCCTGCGACACAGATCAGTGGCACGGTGCTCTCGGCGGTGCTGGTCCCGTCGCCGTAGCGGAGTTGATAGCCGATCGCACCGGGAGCATGGGGCGCATACGCGATGAGGTTGAGCTCGACCGGCGAGCCGGTCTTCGCCCGCATCGGTGTCGCCGTCAGCGTCACCGCCAAGCCTGCGGAGCGTGTGGTGGCTCTCGACGATGGTGACTGCTTATCCGCTCCTCCGAACACCGGCGTGTCCTTCGCCTTGGCACCGCCTTTGGAGCCGCCGCACCCGGACAGCAGCAGCCCAAGCGCGACGATCGCCAGCGCGGGCAGATGTAGCTTCGGTCCTCCGTTGCAAGATATGGCGAAGCCCTCGTCAGCGCCGTCGCTTCAGCCTGAAGGTGACGGCCCGCACAATCGATCGAGGCGCGCCGCCTTTCGGCGTGTACGTGACCGTGATGGTCGCCTTGAGCCTACCTCGCTTGACGAGGATCGTCTTTACGCTGCTCGTCGGGACGAGTGTTACAACGATCTGCCCAGCCTTGCTTACCGTACGGCGCAGCCGCGCAATCACAACGAGCGTCTTGCGCTTCTTCCTTGTACGCGAAGCGGCGACGAGTTGCGCTGCGCTTGCCTTGCCCACGATCTGAAGCGTGCCGGGCCCGGGAAGCGTCAGCGTCACCTTGACCGCGCCGCGCGCCGCCACGCTTTCCACGCCGTTCAGCACGAAGGCATTGCTTACGGTGCCGGTCAGTGTGCCTGCGCTATCGCTGCCGCCCAAAGAGCCGCCGCCCAGCGATCCGCCACCCGAGGAGCCGCCACCGCCAGGTGCTTGTGGTACCTGCAACGTGTTGCTGATGGCGCTCTTATGCCCTGCGCTGTTGGTTGCGGTTACTTCGCAGGAAAGACCTTCGCCCATGTCGGCGATCTGAACCTGATACCTGCTTCCCGTCGCGTCCGATATCGGGGTGCCGTCACGCAACCATTTCTCGGTGAACGTCGGGGGTGGCTCGCCCGCCCAGGTGCCATCGGAGCAGGTGAGGGTTTCCCCCACAGCGGGTGTCCCAGAGACCATTGGCCCAACGGTGTTTTCGGGTATCGTGGCCGCAATAAACACTCCACTGGTGGTGGCGCTCTTGTGCCCGGCGCTGTTGAATGCTGCCACTTCACAGGTGAGGCTTTTTTCCACGTCGGCAGCCTGCACATCGTAGGTACTTCCGGTCGCACCCGGTATCGGCACATTGTCACGCAACCACTGGACGGTGAACATTGGGCTCGGCCCACCGGTCCAAGCGCCATTCGCGCAGGTCAGAGCTGCACCCACGGCAGGCGTTCCAGAGATCAGAGGCCCAACGGTGTTTTCAGGCATCGTTGGCGTCACTGACACGCTCTTGCTGGTGGCGCTCTTGTGTTCGGTGTCGTTCGTCGCCGTCACGTCGCAGGCGAGACTTTCGCCCGCATCTACAGGTTGAACCACATAAGTAGCGGCCGTCGCGCTCGGTATCGGGGTGCCGTCACGCAACCATTGCTCGGTAAACGTTGGAGCGGGTTCGCCCGTCCACGTGCCAACCGTGCAGGTCAGAGTTTCTCCTACGGCAAGCGTACCCGAGATCGATGGCAATACTGTGTTTTCGAGGGCTGTCGCCGGCTGAGGAGTTCCGATTGTGACCCTGCTGCTCGTATCACCCACGACGCACGTCCCTTCTGGCACGCAGGACACCCCCGCCATGTCATCGACGTAAAGGCTACGTGCGGGACTTGGGGGTTCGATGGGGATTCCGTAGAGGTTGCTCTCAGTCCATGCTGTTATGCCTTCGTTTGGCTTGGATGACATTATGACGTTGCCTGGCGAGCCGTTTCCGCCAAAGCTCGTCGCCAAGCAAAGTCCGTTTGCTGCGCAAGAGAGTCCACCAAGGCCGTTCAGCGCTTCAAAAAGGGCTTCTGCCCATCCGCCGCTCGTGGGGTTGCCCCAACTAACGACAGCTTCCGGCCGTTCACCGACGGCGACGCATAGACTTACCGAGGGACAGGCGATGCGGCCCAGGCTGCCAGTGCTCACGCCCCGTGTGGCCCACGCGCCCGCACCTATCGTTGGTTCGGTCGAGGTGATCACATTGCTTTTGTCTGTCACAACACAAAGATGTTCTGATGGGCAGGCAACACCGCCGAGCGAGGAGTCGCCCACGCGAGTTGCGTTCCACGCGACCGCTCCACCCGTCGGGTCGCTAGAGGCTACGACATCGCCTTCACGATCAATCGCCACGCACATGCTCACGGACGCACACGCCACTTGCTTCAGTGGAATCGTGCCGTCCACGTCAGCGGTGCTCCACGCGCTTGCTCCCCCGGTCGGATCTTTCGACGTGACTACATTCCCCGCGTCATCGACGCCAACGCACAAGCTGGCAGAAGGACACGCCACTCCGCTGAGGCCATGCCCATCGATGTGAAACTCGGTCCATGCGGCCGCTCCACCGGTCGGATTGATCGATGTCACCACGTTGCCGGCGTCATCTATCCAAACGCACAGCGCGCCCGACGCGCACGACACTCCCTGCAGCGTGCTGGAGCCCACGTCAACGGGCGTGATCGTCCATGCACCCGCGCCGCCGCCCGGATTGACAGCAGTAATGACCGCGCTGCCGCTGTCCACCAGGACACACAGATTGGCCGTCGGACACGATGCAGCTTCGAGCGATTCGTGGCCACCGTACCGGTTGACGGTTTCGATCGGTGTCGATGTCCACGCCTGTGGACCTCCAGTCGGCTCCATTGACGTGATGACTTCATGGCCACTCAACGCCACGCAGAGACCCCACGACACGCACGACACGTGCTCAATCAATCCACCGCTGATGTGGGTAGAGCTCCACGCGCTCGCGCCGCCGGTGGGATCGGTCGACGTGAGCACATCGCCGTTGTTGTCGGTCGCGACGCACAATCCTTCAGACGAGCACGACACGTCATAGAGCGTGTGGCCGGAATCCACGTCGGTCACCGTCCATGCGCCGGTGCCCCCAGCCGGATCGGTCGAGGTCACGACATCGCCACCGTATTCGCTGCCCACCGCGACGCAAAGCTTCACCGACGGGCACGACACACCCCCGAGCGCTTCTTCGTCCACGTGAACCTCGCTCCACGCGTCCGCGCCACCGGTCGGATTGGTGGACGCCCAGACATCCCCGTGACCGTCCGTCGCGACGCACAGGCTCACCGACGCGCACGACACAGCTTTGAGATGGCGGCTCACGCTCGCCACCCTCCACACGCCGGCTCCCCCTGTCGGGTCAGCCGAGGCCGCCAAGACTCCGTTGCCCACCGCGACGCACAGTTCGGCCGATGGGCACGACACCCCGTCGAAGCCTTCCGTCACCTTGGTCCTAGCCCATGCTCCTGTGCCTCCCGTCGGGTCAGTCGAGGCCAGCACGTCCCCGACGCCGTCCACCGCGACACACAAGCCAACCGATGGGCACGACACGCCGGTGATCGCCACGGAGGCCGTGAACGGCGGCTGGCTATCGATCGGGACCGGGCTCGCCCAACGCAATGGAGAAGCGGCCAGCGCCGGTCCAGCGGTGGCCAGAAGGCCACATGCGAGCAACGTGCCGACAAACGCAGCGATCCAAAATCGCCGGCCAGCTTCCTGGATCGTTACGTTATCTCTCTGCCTTACCATCCGCCGTCTCCTGAAGGAGCTGCACGGTCGTTACGTGGGCATCCTGCGAGCTGGGCGCGAGTTCCAGAATCGTCAGGTTGGCCACGAGCCGTCGGTGCTCTTTACCGAGCAGCTTGCGGCCGGTGGAGTCCAGCTTGATCTTCACCATCTTCGCTTCGTCGCCCGAGATTGAGAAGCTCGCAGACCCGATCGTGACGGTAATGGTCTTCTTGCTCTTCCTCTTGCCCTTCGGCTTGCCCGTGCTCTTCGCTGTGAGGGCGAGCTTGCCGTTGCAGCTTGCGATCCCGAGGCAGTCGAGCGGCACGAGCGCCGTGCCGCCGCTCTGCACCATGATGCGCGTGCTTGCGAGCGACACGCTGCCCCCAGATTCGATAACGGTGCTCGGCACCGTAGAGATGAGGACCGGGGTTGGGGTTGGGATTGCGAGCATCTGACTAATGCTCGGCATTGTGAACGTCTTTGTTCACTTACTACTTCACCGGCCATGTTCACCGCCCGCAGCCGGTAGTGGTAGATGGCACCCGGCTGCAGACCGGTGATCGTTTCCGGACCGACCGGCACTTCGCCTGCGCTCGCGCCGACTTCGCCGCCGACTGTACTCTGCCAGAGGGCTTCGGTTTCGCCGTATTCAAAGTGGTACTGGGTGCTTGCCAGATCAGGCTTAACCGTGCCGGCGAGGACAGCGGTCGTGGCGCTCAAAGCTGACCCGGACTCGCCGATCAGGGTTGGCCTGTTCGGCTTGGTCGTAACCGTCCCCCTGCCTTCGCTCGGCGGGCTCTTGCCGAGCTGGTTTTCAACGACCACCCGGTAATAGTAGGTGGTGGCTACTTTCAGACCAGTGACGTCGACGCTAGCGACCACGCGCTCACCATCCTGCGGGCGCAGTCTGTCGGCACCTTCTGATGCCCCGGCGCCCGTGATCGCATGGTCTGTTGTGATCACCAAGGGGTGAGTGTGCGCGCGAGCGGTCGCGGTACTTGCCACCAACAACTGTGCCAGGCAGCTGGCGTGTCTAGGAGCTGGCGCCGCACAGACTGATTGCGCGGTGTAGTCGGCGGCGGGCAGCGGGGAGACAGGACTTGCCTGGGCGGCGCACGCCCAGGACATCGAGCAGGCTGACGCGACAATAAAAGCGCACGACTGCCGGTAGGCAATCGTCCATCTCACACGGCACTCCATACCGCAATTGTAGCCTTGTTCGCGTTGTAGCTCCAGCATCACCCCGCGCTGTGAAGGGCACCGCCACTCCGCGCTTCAGGGGGCCTTGAGGGGGCGAAAGATAGCCCTGTGCAATACGCCGCTGCATTTGGCCCGGGCCGCCATGTACTGGGCGCTCCTTGCGTCGATCGTGGTCGTGGAGTGTGCGTTGATGCCGTTCCGCCGCAGACACGCCGTGAACTGCGCCAGCCTTTGATTGGGCTTGGTGCGTGCAGCATCAACAGATGTAGCCGTTCTGAGCACCGGCCCACCGCTGGCAGCAGTTATGCCGCCAGAGATGATCCTACCCTTCGAGCTGCTTGACGAGTCGCCACACGCTGCCAAACCTATGCACATCACTAGCACTAGCGGAGTAAGTACAACGGCCGGGGCCGATCTGTGGCGATGAAACTCGGTGAGCATTTCGCTCTGGCTATCCCGAGGGACGGAGACCCGGTCCGTGTACCATCAGCCATAGAGCTCTGCAAGCGTTTCCCATTCTTCACCGTTGGACTTCGTGTAGAAGCCAACGGCACCACATGCGCTTGAAGACGTGCATGAAACCCCAAGCAGCCGGCTCTCGTACGCCCCCGACGGTTCGGGCGTCGCCTTGATTGTCCATTCGGTTCCATTCCAACTCTCCGACAGGGTGTCATTCCCACGTTTTTCCGGCCAACCCCATCCCACCGCCATGCACGTCGTCGTTGACGCACACGACACGCTCTGTAGCTTACTCGCCCCAGACCCGGACGGATTACGAGTTGATTGTACCGACCATGTTTCGCCATTCCAGCCCTCGGCCAGAGTGCGCTCTCCTTCCGTGTCATTGTAACCGACCAAGATGCACATACTGGCAGACGTACACGACACGCTATACGGCCACATGTTGTGTGATCCCGGTGGATTTGACGGTTCCTGGAGCGTCCATTTTTCACCGTTCCAGCGTACCGCCTCCGCCAGCCAGTTGGTCCCTTCGCTATTCTCGTACTCACCGACGGCTGTGCACGCGTTGGACGATGTGCACGATACGCCCAGTAGCTGGCCTTGTTTCGCGCCGGTCGGGTTGGGGGTTTCCTTGATCGACCACGACGTTCCGTTCCAGTTCTCGGCGAGTGTGGTATACGCGCCCGCGCTGTTGATATAGGCCCCGACAGCGGTGCAAGCGCTGGACGATGCGCACGACACACCAAATAGTCCGCTTTCTTTCGCTCCCGTTGGGCTGGGTGGTTCCTGGACAGACCATGCTTCGCCGTTCCACCGCTCCGCCAGTGGCACCGCTACACCTGAACTGTTGAGGTAGGAACCCACGGCCGTGCATGCACTGATCGAAGTGCACGATACTCCATACAGTTCGGTTTCCGTCGCGCCAGACGGTTTGGCAGTCACCTGTTCCTTCCATTCTTCGCCGTTCCAGACCTCCGCCAGCGCAAGTCTGGCGCCCGAGCTGTTCTTGTAGTACCCAACCGCGGTGCATGCGGTGGGTGACGTACACGACGTTCCTTCCAGACGGCTTTGTTTCTCGCCGGTCGGATTGGGAGTCGCCGTGACCCGCCACGCCGGCGTGGTCGTCGTCGTGAACATCTGACCCGCGCCGTCGGTTGTTCCATGACTGTTTGTTGCGACGATACGGAAGTGATAGGTGGTACCCACTGGCAGACCAGTGATAGCTTTGCTCTCTTCCAGGTTCGTGATGCCCGAGCCTGCGCTCACTTCAGTGGTTTTCGACCCATATGATTCGCTAGTCCCGTATTCGAAGTAGTATTTCGTTTCAGAACCCCTTGGATTAACGATGCCGTTCAACGTAGCACCCGTCTCATAGACGCTCGTAGCTGGCTTGGTTTCCACGGTCGGCTTGCCTGTAGTCGAAAAGACCTGATTGGCGCCATAGGTTGTTCCATGACTGTTTGTTGCGACGATACGGAAGTAGTACGTTGTGCTCGATGTTAGACCGGTGATAGTTTTGCTCTCTTCCACGTTGCCTTCGCCCGAACCAGCGCTCGCTTCGGCCGTTTTGGAGCCGTACGATTCTGTAGTACCGTATTCAAAATAGTATTTTGTTTCCGTGCCTCTCGGGTTTACCGTTCCAGTCAGGGTCGCTTCTTTTTCGCTCACATTTGTCGCTGGTTTGGTTTCTACAGACGGCTTACCTCTAGTGGAAAATACGTGGTCGGTCCCGTCGGTAGTTCCATGACTGTTTGTTGCGACGATACGGAAGTGATAGGTGGTACCCACTGGCAGACCAGTGATAGCTTTGCTCTCTTCCAAATTACCGATACCCGAGCCCGCACTCACTTCAGCTGTTTTCGACCCGTACGCTTCGGTGGTCCCGTATTCAAAATAGTATTTTGTTTCTGCGCCCTTCGGGTTCACGGTTCCGTTCAGCGTGGCTTCGGTTTCGCTTATGCTCGTCGCCGCCTTGGTTTCCACAGACGGTTTACCCGACGGCGTAACTTTCTGATTTGCGCCGTGAGTCGTCCCTCCACCGTTGGTCGCGACGATACGGAAATCGTAAGTCGTGCCCAGCGTCAGACCGGTGACGGCTTTGCTCTCTTCCACGTTGCTTTCGCCTGAGCCGGCACTCGCTTCGGCGGTTTTTGACCCGTACGCTTCCGTGGTCCCGTATTCAAAATAGTATTTCGTTTCTGAGCCTTCTGGATCCACGACTCCCTGCAGCGTTGCTCCCGTTTCGTTGATGCTGGTCGCTTCCTTGGTTTCCACGTATGGCTTAGGAATTGCACGACGCTCGGCGAGCGGAGTATAGTAGCCGAAGTCTCCTTCGCTGCGCCCTACGTGCGAACCAACAGCGGTGCAAGCCTTTGACGATATGCAAGATATCCCCGACAATGAAGCATTTTCGAATCCCTGTGCTTCTTCCGGTAGTGCAACCCCTCCGACCGCCCATTCTGTGCCATTCCAACGCTCACTCAGTGGGCTTCCAGCGGCGCTGCCGATAGCAACACATTCAGTAGACGACGGGCACGACACTCCACGCAGGCTCGCTTTAGCTACGCTGGGAGTCGTCTGTATAGACCATTCCGTACCATTCCACCGCTCAGCCAAGGGCACAGTGACGCTTGAGCTGTTTGTATAAGATCCGATCGCCGTGCACGCGCTTGAGATGTACACGACACCGCGCTCAGGCTGCTCGCTTTAGCCCCTTCCGGAGTGGGAGTCGTCTGTATAGACCATTCCGTACCATTCCACCGCTCAGCCAAGGGCACCGGGCTGTCTGGAGGGTTGGGCTCGTATGACCCCACCGCGGTGCATTCAGTGGATGATGTACACGATACGGCGTACAGTGGTACATGTATCGCGCCGGTTGGTGCTGGCGGTGTCTGAGCAGACCATTCCGTGCCATTCCACTGCTCAGCTAGCGGAACTTGCGCTTCCGCTTCATTGATGTAGTAGCCAACGGCGATGCACATGGTGGAAGACTCACACGACACACCAAAAGGCCACACGTATTTTGCGCCGGTTGGCTTTGGTGTTGACTGGATTTTCCATTCGGTCCCATTCCAGCCCTCAATCAAGGCCAGCCGTGTTTCGGATTTGTAGGCATAGCTCGAGACGGCGGTGCATGCTGTCAAAGACGAGCAGGAGACGCCTTCGAGCCTGCTTTCGTCCGATTCGCTCGGACTCGGATAAGGCGTTGTCTGTACCACCCAGGATATCGTCGTGAACGTGTGATCTGCGCCATAGACAGTTCCGGAGCTGTTGGTCGCCACGAGCCGGTAGTGATAGCTTCCCTGAAGAGTGTGAAGGTCGAAGCCGCTCTGGCTAACGGCCTGCCACGTCGCCCCCGATCCGACTTTGCCGCTCGGTACTGGTACGCTCGTACCGTAGGATGTCGTCGGACCGTATTCGAAGTGATAGGTGGTGGACAACCCCGTTGTGTACACGTAGCCGTTCAGCGTCGCTTCGTTTGCGGTTATGTTTGTGGCTGCCTCTGTAATGGCAGCGGTTTTCGGCGTGAGTTCAAGAGGACCATCAGGAGTGCCCCAGCCGGTCGGTCCGTTATAGCCTTCCTCGGCTTCACAGAGATAGGTTTGGTGGCAGGCACCGTTAGACCCGGACGTCACCCCAAACGACGTGTGACGGTAAAAGGCTTCGGCACCCTCTTTTTTCACCGTGCTGGATGTATGGGCCTCAACGCCGGCGACAAGGGGCGCTGCGACGCTCGTCCCGCCGACGTTGATCCAGCCTTTCGCGTACGGCGTATTGTAGACTGACACCGGCGTTTCCGGACTAGCGACCGCAGCGACATCGTTATTCATGCGCTTTTCGGGACAAAGAGGGTCGTGTTGCCATTCGGGCTTGGACTCGTACAGGCTGCAACCGCTTCCGCTGCCTTCCCACACCGTCTCCGACCAACCCCGCGAGCCTTCCGCCTTATTGAGGTTCGTCCCTCCGACGGCGATGACGTTTGGAGATGTAGCAGGCCAGCTCGGCGCACCCACGCCTTCATCGTAGCCAGAATCACCAGAGGACACCGTCACTGGGATGCCTGCGTGGTTGTAATCTGCGAGGTATTCTGAGCATCCTTTTTTGGACGGGCACCACGTTTCGCTGTTCTCGGGATAGCCGTAGCTGTTGCTGATCTCCGTCGCACCGAGTTTCGCCGCCTCTTCCGCAGAGGCTGCTGTATCGACAGGTTTCTGGGTTGTCGCCTCCACCAGCAGTATCTTGCAATTAGGACACGCCGCAGAAATCATGTCCATGTCCAGGGCTGTCTCCAAGGACCATTCTGTTTCCAGTGCTTTACCTTCTTCTGGATAGTTTTTTTCTTCGCCTTTCTCGTTGACCTTTTTGAAACACCCGCTCGTTTTAGTGCATGCTGTCAGCCCGTACTTTTCACGATATTTGGCAAGGTCAGATTCGGCAGAGGCATAGCCATACGCATCGATAAGCGCGACAGTTTCCCCCGAGCCACCCGACGTGGGGATACTGTATGCCGACTGGAGATCTTTCGGATCGTATCCCCCTTTTTCGCCGCCCCCTTCCAGCAGTGGACCGCCATCTGGGAGCTGATACCCGGACGGTGTCTGAACGGGGCTTGGATCGATGATCAGGTCGCATTCGATCTTGCCACTCCCGGGTGGACACGGCGTATACGGTTCTGTCTTGGAGGGCGTGAGCGAGTATCCTAGCTCCGCGCTCGCAGGCTGCGCAACGGTAGGTTCCGTCAGCGGAGGTTCCGTAAGCGCAGATCCCAAGCCCGCTGCACCCGCTGTCGATGGGAGGATACCTCCGAGCACGCCGCCAGCGAGGATGGTCAGACAGGCCGATAGGCACGCTCGACGTCCCCAGGCCCGCTCAGGCCGGTGAACTCGCGAGACTCGCCTGAAGTGCGGCACCTTCATACCTTCCCCCTTACGTGAACAGTTGGCGCTGCTGGACCGATTGGCGCGAGCACACGATCGGACTTGGGACACTAGGTGGGCCAGCGTGCCAAGTCAAGCCGCGAATACGCTGCGGAGATGCGGAACGATGAGTATCTATTCTTGACACCTACCCACCTCGCAGAGTGTCGGCGCTCTTGGCAGCCCGGCCGTAAAGACATCAAATGGCACGTTCAACGCCACCGCCAAGGCGACCAACGTAGATATCCTCGGCTCCTGTTCGGCTTTCTCGATCCGCTGGATCGTGCTCCTACGCACCGCAGTGACGTCCGCCAGCGCGTCTTGTGAGAACCCTGCGCTTTCCCGCTGGCGACGGACATTCTCCGCGAGCGTCCTTCGTATCAGCTGCGCATCCTCGACGCTCAACGTCGAATCCTCGTTCCCTTGACGTGCCATCCTGAGCTTCAGCCCGCCTTGGGCCAGCCGAGACGTCGTTCTACGTGCTGCCAGCGCCCTTTTTGACGTCTGACTGTGCCCCACGCCTCGAGGTAGGGAATCAGCTCGAACACGCAGTCATGGGGCAGCCCCGAGGACGCCGCGAGATCCATGATCGTAATCTCGGGTTGCTCGGCGATCCGGGCGAGTATCCGCGTCCTGCCGGCCGTGCAAGTCGGCGTGGCCAATCCGACGGTGAGCTCCCCCACCGGCCTAGCGCGTCGGCGACCATCCGCACCGCGACCGCCGGCGTCTTCGCCGCAAACCCGCCACCTACTTCGCTCAGGCCGAGATCAACCGGCACGAAGTGCCCGCCGGCGGTTTCGACCGCCAGCGGCGCAAGAGATTCAATCAGCCCGTGCTTGCCTTCCGCAAGCGCGACCCGCGCGGAACTAGCCGTCGTATATTCGGTGATGCTCTCCCCAGCCTGTAGCTGCGGCGGCCCCCCGTCACGATTATCGACCAGCCCCGAGAACTTTTCCCCGGCCAGCGCGATCGCCTGTTCCGCATTGAGGTTCTCGAATTTCGTCTGGGAGGCTTTGCGTTCTGCTACCGCTTCCGGGTTCGTAAGCTTCGCCTGTTCAGCTGCCAGCACCTGTTCGCCTTCGAGCGGTGACCCCGACGTCACAAACGGGCTTTCAACCGGGAGCGCCGAGGCCGGCGCAGCATCGGACCCGCTCGCCACCAAACATCCCAGCCCTACAACCAATATTAGACATATCGCGAGGCGTCGCGCAGCAAGCCGCAAGTTCTGTGCCCACGTGCCAAGTCGCTCACGCCGCCAGCCCCGGCGGCACCATTGCGTTGTGATTTCCCTCCAGGACACCACGAGTATTCGCACAGCACTAAGCATCTTGAGCCCCCAAGGCACACGAGCGACCCGGAGCATCCCGTGTCGGTATCTCAGAACAGTTGCGACAGACGGTAGCGACGCAAGAGGGTCCTGTCTATACGGGCCTGACCATGACTTCCCCGTATGAACACAAGACTCACTGATGGTCACGCGAGGTCCAGTAGCTCAACGTGGCGGCAGTGGCATACCGACAAGATCGCGCCGGTCAAGCACACCGAGCTTGCTGCGAATACGCCTAGTGTGAAGCTCTGCCGTGCGAGGACTGATCTTCAGTGCGCAAGCGATCTGCGCCTCGGTCGCACCTGTTACCAACAGCGCGAGCACTTGCTTCTCACGGCGCGTCAGAGCCCGCGCGTTGCTCGGATAGCGACGTTCCGCGCGCTCACCATCGGATGACGCGAAGAACCGCCCCCCAGCAGAAATCTTGTGAACCATATCGAGTAGCTCTGCCTCAGGAACGAGCGAAGATATACAGCTAGCACCGGCAGCCAGCACCGCCAAACCGTACACACGATCCGGATCGGCTGCGAGCACAATGATCTCCGTCTCTGCTCGGATGGACCGCAACCGCGGGATCACCGCAAGATCTGGCGGATCGCCGACGATCGCGAGCTGCGGCATCCATTGCGCCACCCCCCGTTCAAGCGTCGCGAAGCTCAGATCGCGCTCATACACAAGGACGCGAGGATCGCTCATCAAAAGGTCGAGCAGCCCACGCGCGAGAATCGTCGGCTCGAAGCCCCCAACGACGACACCGACTGGGGCCAGGCCGGATGCAAGGATGTTTAGACCGACGCGAGTTCCAGCGACAGCGGCCACGTTCGCCTCGCCCGTGCCCTCCGCGTTAGTGCCGCTTGCCGCGTGCAGCGGGCGCGCTGCTTGACCAGCGGACTCAGACTCGGGAATACCGCTCACCGTCGGGTGAGGGCGTGGATGATCGCGATGACTGCTCAACTCTTGCTGGGTCGTTCGCCGCCGATGACACCGAGCTGCCACCCCTGATCGTCGGGCTTTATTTCCGAATACGCCGCTAGATAGCGCAAAATCTGCCAGGCGTAGGTCTTCGGCAGCCCGGAGGCATTCACTAGCGTCTTGCTGGTGCTCCGCGGACGTTCTGCGACCAGACGCAGCATCTTTGAGCGGTGCACGCCATGGATCGGTGCGGCCAGCAGCCCGTCGGCCATCTCACCCACCGAGGCGCCCAGCGCGTCCCCGAGCAGCAACAGCGTTTCAAGGTTCGGCAGCAGGTTCCCTCGCTCGAGCGCGGACACCTGTCCCGAGCGCAGAAAACATCGTGCAGCGAGCTCGTCCTGTGTGAGCGCGGCCCCGGTCCGCAGCCGGCGAAGACGTCGGCCGAACCCGAGCAGAAACGCCCGCCTGACATGCTTGTCCACGTTGCGGCTGACAAGCCGGGCCGCGGGCACACGACCGCCACCACGCGCAGGCTCAGCAGGCATCCCCGCCAACACCTTCCCGTCCACCGTGTAGGCGTATCCACGCGAGGACCTGCGCGGCGCTTCGCTGCGCTGCGCTGCAACGGGATAGAACACTCGCTCGATCACTCCGCCGCGAGCTATGAGAGTCAGGCGCTCATACCAGCGCTCTTCGTCATCGGTCGTGAACGTCGGGAGCCCGAGCGCTCGCGCGAGCAGCAGCTCTGGGTCACTCAACAGCTCGTGATCGAGGCGACAGAAGAACACGCTTTTGCGCTGCGCATCCATGGGTTGGCTGCTGATCCCCTTAACGCTGTAGCCCGCGTCGATGAACTCAGCTTGATGATCGCGGAACGCGAGATGCTCCACCGCGTCCAGCGCCAGAGACTGCTCCCCATCCACAGGCGAGCCGCCAGCGCCTGGGTAGAGGTAAAGGACAACAGGCATATACCTAGCGAGCCCGCAGAGGTTCAACGGCTGAGGGCCCTGGGAGCTCGCCAAGAGCCCATCCGGGATCTGCAAGCCAACCACACGATCAACAACCGCTCGCGGCGCGCTAAAGGACATGCCAGCACCCGGCGCATGCCAGCCAACGGTCTCTGCTGGGCCGGTTGACGGACGAGCGATGCGCAAGTGACTGGCGCGAAGCGATCGACGCCCCGCGGCGCCTGATGCTCCGAACCGTGAGTGCCCGCCTGTCATGACGCGGGCGCCCGCGCGGTGCGCACGTGGGCTGAGGCGCCGGCGACGAGCCTGTACTTGCGTGTACCAGGGTCTCGCTTGATCAGGCTGGCTGCGACCAGCGTGGCGATGTAGCGGTGGGCCGAACTGGAGCTCAGCCCGGTAGCCTGCCCGATCTCAGCGAGCCCGCATGCAGAACCGTCCGCTGGCAGCGCGGCGAGCACGAGCAAACCCGTGAGCAACGTATGAGAGAACCGCCGGTCATCCAACGGCGAGAACGCGCCGGGCTCCTGGCCGCGCGCGAGAGCCTTCCGAAGATCCCCCAGACCACCCAACAGCGCCGACACGACACCACCATCGCTAGCCACACGAACGACCTGATCCACCTGGGTCTGGGTGAGCTCGAGCACGATCCGCCCCTCGCGCAAAGCAGCAGATGCCGGGCGCACTGGTAGACGCCCGGCTGCTGCCCTCATTGACTTGCTCATCGCGTCCCCCGACGTGGAGGTCTCGCAGCGGGTGTAGGGCGGTGCGCGCAGCGCCGCCGACCCGCAGGCGAGATCCGTGTGGGGCTGTCCGCGTCGGTGATCACGATGCAGCCGATCGTGCTGCCTTGGATGCCGAATCGCAAGATAATCGTTACGATCGGAATAAAAACGTTACGACCGTAACGGTCAACCCTGCATGTGGCAGAGAGGGGCGGCCATGGGGGGTTTCTGCTACGTCGTGAGTTGGTGGGTCGCGCGAGCCGCTGAGTTGGCTCGGTGTAGTGGCTTGCGACGGCTGCGCATGATGACTTGTGATTCTGCGTGGGGTACGAGGATTGCGCTGCGCCAGCGTGGGTGCTCGATGGTTTTGGCCGCGGGTTGGATGCGCCGGCTGGATAGGGCCTCTCGGAGGATGGTCTGCATCTCGAGTAGCGCGAAGTGCCTGCCGACACAGCGCTTGCGTCCTGCTCCCCATGGCAGCCAGGCGCCGGCGTGCGGTGTGCTGTCTAGGAACCGCTCGGGCCGGAACTCGTGGGGCTCGGGGTAGAGGGTGGGGTTGTGGTGCATGAGGTATGTGCACGGGACGAGATGCGCTGGCGGCTCGTAATGCCAGCCACCGATGTCGACTGGGACCACGACCTCTCGTGGGATTGCGAACATGAACGCTGGCCGGTGCCTCAGCGTCTCTTGCACGGTGGCCGCGAGGTAGGGCTCGCCGCTGCCGGCGTCGAGTTCCTCGATCAGGCGGTGCTGGACGGACGGGTGGTGTGCGAGGAGCTGGAATGCCCAGGCGATCTCTGCGGCGGTGGTCTCGTGCCCGGCGACGATCATCGACATCAGGTGATCGTGGATCTGGCGGTCGGTCATCGGCGAGCCGTCGGGGTTTCTTGCACCTATGAGCATCTCGAGCAGGTCGCCGCGGCCGACCCCTTCGTCGCGACGCCAGGCGATCATCTGGAAGATGAGCGTTTCGACGCTGGTGCGGTGTTTGACGAACCGTTTCCAGGTCGTGCGCCAGCCGGGGAGGTAGCGGAGCCTTGGCTCTTGCAGGAGGAAGGTCTCGGTGATCGCGAGCATCGCGAGCACGCGCTCTCGTAGCCTGCTCATCACTTGCTCGTCTTCGTCGGTGAAGAGCGCGTGCAGGACGGCCTGCAGCGTCACCGAGCGGATGCGAGGGTGGGTCGCAAAGGGCGTGTAGAGTGGCCAGGACGCGAGCTCGCGCGCCGCGATGTCGGCGACCATCTCGCTGTGGGCTTGAACGACCTTGTGGTGAAAGGCAGGCACTGTCGCGTTGCGCGCGCACAGGTGCTCGTCCTCCTCGCAGAGGATGAATGCCTGCTCGCCGATCAGCGGCGCTATGATCGCTGATCCCGCGCCTGCGTGCAGAACGTCAGCGGGCGCGCTGACGACAGCACGGATGTCGCGGGGGTTTGAGAGGAACACCAGTGGCGGCATGTCAACGGGGTAGACGGTGAAGCGCTCCCCGAAGCGCGAGTGACACCAGCGTATGTAGGACAGCGGCCACCACCGGCAGGCGAGCGTCTGCAGCGCGGCTGGTAGCGGCGCCGCAGGAGGGAGCGCCGGTTTGACACGGGTGGCTGGCGTGAGTTTCCGGGTAGATAGCATTGGCTTCTCCTTGTTTTGTTGTTGTTAGGCCGAGCGCTGTGAGTTAGCGATCCGCCAGAGCCTGAGAATTGGGAGTAGGAACTTGGTGAGCGAGCCACCAGCAGCTGCGAGCCTGTCGGTGGTTTCGCGCATGCTGGGGTCACGGGCGCTGTCCTTTGACAGGTACATCGCGACCATGCAGGCCACGATCAGGACGTGCCGCTCGCCGTGGGGCAGGCTGCTTGCCTGCGTGAGGCTGTGTTGGACGAGCTCGGCTATGCGGCTCATGGCCGCTGGCGGTGATGGGTAATGCGCGATGTAGCTGTGATCGCCGCTGGCCTGGTCCTCGGCCTGGTCGACGTAGCTGTCGAGCATCGTCGTGGCAGCCGAGATCCACGGGAAGTAGGCGTCACGGACATGGGCTAGGTCCGCGTTAGCGAGAGCGGGTTCGGCTGCGAGGGCAAAGAGCGCATGGACGGTCATCGACGCGCTGGCCGCCCCTGTCACCTCGTACCAGGCGACGTCATGGAAGGGGTGTTCTCGCTCGGCCCAGGCTTTTAGTGCTGCGTCTCGTTGGTCTCGCTCGAGCTCGTGGTTGATGGCAAGGACCTGCGCGCGGGTTGTCTCGCGCGTGAGGAGCGGCAGGACGCGCTTGAAAGAGGGCAGCTCGGCGCTGGCATCGCGGCAGCACTGCACAAGGCTGTGCATGTAGCCGCCGTCGTTCGTCCACGGATGGTGGCGGTAGTAGTCGGCGACCGGCCTGTCCGCGTGGAGCGCGTCGATCAGCGCTAGGTGGAGCTGGCTGCCGTTTGCCTGGCCGGCGTTCGCGCCGCGCTCGTTGACGCTGTCCAGGAAGTCCCAGATGATCTCGTAGGCGACCAGCAGGCGCAACAGGCTGGGATTGCGTGTGTGGGGCAGGATCGTGAACAGCGCGGCGCCATCGGTGTGCCCGCGCTTGTTGGCAAGCGCGCTGAGCGCGTCGTGGCGAATCTGAGCGCTCGGGATCAGATCCGCCGTGGCACGCCAGCGGTGGACCTCGCGGCTGACAGCCGCGAGCGTCCAGGTCAGCTCGCGCCAGACCGCGTGCGCGAGCGCGCGCAGCTGGGCGGGCGACAGCGGCGCAGGATCGCGGGCTCCCGCGAGGATGCTCTCCAGGGCTTGACTAGAAGGCTGGGCTGATGGTGCGCGCAGGCACACGGACTACCAGCCACGCTGGCAGGGCGACGATCGCCGCGGCAAGGATCGTGACGAGCGCGAAGCTGGAGAGAGCGGCGAGCGCTTCGACATTGAACGCGATCGGGAAGCCTGTGATGCTTGCCAGAAAGTGACTTCCCAGGAGCTGAGCGACGACGCCGAAGACGGCGCCGATCGAGCTGCCGGCGATCAGCATCACCGCGCTCTCGCAGAACAGCCAGCGCAGGAGGACACCGCGCGGGTAGCCTGCGCACTTGATGAAAGCGACGAGGTCGCGGCGCTGCCACATCATCGCGCCCATCGCGGCTATCACAGCGAGCACAGCCGCACCGAGGACGAGCAGCCTGATCTGTGTCAGCCGCGCGAGACCCTGGTTGGCCAGCGAGTAGTGGCGCTGCTCGCGTTCGCTGGCCGTTTCAACGCCGAGCCCCGTTTCTGACCCGAGGCTGCGCTGCACAAGCCGACGAACGGCTGCGGGTGAGGCGCCCGCAGCTATCTGGATCTGGTAGGCGCTCGCGTCGCTGCTCTGCCACGCGCGCGCGTACGCGGTTGAGCTCATGATGATCGCGCCTGGCGGCCATCCGAGGTTCGAGCTGAGCGCCGCCACCCGCATCCGTGTTGGCCGCGGCGCCGGCAACGTGAAGGACTGACCAACGTGCAAGTGATGTTCACCGGCCAACGCTTTCGAGAGCACCGCCCAGCCGCCCTGGCTCACTCTCGAGCTCGCCAATGCGGCATCGCCGCTGACCAGCTGGGCTGAGAGTATGGGTAGCGCTGCCCCGTTGGGAGGCGCCAGCGTCCACAGCCGTCGCTTGCCCCAGTTCAGGAAGCTGCCGCGGTATATCCCGAGAGCGCTGACACCGGGTACGCGCGCGAGGGTCAGCGCGTGTGTTGCTCGAAACGGGGTTGTCGCGAACGCGTTGGATTCCCCGCCGGGGGTCACCCAGACCGCGGCGGTCGAGTCGATGCCGCGCGCAGAGGCGTCAAGCCCCGCGGTGAGGTTCGCCTGGGTCCCTTGGAACTCCACGACGCCGAACACCGCGACCGCCGCGGTCGCGGCGATCGCGAGCGAGCGCACGCGAGTCTGCGGAGTTCGTAGCTCGGTGAGCGCGAGCCGTGTTGAGGCGGCATCGAAGCGTCCCTGTATGCGTGCGAACACACCCACGACCCCGTCGAACAGAAATGGCAGCAGACACGCCAGGGCGAGGAGGAGCGCGATATTGCCGACGATCGCAGCCCCCGCGTCCGCGAGCACTATCAGGGTCGTCAGCAGAAGGCACACGATGCCGACCGCGAGTCGCGCCCGGCTCCAGCCGGTGTCGGCCGTGACGTCCCGCCCCGTCGATGCTCTCAGCAGGCCGCGCAGTGGCCAGAACACACCCGCAAGCGCCGCTGCAAGCCCGGCAGCCACAGCCAGGGCAACGCTTTGCAATGTGACGATCCGCTCGTTGCCGACGGGAAACGCGAACGACAGGTATCCAGGTGCTGTGTGAAACGCCGACACGGCGACCGACAGCAGTTCGCCGAGCACGAGACCCAACACGCAGGCGAGCACACCGATCACGGCCGCGTCGAAAAGCAGAATCTGCACGATCATCAGGCGGGTCGCGCCCTGAGGGCGAAGATGCTCGATCAACCTGCGCCGCGAGGGAACGGTGATCAGCATCGCGTTGAGCGCGAACATGAAACCCACGAGCGCGCTGATAGCCGAGAACAGCGCCTCGCTCTGGCTCTGTGGGGCGACCGCTACCGCGAACAACGTGGAGTCGAAGTTCGCGGGCTCCACGTTCGCGCTCACGCCCTGCGCGACACGAGTGAGCTCAAGCCGCACCTGACGTTCGCGATGAGGAGCGACCTGCACGAAGATCCGGGTGATCCGGCCTTCCATCCCCGCTATCCGCTGCGCGTAGGCGACAGGCGCAAGCGCAATCGGGCTATCCACGAGCCCACCGATTTCGTCTGCATGGAGCGTCGTACCGACCAGTGTCGTGACCACGCTCGCCCCGATCTGCAGCTTGATGGTCTGCAGCGAGCCGACACCAATCGCTTGTGCGACCGGAGCCGGTAGCGCGATGGCGTGCTGCGCGGCGAGCTGTTCGGCCGAGAATCGCCGCAACAGCGACCCGCCCAGCTGAGCAAACTGTGGGTCGGTGCCGATCAGATCGACGGCCCGCTCGCCGTCAGGTCCCCTCACGTTCGCCTGCTGCTCGAGCACAGGCAGCGCGAGACGCACACCCTGCAGACGGCGCACCTGACCGAGCAGGCTCCCATCAAAACCAGCCGAGCTCCTCGCGTCGAGCTGCAGCTGAGCGTTACCGACGACCTGGCGGGTTAGCTGCCTGACCGAACGGTCAAGGCTCGTCGCCGCGACCTGCGTCGCGAACAGCAGCGCGACACCAACCGCGATCCCGACGATCGCCAAACCCTCCTGTACCAGGACCGCTCGCGCGCGTAGCCGCGCCCGGTAGAGCAAGACCACATCCCACAAGCTCATCCGCGCCATCACATCGCCGTGCGCCGTGAAACCGGCTCGAGCAGCGCGTGATCGGGCTCATACGCCTTCAACGTGCCGTCGCGCAGCTCATACACCGCGTCGGCGAACGCGGCCGCCTGCGGATCGTGGCTGACGAGCAGGACCGTCGTGCCACGCCGCTCGCATACGCCGCGCAACAGCCCCAGCACTTCTCGCGTGCGCTGCGTGTCGAGGTTCCCCGTAGGCTCATCCGCGAGCAGCAGCTTCGGCTCGGTCGACAGAGCCTGTGCGATCAGCACTCGCTGGCGCTCACCCATCGACAGCTGCTCAGTGCGATGCAGCATCCGCTCAGCCAGCCCGAGCTGGTCAAGCAACGGTTCGATCCTCGCTCTGACCTCGGTGGATCGGCGAGCCGATAGCCAAAGCTTCAGTGAGGCGTTCTCGATCGCGCGTGCCCCCGGGATCAGGTTCTGCGGCTGCCCGACAATCCCCACATCACGCAGCCGGTACCGGTCGCTCTCTTGCCGCGAGAACGCGAATATCTCACGGCCCTCAACCGACACACTGCCGCGATCCGGTAACTGCAGCCCGGCGATCAGTTCGAGCAGCGTCGTCTTGCCCGAGCCGCTTGGGCCATGGACCACCACGAACTCTCCGGCTGCGACGTCCATCGAGATGCCGTCCACTGCCCGTATCGGCTCCCCGCCACCCACGTGGTAGTGCTTGACGAGGTCGCGTAGCTTGAGCACCTACGAGCCCAGACCACTCGAGCCCTGGCTGCGCGAAACGCCCTGCGGAAAATCGATCACGTCCGCCTGCCCACCGTCCGAGCCGGCAGCCAGTTTCAATGCTCCATCCTCGAAGAACCAGACGCGGTCGGCGATCAAGGAGGCCTCGACATCCGAGACACTCATCAGCACCCCACACCCCAGCTCTCGTCCGAGCGAGCACAGCAGCTCGCCGGCCTCCTGGGTCTTGCTCACCCCCAGGCCGTCGATCACGTCATCGACGACCATCAGCGACGGCTCGCCTACGATCCCGCGCGCCAGCGCGACCAGCACCCGCTCCCAGTTAGACAAGTCCGGCCACCGCAGCCGCGCGACATCTGGCGCCCCCACACGCTCCAGAGCCGCCATCGCCAGCTCATCTGCGTCCCTGCGGTGACGCCCGATCCGCAACGGCACCCCGACATAGTCGAGCACCTGAAACTGCACTCCGGGGCCCTCACGGTCGACCCACGCGATCTCATCGCCCCACAGACGCTCGCGCTCGCGCGCCGGCAAACGACCCAGATCCCGATCGGCGAACCACACAGTGCCCGTGTCGGGCTGCTCCAGGCCCGCCGCGATCTTCAGCAGCGTCGTCTTGCCCTCATAGCGCGACCCGACGACCGTGACGACCTCGCCGGCAGCGACGGTGAGCGAGACGTCCGCCAACACACGCAAGCGCCGCTCGCCTCGGCGATAGCTCTTACCGACAGCCTCGAGCCTGAGCAGCTCACCCATCGCGATCCTCGACCTCGAGCGTGTCTCTCTCCCCGCCGGGGTCTTCGAGATCCTGGCGCAGCCGCTGCAAGCCTTTCGCCCTGTCGTACCACTGCTTCACTTCGTCGATCATCAACGCACGGTCGCGTCGCATCCTCCAGTCCTGTGCGCCGCCCGTCGGCAGGCTGCGCATCGCCTTCCTGTAACGGTTGCGCGCGTCCTCGGCTAGACGCACGCATTCCTCCTCCTGAACGCGGATCTCTCTGATCGACCCCTCCAGCCCGTCCTCATCCTCGACGTATCTGAGCTTCGCCCGCAGCGCATCACGCATCGCCGGAAGCGCCATCGAGGTCTGCCGCAACCGCTCACGGAAGTGCTCGACGCCCTCCGGCGTCGCTTCATAGACGACGCCAGAGCGCCCACGTGAGCCGACCTCGCGAACAAACCTCTGCGCGACATGGCTGGACACACTGTTGTGCACGATGTTCGCCGGCCAGCCAGCGTTCGGGTGCTCCTCCGCCAACCGCAGCCGAACGCCGGCGATCGTGTCGCGCTGGCGGACCAACAGACCCAGGACCGCCAGGCTTGCAGGAAACTCCCCAGGGCGAGGCAACGCCATAACCCCTGCATCCTAATCCCCGCCGGCCTAGAATGTCCCGCCATGGCGAATCCTTCGCGCGCATGGATCATTACAAACAGCGGTGTTCTGCCATGACTAAGCCGCACGAGCAACCGGCGCCGGACCAGCTGACCCCAGCGCGACTGGCCGCCCCTTCTACTGCGGTTCTGATCGCCCTCCTCGCCGGGCTCGCGAGCTCGGACACACTCTCTGCGCTCGCCGCCGGGGTCCGCCGCCCCGCACAAGCTCGCGCCGCGCGAACCCTGAACATCACAGACAACGCGCACCTGCACTATCTGAAGGCCCCAGGCTCCGCGCTCCTAGAGGAAGGCTCAGCCACCGGCGGCCTCCCCGGGACAGTCAAGCTCAAGCTCTACATCGGCCCGACCATCACCGGCTCCTTCACGATCTACGCCCACGACGGTTCGATTACCGGCCACGGCTCCGGCACACTGCACGGAACCGGCGTGTACGCAAGCTTCGGCGGCACCATGACCGTCACCCAAGGCACCGGCCACTACACCCACGCACACGGTCACGGCGGCTTCTACGGCACCATCAACCGCCACACCTACGCGCTCACCGTCCAGACCACCGGCACCCTCGTCTACTAAAGAAACCCGGCCCTGTGACACGCACGAAAGTCTCGCGGGTCGGCCTCACACTCAGCCTGCTGCTCGTATCGCTCATGCCGGCAGTTGCCACAGCCTCACAGTCGGCGAAGCTGAACGTCGCGCTCAAGCCGGAGCGGCTCGGCGGACGCACCACCATCATCTTCACCTTCCACATCATCACGCACCACCAGCCCGTACCGACACCCGTCGTCGGCGTCAGCCTCTTCTACCCGGCGAACATCGGCCTCGTCACCAGCGGCCTGGGCCTGGAAACCTGCGCTCCCGCGCAGCTCGAAACGCAGGGCCGCTGCCCCCCCAATTCACTCATGGGCTACGGCAGCGCGCTAGTCGAGCTCCCATTCGGAGCCGACATCATCCAAGAGGAAGGGCACATAACGACATGGATGGCGCCAATACAAAACGGCCAGCTCGCACTCCTCTTCTACGCAGAAGCGCCAACACCCGTATCCGCCGAACTCATCTTCACCGGCCGGCTTCTTCCAGCGCCAGCCCCCTACGGCGGCCAACTCACCACCAGCATCCCCGTGATCAGAACCCTTCCCGAAGCCCCCGACGCCTCGGTCGTCCGATTGACCGCGACCATCGGGCCAATGAACATCACCTACTACGCCTGGTTCCGCGGAAAACGCATCCCCTACCACCCAAACGGCCTGCAACTACCCGAAACATGCTCCCGAGGGGGCTTCCCATTCGCCGCTACCTTCACATTCATCGACGGCACGCAGGCGACTGCCCGCACGGCGGTGCCGTGCCCAGCATCGAGCAGGACACGGCTCTCTCGCGGCAAGTAACAGAAGGCCCGAGCCTCTTCATGCGGAGCCCCCCGTGACCCGGTTTCGATGCTCGCGGTGCTTGACGGTCGTGGAGGACATTCCTGAGTACACCACTTGCGATAGCGGCCGGTTCCTCGGGGACGCCGATTCCGAGCGAGCCGCTGAGGCTGTTTGGGGAGCGATGGGTGGGGGTGATCCGCCGGGTGGCTGGGACTTTGGCATGCAGGCCGAGCCAGAGGCTGTAGGGGCGAGCGATCCCGCCACGATAGTGCTGTCCCGACGCGAGCACGGCCGGTTCCCCGGATGGCTGAGAACGCGTCGCTTTGCCGCCGCGACTCTCCTCGTCTTGGGAGCCGGGGCGTCGATCAGACTGCTCAGGCGCCCAATCGGCCGCGAGACTGTCCGACAAGTGTCAAGGATCATGGGAATTCCCCAGGTGTGATCACGGGGATTCCCCACTTTGTTGGGGGCCGGTGAGGGCAGGTCGGAGCGCAGCGATGGCGTCGCGGTGGCGGCGCATGCGGTAGCTGTCGCCGGTCACGGAGAGCACGCTGGCGTGGTGTAGGAGTCGGTCGAGGACGGCGGTCGCGACCGTGGTGTCCTCGAAGATGTGGCCCCAGTCGGCGATCCCGCGGTTGGTGGTCAGGATGATGCTGCCGTGTTCGTAGCGGCGGCTGATGACCTGGAACAGGTGGCTGGCGGCTTCGCCGGGCATCGGGAGGTAGCCCAGCTCGTCAACTATCAGGACCTGTGGTCCGGCCCAGAATCGCATCGTGTTTGCCCAGCGGCCGTCCATCGCGGCGCGGCTGGTGCGGGCGACGAGGTCGGCGGCGGTGGTGTAGTAGACGCGGTAGCCGGCGTGCACGGCGCGGTGCCCGAGCGCGATCGCGAGGTGTGTCTTGCCGACTCCGGGTGGCCCGATCAGCAGGCAGTTGGATTTCTCCTCAACGAACCGCAAGGTCGCGAGGTCCTCGACGAGCCGGCGGTCGAGCGTGGGTTGCGCGTCGAAGTCGAACTGCTCAAGCGTCTTGTGCGCGGGGAGCTTCGCGAACCGCATCCGGCCGTCGAGGCGTCGTTGCTCGCTCGCGGTGACCTCGGCCTGGAGGAAGTCGTGCAGGAACTTGGTGTAGCCGGGCTTCTCCCGCTCGGCGGCCTCCAACGCCGGTGCCAGCGCGTCGGCCGCGGCCCCGAGCTTGAGGTAGGCGAGATGTGAGCGGAGTTGCTGGTAGATCGTGTCGGCGCTCATCAGCACGCGACCTCCGCCAGAGCGGCGTAGTCGCTCAGTGACACGACTGGCGCGAGGGCGGTGCTCTGGCCGTGGAGCTTGGCGAGCTCGGCGAGCGCCGTCTCACCGGGCGGACGGTTCGTCTTTGCTCGACAGGCGGTCTGGGTCGTGAACGCGTCAAGGACGGCCCGCTCCAGCTGCGTGGCGTGCTCGCTGGCGCGGAGGGTCTGCTCGGCGCCGGCCGGGGCGCGTCTGTGCGTCGCGACCTTAATCCCGGTGGCAGTCACGATCCGCAGGTGCGGCTCGCCGACGCGCGCGCGGAGGACGAGCCGCTGGCCGGCGTAGCCCGGCGGAACGCTGTAGCGGTTGGTCTCGAACACGATCAGCGCGCTGCGCGACGCGACCCGGTCGACGACGATCTCGGCCGGGAACGCCAGCGCGGGCAGCGACCGCAACGGCTCGCCTGTGCCGAGCTCGCCGACGGTGCTCCCACGCCGGCCACGCCGGTCCGACACCCCAACGGTGAACGCATCGAGCGACTGCTGAGCCTCCAGCATCGAGCCGACCCTCGCGGTCCGCCACCAGCGGCCGGTGATGAACTTGATCGCCGCCTCGACCACGCCCTTGCGCTGCGGGCGGTGCGCCGGGCAGACAGCGACATCGATGCCATAGTGCTTCGCGAGCTGCGCGAACTGCGGGTTCAGCCGGTTTGTGCCGGGGATCACCGCGGTCGCCATCCGGTCGACCCGCCACACCAGGCTGCTGCCGCCGAGACCAACCAGGATCTCGTGCACCGCGCCGGCCAGGTACCCGAACGTCATCTGCTCGCAGAACACGGCTCGGAACCGGCCGGAGTGCGACAGCACACCGACCAGCACGTACGCCGGCCGACCCCACGGCGTGCCCGCCAGCTCCAGCCAGTCCCACTGAATCTCCTCACCAGCCGGGTGCTCGATCTCGGTCGTCGGCGCGTTCCCGCGCCGCTGCTGACAGACCAGGCACACCGGCCGCAGCCCTGTGCGGCGCAGCTCCCTAACCAACGTCGGATAGGAGCGGTCGAACCCCGCCGCGGTCAGCTCCTCGAGCAACGTGACCGCCGGCAGATGCGGATCATCGACGAACCTCGCGGCGATATAGCCGCGGAACGGCTCCAAGCAGCTCGCCGCCCGCTCACGAGACGCCACCCCGCCAGCGGCCAAATACTTCCGGACTGTCTTGCGGTCCCGGCCCGTGTGACGGCTGATCGCCGACTGATTCCAGCCGCGTGCAGCCAAAGCGTGTATCTCCACGTCGTTCTCCTCTGTGAGCATCCCCACCGGTCCCTCTCGCTCGTCATGGCCTCAAGAACCGATGACGGTGAGGGGGACCCCAGACAGACCCGCGCCCGCGCACGGAGATCAACTCCGGCTCATTCCTACGGAACTCGCCTACATCGAACCCCGCGCGCGCAGTGCCTACGCCCTAGCCAAAGTGGAAACTTCTTGTGAACGGATCTGAGGAGAATCCCGTGATCCGGCCCAAGACACGGCAATTTGCCTTTACAGAGCCAAACCGACCGCTCGCCAAGCACGCACCACACACTGCCACCCAACGATCGACGACGAATCGTCGCGGGTTCATAGCGGGGGCGGGATCAGGTCACAAATCTGCGACCGTGCCCGCTCCCATCCTAGAGCGAAATATACCAGCTATGGCCTACAGAATCGAGGAATCTTGGCCGCTGGGGCGGGAGCCTGTATGGCGGCGGAGCCTCGCTCGCGTCGCGTCCCGTGTGGGCGCGGCTGTCGCTGGACTAGCGGCTGGCGGGGGCGAACTGCGCGGCTCGGGCGAGAGGACGGCGGCTTAGCCGGCCAGCGGCGCGCGCCCCTCCGGCCGTTCAGCTCGGGGGCGCCCGCGGCCCCCCGGCTCCGAGGGGGCTGGCGAGCTGTTGCGGCTGGTGGGGCGGCAACGGGCCAGCACGCCCTGGCGGCTGGCAGCGGCGAGCACGGGCGGGCCCGGCTTGTTTCACGCCCGCAGGGGCGCGCTGGGGTGCCGTAGAGCGGCTAGCCGGGGCGCAGCTAGCCGAGTACCCCGCGCGGCGTCCCGACCAATCGCCTGAGCCGGCCCGTGAGAGCACTCGTGCGCGCCTGGCCGCAGTTGACGTAGACGCTCACCGAGACACGGCCATCTGCTGCACAAGTCGCACGCTCTCGGTGTGCGTCTGTGACGGAACGGGGGAGGACTTCAAGACCGTCAATCTTGCGATGAGGCGCCCGTGAGTCGCACGGAGCAGCGCGCGCCCGGCGGCACTGGGCTTCAGCTCGATGGTCGCGGCCTTGCCCGCCGGAACCGAGAAGCTACCTGTTGCGATCGTGTGCGTCCTCGACTTCTTGCCCTTCTGGCCACGCCCCTTCACCGTCAGCAACAGCTTGCCCGTGCACGTCCCGGTACCCGTGCACGCGAGCCTGGCCTGAGCCTCGCCGTTGCTCTGCACGGGGAGGGTGGACCCGTCCAGCGACACGCTGCCGGTGGCTGCGGGCTTCTTCTTCGTGGCCACTTCTTCTGTGGGTGACGGCAGGACCATGAGCGTGCACACGGGCGTCGTGAAGGTGGAGGGACCTTCGCAGTCCTTCGGGGTGAGCGTGAACGATGCCGCCCAATAGACCGTCCGGGGCGTCGCGGTCGCCTTGGTCGAGGTGAACGTATACAAAGACGTTCCTGGCTGTAGCGATCCCAGACCACTGTCGATATCGGGACTGGACAGCAGAGCCGGCGACGACGCCACGCTGAACGTCAACGCGCGGCGACTGGATTCTCCCGAAAAGGTAACGGGCGTGCCCGCTGGCACGGTGGCGCCGTTAGCTGGGCCTGGCAGCGAGACGTCTTGTGCCAAGAGTTCATTAGAGCGGATTTCAGCAGAGCAAATCACGAACGGCTGGACTTCTTTGGCTTCATACGCCTGCGCCGGAATGGCGGGGAGCGTCATCACGCAGGCCAGGGCGCCTACCGCCGCCAACCAGCCGACACTAGATCGCCTCATGCTCACGCCGAATGATCTTTTTCTCGTCGTGCGGTCCACCATCAACTCCTCACACCGTCAGCACCGTCTTGGTCGTGTTTCCCGTCACACATGGCCAGCGAGACGACAGCAACAGCAAGCACAGCCAGCCCCCGCGAATCCGCAGGCATAGCCCCGAAGATACCAGAATTAGCGAAGCTGCACAAGAAACTCAACTACATCTTTCAGCTCTAGATGACTGATTCCGTATTGGTGCCGGGGGTGGGTGCGGCGCGAGGGGAGGTAGGCCGGCTGTCGAAGGTCGGCGTTGCTAACGCAACGTCGACCATGGAGGTGGCCTCGTGCACGCCGACC
>Ga0116215_1000515_pt1 | contig 29282 bp, 23 predicted proteins | sample Sb_taG_7_FD_89698 | JGI IMG/M metagenome (GOLD analysis project Ga0116215, IMG submission 89698) | Peat soil microbial communities from Weissenstadt, Germany - Sb_50d_2_FS metaG | ecosystem: Environmental > Terrestrial > Soil > Wetlands > Peat | place: Germany: Weissenstadt | collected 2010-09-21
ACGAGGAGTGCATCGAGCGCATCAAGCAGTACCTCTCCTACATGCCCCAGAACTGCGAAGAGAAGCCGCCGATCCGGGGGGGGGGGGTGGGCGGGGCCAAATCAGATCCGATCGAGCGCCGCGAGGAGGATCTGCTGGACGTGCTGCCCGAGTCCAACCGCAAGCCCTATGACATGTACGAGGTGATCCGCCGCATCGTCGACGATGGCGCGTACTTCGACATGAAGGCGCAGTGGGCGAAGACGATCATCACGTGCTTCGCGCGCTTCGGCGGGCGCCCCGCGGGAGTCGTCGCCAATCAGCCCAAGCAGCTCGGCGGCATCCTCGACAACGACTCCGCCGACAAGGCCGCGCGCTTCGTGAACCTGTGCAACGCGTTCGCCATCCCCCTGGTGTTCATCCAGGACGTGCCCGGCTTCATGGTCGGCACGAAGGTGGAGGCGGAAGGCATCATCCGCCACGGCGCCAAGATGCTGTACGCGGTCGCCAACGCGACCGTGCCGAAGGTCACGGTGATCACCCGCAAGGCCTACGGCGCGGGCTACTACGTGATGAACGGCCGCGCGTACGAGCCGGACCTGATCGTCGCGTGGCCGAGCGCGGAGATCAGCGTGATGGGGGCGGAGGGCGTCGTCGAGATCGCGTTCCGCAAACAGGTCGACCAGGCCGAGGATCCAGCCGCCAAGAAGGCGGAGCTGATCGAGGGCTTCCGCAAGATCTTCGACGTTTACATCGCCGCCGGCAACGATCTGATCGACGACGTGATCGACCCGCGCGAGACGCGCGAGACGATCTGCCGGGCGCTGGAGATGTCGGCCAACAAGAAGATCGAGCGGCCGTGGAAGCGACATGGGGTGGTTCCGGTATGACCGTTTGCGTTGGCTGTAACACCATGGCTATACAGCGTTCGTCGTTGCACAGGGACACCGGACGCCCTGTCAGACCATGGCTATACAGCGTTCGTTCGCGAAGCAAGGATCGCCGATGAGCCTCGACGATCCGGTCGTGATCACCTGCTCGATCTCCGGCGCGATCGCCAACCGCGAGCAGTGCCCGGCGATCCCGTACACGCCCACCGAGTACGCGGCGGAGGCGCGGCGGATCGTGGACGAGGGCGGCGTGATGATCCACATCCACGCGCGCAAACCGGACGGGACGCCGAGCTATGAGGTGGAGGACTTCCAGGCGATCACACAGGCGATCCGCGACGAGGTGGGCGACGCGGTGATCGTCAACTTCTCGACCGGCACGATCGGCGTTCCCGTGGAGAAGCGCATCGAATACCTGCGCGCGTGCCGCCCGGAAGTGGCAGCGCTGAACATGGGCTCGATGAACTACGCGAAGTACTCGAAGTCGAGAAAGCAGTTCGTGTTCAACATGGTCTTCCAGAATCCATTCGAGGAGATCGTGCAGCTGCTGCAGGCGATGAACGAGCTGGGCATCAAACCCGAGCACGAGTGCTTCGATGTGGGCCACGTGGGCAGCCTCGCGCCGCTGATCGACATGGGCGTGCTCAAACAGCCGCTGCACGTGGATTGCGTGATGGGGGTCGTCGGCGGCATCCCGCCCACGGCGCGCAACCTGGCGGCGATGGTCGAGAACATTCCCGCCGACGCGGATGGCGGGGTGGGTGGGACGAGATCCCACTGGGGCGTGATCGGCATCTCACGCGACCAGTGGATGCTGGTGTCCGCGGCGCTCACGCTCGGCGGCTCGATCAGAGTGGGCCTGGAGGACAACCTGTACCTGCCCAGTGGCGAGATGGCGAAGTCCAACGGCGAGCTGATCGCGAAGGCCAGACAGATGACCGAGGACGTGGGCCGCCGCCCGGCGAGCGTGCGGGAGGCCCGCGCGATGCTTGCGATCCCGCAGCGCGAGGGGAGCGTGGCGTGAGAGCGTTGCTTCTAGAGGGAGTTCGCGCGGCGAAACCGGGCGGCGGTCGATGAGCCTGCCCCTGGAGGGCATTCGCGTGCTCGACCTCTCGCGCCTGCTGCCGGGCGGCTTCTGCTCGCTGCTGCTGGCGGACTTCGGCGCTGATGTGGTGAAGGTGGAGGACACGGGCATGGGCGACTACATTCGCTGGTCGCCGCCGTATTACGAAGGCGCACACGACAGCGCGAAGTCGGCGCTGTTCCTGGCGCTCAATCGAAACAAGCGCTCGATCCGGCTGGACCTCAAGAGCGAGGGCGGCCGCGAGGCGCTCTTGGCGCTGGTGCGCGACTTTGACGTGGTGCTCGAGTCCTTCCGCCCGGGCGTGCTCGATCGGCTGGGGGTGGGCTATGAGCGCATGCGCGAGCAGAACCCGGGGATCGTGTACTGCGCGATCTCCGGCTACGGCCAGGACGGCCCCAAGCGCGACGCGTCGGGGCACGACACTAACTACTTGGGCCTCGTCGGCCTGCTCGGCCTGACGGGCGCGCACGGCGGCGGGGTGGGTGGGGGTCCGATTCAATCGGCGGGGCAGATCGCCGACCTCGGCGGCGGGGCGCTGATGGCGGCGTTCGGGATCATGGCTGCGCTGCGCGAGCGCGACGGCTCGGCGCAGCGTCCCGGCTCCGGCGAGGGTCAGCTGGTGGACGTGTCGATGTCCGACGGCGCGCTGTCGTGGTTGGCGATGGTCGCGGGAGCGCATTTCGCAGATGGGGTGGTTCCGCGCCGCGGCGAGCTGCCGCTGGCGGGCTCGCTGATCTGCTATCGCCCATACGAATGCGCTGACGGATGGGTGTCGCTGGGCGCGCTGGAGCCGAAGTTCTGGCAGGCGTGGTGCCGGGGGGTGGAGCGCGAGGAGCTCGTGGCCAGCCAGTTCGAGCGCCCGGGCTCGCACGCGCACGAGCAGGTCGCGGAGATCTTCAAGGCTCGCACGCGCGAGCAGTGGGAGGCGTTCGCGCGCGAGCACGACTGTTGTCTGGAGCCGATCCTCGAGCTGGACGAGGCGCTGTCCTCGCAGCTCGTGCGCGAGCGGGAGATGGTCGTCGAGATCGATCAACCGGGGGCTCAGGGTCCCGTTCGCCAGCTGGGGATCCCGGTCAAGCTGGGGCGCACGCCGGGCGCGCACGCGCGCCTGCCGGGACCGGAGCTGGGGGAGCACACCGAGCAGGTGCTGCTCGCGGCCGGATACTCGCAGGCGCAGGTGGGCGACCTGCTCGAGTCGGGCGCGGCGGCCGGCCCGGCGCCGGCGAGTGGTGAGTCGGCGTCACAGGGGGCGACATTTCGAGCGTGAGCGCGCGATGAGTGCCCACCGCCCCAGATGAGCGCCCACGCGCCCCTGCTGAAGATGAGCGAGCTCGCCGAACGCTCAGGCGTGAGCGCGGGCACGATCCGCTACTACCTGCGCGAGGGTCTGCTCGGCGCCGGCGAGGAGATCGTGCGCACGAGTCGCAACATGGCGTACTACCCGCCCGAGTACGTGCAGCGGATCGCGCTGATCAAGCGTCTGCAGGAGGAGCGCTTCATGCCGCTGCGGGTGATCAGAGGCGCGCTCGAACAGGACCCCGAGCGCGTGCGCGCGCTGATCGAGCTCGAGGACCGGATTCTCGAGCGGGCTCTGATCAACGCCGAGGACCAGGGCCGCGTCTCGCGCGGGCACGTCCAGGAGCGTTACGGCGTGCCGCGCAACGTGCTCGAGCGCCTGGCGGACATCGGCGTGCTGACGCCCAACAGACGCGGCTACGACCGCGATGACGTGAAAATCATCGAGGCGATCGCCAGCTTCCGCGCGGGCGGCTATGACGAGGCGCTGGGCTTCACGGTGTATGACACGCTGCGCTACCGCGCCGCGTTGGAGCCGCTGGTGGAGGAGGAGGTACGCGCGCTGCTGGAGCGTCTGGCGGGCGAAGTGGAGGTCGAGCGCGCGCTGGAGATCGTCGCCGCCGGGGTGGAGCCGCTGCGAGAGCTGATCGGCGCGATGCACTCCAAGCTGCTGCTCGCCGCCCTGCGTCGTCACAGCGGGGCCGCTCGCCCGTAGCGGTCCCAGCGCTAGCCCACGGCGAGCGGCGTTATGCTCTGAAAACATTGACTGACCAGTCAATCTATTCGCGTGTCGAGTCTCTGTGGGGAGGGTGGTCGCTGTGGCTGAGAGGGAGCGTGTGCGAGTGAGGGTCGCTGCGGTCCAGATGAACTCGACCGCCGACCAGGTCGCGAACATGGCGGTCGCCGATCGTCTCACGCGCGCGGCGGCGGCGGATGGCGCGAAGCTGATCGTGCTGCCGGAGAAGTGGACGGCGATGGGCTCCGAGCAGGACTTGCGCGCTGGGGCGGAGACGCTCGAAGGCGCCGCGATCGGCTGGGCGCGCGCGATCGCGCGTGAGCTCGGTGTGGACCTCGTCGCGGGCTCAGTGCTCGAGCGCGTCACCGGTCAGGTCAAGCTCGCCAACACATCCGTGCACATCAACCCTCAGGGAGAGGTGGCGGCGGTGTATCGCAAGATGCACATGTTCGACGTGGAAGTCGGCGGGCGGTCATATCGCGAGTCCGAGCTGGAGCAGCCGGGTGAGGAGATCGTGCTTTCGCGCACCGCCGGCGGCGTCGAGCTGGGACTTTCGATCTGCTACGACCTGCGCTTCCCGGAGCTCTACCGCATCCTCGCGGTGCGGGGCGCTCGCGTCGTGGCGCTGCCGGCGGCGTTCACGCTGGCGACCACGCGCGATCACTGGCGCACGCTCGTGTGTGCGCGCGCGATCGAGAATCAGACGTTCGTGATCGCCGCCAACCAGGTCGGCGAGCACCCCGCCGGCCAGCACTCGGGAGGGCGCTCGATGATCGTCGACCCCTGGGGGGTGGTGCTCGCACAGGCGCCCGACAGGCAGGGCCACATCGTCGCCGAGCTCGATCTCGAGCACCAACTGGAGATCCGCGCGCGTCTGCCCTCGCTCGCCAACCGTCGACCAGAGGCCTACCGCTGGCCGGTCGCGGAGACCGTATGAGCGCCGGACGCGCCCCTGCTCCAGGCGCGAAGGCGCAGGACAAGCGCCGCCTGATCCTGGACGCGGCGGTACGGGTGTTCGCACGCCAGGGCTTTCATGCCTGCCGCGTGTCGGACATCGCCGACGAGGCGGGCGTTGCATACGGGCTCGTCTACCACTACTTCGCCTCCAAGGACGAGGTGCTGGACACGCTGTTCCTCGAGCGCTGGAACGTGATGCTCGAGCTGATCCGCGAGGTCGACGCCGCATCGTCCCCGGAGGGGGAAGCGATCCCCGTCCGCGACAAGCTGGAGGCGATCGCATCGTTCATCGTCGACAGCTATCGCCGCGACCCGGATCTGATGAAGGTGATCATCGTCGAGGTCACGCGCGCTGCGAACTCGTTCGGGAACACCCACATCGCCACGATTCGTGAGGCATACGACCTGATCGGTGGGATGATCGCCCAAGCGCAGGCGCAGGGCGTGTTCAAGGCGCAGATCGAACCGCGCTTCGCGGCGATGGCCTTCTACGGCGCGATCGAGCAGCTGCTCACCGGTTGGATCTTCGGCCTGCTGCCGCAGAGCGATGACTACTTCGAGCGCGCCAAGTGGCTCGTCGTCGAGACTGTCTGCGGCGGCCTTCAGACGGGCGTGCTCGCGCCGGCGGACCGCGCTTGACCGGCGCGCAGCGCAACGCCGACCGCGCCGCACCCAGGGCGCGTTTCCGTGCCGACCCCGCCGGGGAATAGACTGGCGCAAGAATGCAGAACGAGACGGTCAAGCGACTGATGTGGCAGGGCGTGCTGGCGGGGGTGGGCGCGCTCACGAGCATGCTCGCAACACGCGTGGCGGCGGTGGTGTGGAGACGCGCGTTCGGCGAGGAGCCGCCAGAGTGAACGCGGCTGATCCATCGCCAACGGGCGAGCGGTCGGAGAGCAGGGGCAAGGACGGGACCCAGAACATCGCCGCGGCGATAGCGGAGGTGTCCGAGCGCGCGACGCTGCTGGTGCGCGAGGAGATCGAGCTGGCGAAGGCGGAGCTGAGTGAAAAGGCGACCAAGCTCGTCAAGGGCACCGTTGTGGGGATCGCCGCCGGAGTGTTCTTCCTGACAGCGCTCGTGTTCGTCCTTTTCGGATGCGCGTGGCTGCTCTACTACTACCTGCCGATCGGCAACCAATTCACGTATTTCTGGGGTTTCTTTGCGATGGCCGCGATCCTGGTGGTGCTGGGCGTGATCGCCGGCGCGATCGCTGCGAGGGCAGTCAAAAGAGGCTCGCCGCCGGTGCCGAGCATGGCGATCGATGAGGCACGCAAGATACGCGAGGCCGTAGCCGCGGCCCCGGCCGCGAGTGCAGGCTACGAGCAGGCCGCGAGCCCGGGACCGGACACCGTTCCCGTCGCGGCGGCAAGCTACGACGAGTCGCCGGCCGATGCGGGCGGCGCGGAGGGAGACGGCTGATGGTGCAGCGAACGCCGGCGGAGATCCGCAGCTCGATCGAGGCCAATCGCGCCGAGCTCGCGGTATCGGTGGCACGCCTGCGCGGCGAAGTGACGCGCGTGACCGACTGGCGCGCCCACATCGAGCGTCACCGCACGGAGATCACGTTCGGCGCGGCGGCCGTCGGGCTGATGCTCGGCGCGCGCATGGTGCGTCGCCGTCGCCGTCGCCGACGCGCCTGATCAGGCGAGCAGCGCGCGCGGGATCGCGCCGACGCCGATCAGACCCGGCCCGGTGTAGGTGCCGATCACCGGTCCGACCTCCGAGGTGAAGACGGGCTCTGAGTCGAAGATCTCGCGGCAGCGCTCGATCAGGCGCTGAGATTGCTCGGGCGCCTGGATGTGCTGCACGACCCAGCCGTCGGCGCCGCTGTCGTGCAGCTCGCGCGCGTAGGCGACCATGCGCTCGAACGCCCTGCCCGCCGTGCGCACGCGCTCGACGGGCACGATCTCGTGCTCGAGCGACAGGATCGGCTTGATTCTCAGCGTGCCGCCGAGCCACGCCTGGGCCTTGCCGATGCGCCCGCCGCGCCTGAGGTACTCGAGCGTGTCGACGCAGAACCAGATGCGCAGCGCTCGGCGCGTCTCGCGCACGCGCGCGACGACAGCCGCCTTGTCGGCGCCGGCGTTCGCGGCGGCGCATGCGGCGAGCACCAGCAGGCCGGTCCCGCCGCAGGCGGTTTCCCCGTCGATGACCTCCACGCGCTCGCCGAGGCCCCGCTCGGCGAGCAGCGCGTGTGCCTGGCGCGCCGCCTCGTAGGTGCCAGAGATGCCGCCCGCCAGATGGATCGACACGACGTCGTGGCCGGCGTCGAGCAGCGGCTCCCACACGGCGAGGAAGTCGCCGATCGAGGGCTGCGAGGTGCTTGGCAGCTGTTGGTCGACGCGCAGCCGCTCATAGAAGGCGTCGAAGCCGTCCATCTCCAGCTCGCGTTCGGGTTCGCCCCTCCAGCCCACGTACAGGCTGACCTGGTGGGCGCCCTGCGCGTCGGCGAGCGTGCGGGGGAGGTAGTTGGTGCTGTCGGTTGCGACCGCGACTGCGGGCATGCGGCGCGGGACGCTACAGCAACAGCCGCGCGAGACTCGGCGACTGGCAGTCGAGAGCCCGCGGCCGGCGCGTTGCGCTCACGCGGTCGTCGCTTCCGCCAGTGCCTGCGCCAGCTCGCCCGACTCGTACATCTCGGTCACGATGTCGCAGCCCCCGAGCAGCTCTCCATCGACGAACAGCTGTGGGATCGTCGGCCAGTTGGAGATCGCGGAGAGCTCCTGGCGGATGCGCGCGTCGGGCAGCACGTCGACCGCCGCGAACGGGACCTCGAGCGCCTGCAGGGCTGCGACGGTGCGCGCCGAGAAGCCGCACGCGGGCGCCTCGGGCGTGCCCTTCATGAACAGGATCACCCTGTGCTCGTCGATCGCCTGCGCGATCGCGTCGCGGATCGGGTTGGTCTGCTCACTCGCCGCGGCTGGCGCCGTCGCGGTGGCCTCGCTGCTCGACATCGGAAGGGGCTCGAAATCGCTGCTGGGCATGGCGTGCTCCTGGCTGTCAGTTGGTGGTTATCGTCGACGGGGTATGCGTCTTCAGCGCAAGCGCGTGGATCGGTCCACCGATCTCGGCGCCGAAGACGGCGTAGATGAGCCGGTGCTGCTCGATGCGACTGAGGCCCTCGAACGCGGTCGCTGTAACGGTCGCGCGGAAGTGATCGCCGCCGCCGGTGTAGTCCTCGACATCCGCTTGCGCCCCTGGAATGGCGCTCTCGATGCGCTGCTTAATGTCCTGTGCGGAGGGCATCCGCCTCAAGGGTAGAACGTCTCGGCGCCGATACGAGGGCACGTGCGCCGGCCGCCCCAGGCTGCAGGCGCCGCCGCTATACTTTGGAAAGTCTTGGAGTGAAGTCCTACAGGAGCGAAGCGATGATCGAGATCACCGACAAGGGCGCTGAGAAGGTCCACGAGTTCCTCGCCTCCCAGCAGGCGGATGCCGACGTGGCGGGACTGCGCGTGGGCGTACGCGGCGGCGGCTGCTCGGGCTTTCAGTATCAACTCGCGTTTGACGAGCAGCGTGAGAACGACGTCGTGTTCGAGAGTCACGGGTTGAAGCTGCTCGTGGACGGCGAGAGCCTGCAGTTCGTGCACGGCTCGACGATCGACTACGAGGAAAGCCTGCAGGGCGCGGGCTTCAAGGTCAACAACCCCAACGTAGTCGCCGCCTGCGGCTGCGGGTCGTCCTTCCGCGTAGCCGAAGAAGAGCAGGTTTCGGCAGTCTGAGCGCCGCAGGGCGGCAGCGGCGACCGTGCAGACGGCACGGATGCGTAGGCTCGGGTCGAGCATGACCATCCTGCCGCAAGCGCTCCGCCGACTGACGCCCGCGCGCGTGCGCGACGATGTGCGCCTGCGCGCGCTGGCGCTCGGGCTGGGCGCGATCCCGCCGCGGACGATGCACTCGGCGCAGGATGCGCGCGTGCTGCTGGCGGCTGCTGCCGGTGCGCGACGGGCGGTGGAGATCGGCGTCTACGAGGGCGCCTCCGCGGTCGTGCTCGCCGGCGCCCTCTCTCCGCGCGCGGAGCTGCACCTGATCGATCCCTTCGGCACGCATCCCGACGCGCTGCCGGGCGGCTGGGGGGCGAGCGAGTGGGCGACGCGGCGCGCCGTCGAGCGCGCCGTGCGAGCAAGCGGGGGCGCGGCCGCGCGCGTGCACTGGCACGTGGCGCGCTCGCACGAGGTCGCCGCCCGCTGGTCCGGCGAGGTCGACCTGCTGTTCATCGACGGCGACCACTCCGAGGCCGGGTGCGAGCTCGACTGGGCGTCGTGGCATCGCTTCGTCGCCGTGGGCGGGCGCGTGGTCTTCCACGACGCCCGCGCCGACCAGCCAGGGGGGCGCGGTCTACCCGGCCCCACCGAGCTCGTCACGCGACTCTTCCGCGGCGCTGAGACGCCAGGCTGGGAGCTTCTCGCGGAGGCCGACCGCACCGTCGCCACGCGCCGAACGAGTTGAAAACACCCTTTGACAGGCCCCAGGTGGGCCTTGACGATTAGCCGGTCGCCAGGCTTGACGCCCGAGCGCAGATCTTGACGATAGGGCGGAGTCTGTGGTACGGTCGCAGAGACATGATGTCAAGCGTCGCAGAGGGGTGGGGATCGCCCGGGCATCCGGCAGGGCATGATGTCCCGTCAGGGAGCTTGCTGTTGGACGCCCCGACGTCGTTTCGGCTTGACCTTGACTTAGGAGATGTTTTCTGAGAGGGTCATGTGTACAGTCCCGTCAGCTGGGGTATAGCTAACGGTTACGACCGGCTTCCGGGACTCTGTCCTGGAAACAGGTAGGGGATTCTTGGGGTTGGTCGATTGTGTTCCCAGAGGGAAAAGGAGCAGTGGACAGATGAAACGCATCAGCATCGTGGGGCTCTGCCTCGTGGCCGCGTTTGCGCTCAGCGCAATCGTTGCAGGCGGCGCGCAGGCAGGCACAGCGAATTGGTTCAAGTGCGCGTCCGTGAAGAAAGGCGAATTCACGAATAACACGTGTACGACGAAAGCCTCCAAAAAAGGCAAGGGCAAATTCGAACTGCAGAAGCTTTCTTCATGCATCTCGGTGAAGAAAGGCGAATACACGAACAACACCTGCACGACGAAAGCGTCCAAAAAAGGCAAGGGTAAATTCGAAAAAGTAGCCCTGCCGACGATCAGCGCGACGACGGGGACGGCGAAGCTCGCGACCCCGGCGTTCGGTAGCGGCAAGGTGGAATGCAAAGGCAGCACCGCCGCGGGGCAGATCACGAGCTCCGACACGGCAACCGAGCAGGTCAAGTTCACCGGCTGCCAGCTCGAAGGTAAAGAATGCACCAGCTTCGAAGGTCCTGGCGGAGACGGTACTCCGTCCGGCGAAGCAGGCGTGATCCTGACCAACGTACTCGACCTGACACTCGTCGGGCACGGTGAAAAAGCTGGTGGTCACCTCCACCTCGAACCTGCTTCCGGTGAAGCTTGGTCCGAAATCGTCGGCACCAAAAACGGTGTTGGCACGGGTGCGTTCTCGTCCGAATTCGTCTGCGGCGGTGAAGTCGTGCTGCACACGAACGGCTCGGTCAGCGGCGTCGACTCGGGCGTCAACGGTCCCGTGACGACGACCAACGAAACCAAATTCGCTCTCGGCTTGGGCGAAGAGGGTCTGTTGACGCAGGTATTCACCGGCGTCGAATTCGTCCCGCCGGGTGGCGCGGAATCGACCGAGGAAACGACCGCAACCAACAAATCATCCGAAGCAATCACGATCGTCGCCCCGTAGTTCTGGGTCGAAAGATCGGCAGATCGATACGCGAGTCATAGGTATCGGTCGGTAGTCCAAAAGTGCGCGGAGCCTAGGCTCCGCGCACTTTTTTGTGGGGGACAGCGAGACGAACGGCGACGGTTACCGCTTGACAGCCGCAGGCCGCTTGGTAGACTGGCAGTCAAGGAGGCAGGCCGAGACGCCATGGATGGGACAGGGAGAGAGGGAAGGGCAGTGATCGAGCGGTGCAACCGCCGTCGGGCGGGAGCTGATCGTGGGTATCGCCGGGCGTCGGCACACTTGCCGTGGCGTTCGCTTGCGGTACGCGTGGCGCAGGCTCGTCGCAATCGCCGTCGATCGCTCGCCGTGCTGTGCGCGATGTGCGTCGCCTCGCTGCTCGCGAGCGCGCCGGCGTTCGCCGCTTCGCAGCGAGAACACGCGTTCAGCTTCGCATTCGGGAGACATGGAGCGGGCGACGGGCAGTTCTCTCACCCCTCGGGGGTCGCTGTCAACGACACGACGGGCAACGTGTATGTCGCCGACGGCGAAAGCGGGCGCGTGGAGGAGTTCGAACCGGTCCTGAACAGCGAACACCAGCCTGAACGCGAGATATTTGTGGCGAAGTTCGGAGTCCCGCGGCCGACGTTCGTCGCGGTCGACAACTGCGTGCATGGCGGGGAGCCGTGCAGCAAAGAGGAAGATCCGTCAGTTGGCGACGTGTACGTAATCGGAGCAAGGAGCTCCAAAGCCCAGGACTTCCTGCTCTACAAGTTCAATGCCGAAGGCGTGCCGATCGGCAGCCCGATCAACTTCAAGGTCCTGCTCGAGGGCGTCGCGGTCGACACGCAGGGCACGGTGTTCGTCTACGACGCGAACGGCCAGATCATCAAGTTCAGCGACGCCGAAACGAACGAAAAGCTGTCGAGCGTGCAGTCAGGCACCGTCGGAGGCGCCGAGCCAGGGCTCGCTGTCGACTCCGAAGGCGGGCTTTACGTCGGAAGCCAGCTCGTTTCGCAGGACGCTGGCGCGGACGGCGCGCTGGAAAAAGTCTTCAAGGAACTTGAATCGGAATATCGCGATCTGCATGAATCGAGCCCGGCGCTGCCGGTAATCGCGAGACTCAACGCCGGTACAGGGGCAGTGACGACCCCGGAGCTCGACTACGAACCGACGACAGCGGTGGCGGTCAATCCCGGGAGCGTCAGCGGCGTGGAAGAACGCAACGAGGTCTATGCGCTCAACGTTGGGGAGGTTGCTGGCGAACAGGTGACGACGGTAGCGGCGTTCGGCCCAGAATCCGAAGCGACCAAGAAGCAGCCCGTCGAAGATCGGACCGGTGAACTGATTCAGCGCTTCGGAGCGTCTGAACTGAGGGAAGGCGACGCGATCGCCGTCGATCCGAACACGGGTGCCGTGTACGTCGCGGATGGGGCGTCCAACGACGTCGACGTATTCGAGCTCGAACCGCGCGGAGCACCGGTCGTCGTGGGAGTCTCGGCCAGCCCGCTGATGGAACACGTCACGAAGTTGAGCGCGCAGATCCGGCCGTCGGGACAGGCGACGAGCTATGTATTCGAATACGGGACCGGTAGCTGCACACCTGCCCCCTCGCAATGCGCCAAGACACCGCCGGCGCCCGCGGTGGAAGGCTTCGGCCAGCAGGAAGTCAGCGTCGAGGTGCCGGGGCTTGCGCCGGGCGCGTACAACTACCGGGTGCTCGCCACGAACGCCTCCGGCACGGTCGCAAGCGCCGAACAGACGTTCCTGATTCTCGTGTCCGCGAGCGGGCTGCCCGATGGCCGCGAATGGGAAATGGTTTCTCCTCCCAACAAGGATGGCGCCGAAGTGGAAGCCCTGACCAGGGGGGGCGGGGGAATCGTGGAGGCATCCGCAGGGGGCGCGGCCATCACCTACATCGCCGACGGGCCGATCCCGGCGGGAAGCGTGGTGGAAGGCAGCCGCAACCCCGAACCGGCGCAGATCCTCTCGACGCGCGGTCCGCAAGGCCGCTGGACCTCGCAGGACATAACCACGCCCAACACCACCGGGGCGGGCGCGGGAGCTGGGGGGCCGGGCGACTATCAGCTGTTTTCCCCGAACCTCGCGCTCGCGCTCGCAGTCCCGTTCCCTGCCGCCAAGGGTCCACTGGCCAGCCCGCCGCTGTCGCCTCCGCTATCCGAACAAGAAGCGGGTAACCAGCAGAACTCGATCTACCTGCGCGACGACCGTCCACTGGCGCCCGAACCGGCACAGACCGCGATCTACGAAAAGGCGCAGGCCAACGGCAAAGCGATGACGCCCGAAAACGCGGGCTACCTGCCGCTCGTAACCGAACTGAACGAGCCTGGTCCCAACTTCGGCAACGAAGAGAACAAGCCCCCTGTACAGCATCTGCTGCCCTCAGGCGCCTCGCCCGATCTCAGCCATGTCGTCTTCCAGTCCACGTTGGTCGCGCCCGGCCTGTACGAGTGGGGTGGTTCGGGCAGCGAACATAAGCTGCAGCTCGTCAGCCAGCTGCCCGGAAACAAGCCGCTCGAACCTGGAGAAAGCGCGATTCTCGGTGGCGACGCTGGCGAAGACTCGAATGCCAAAACCGGCGTCGACACGCGGGACGCGGTTTCGGAAGATGGCTCGCTGGTCTTCTGGACGTCGGTAGGCGAACACGAAGTGGAGCATCTCTACGTCCGCGACATGGAACTGGAAGAGACGCTTCCGATCGACGTGGTGCCGCCGGGCGAGCATCCTGAACAGGTAAAGAATGAACCCGCCGAGGCCGTCTACCAGACGGCGAGCGAAAGCGGATCCAGGGTGTTCTTCACCGACACCCAGCGACTGACGACGACCTCCAAGGCCGTGGCCGGCTCCCCCGACCTCTACGTTTACGAAGTGATCCGCGGCGACGGCGTCATCTCCGGGCGGCTCACCGACCTCACGCCCCAGGAAGGCGCCAACGTGCCGGCAGGCTCAAACGGCGGCGCTGTGCTCGGTGCCAGCACAGACGGCTCCTACATCTACTTCATGGCCAATGGCGCGCTCGCTCCCAACGCCAGCCCGGGTCACTGTGCACACCTGGGAGGAGAACAGATCCGGCCGGCGGGGACAACCTGCAACCTCTACGTGAGTCACTACCACGGTGAAGCCTGGGAGGCCCCCAAGCTGATCGCTTCTCTCTCGAGCGAAGACTCTCCCGACTGGAACAACGCGGAAGGGTTGGGCGATCCGCGCAACATGACCTCCCGCGTCTCACCGAACGGGCATTTCCTGGCGTTTATGTCCGATAGGAGCCTGACGGGCTATGACAACGAAGACCGCAGCGTCGAAGAAGCAAGAGCCAAAGGTGAAGCAGTAACGGAAAAGCGGCTCGACGAGGAGGTCTTTCTCTACAAAGCAATCCAGGGCAGCGAAAGTCTCACATGCGTCTCGTGCAACCCCAGTGGCGCGCAGCCACGAGGCGTGCTCGACATCAAGGGCGCCAGCGAAGGGGAAGGGATCGGCTTGGTCGTAGATCGTGCGCAGACCTGGACGCCGGAAATCGTCGGCACAGATCACTGGCTGTCCGGAAGCATCCCCGGCTGGACGCCGATGGACCTCGAGCGCGCTTTCTACCAGTCCCGCTATCTGTCAAACGAAGGCCGGTTGTTCTTCAACAGCGCGGACGCGCTCGTTCCGCTGGAAAAGGAAACCAGGCACGAGAAGGTGAACGGCAAGCAGCAGGAAGTCGGCGTAGAGAACGTGTATGAGTACCAGCCCAACGAAGTGGGCAGCTGTCACGGCACGGGCGGCTGTGTCGCGCTGGTCTCCTCCGGCACCTCCGAACACGAATCGGCGTTCCTCGACGCCAGCGAAAGCGGCGGCGACGTCTTCTTCCTGACCGCCGCGCAACTCTCCAAACGAGACGCCGACACCAACTTCGACGTCTACGACGCCCACGTCTGCGGCGTGGAAGGCAAATGCCCTGAAAAGGAAGCAGAAGCCAAGGAACCATGCCAGGAAACCGACACGTGCCGCTCGTCCGGGCCAGAACCGCCACCGACGTTCACGGCACCGCTGACCTCCACGTTCTCCGGTCCCGGCAACTTCATCCAGCAGGTGGGGGTGCTGCCGGTCAAAGAAGGCGCGAAGCCGACGCCGAAGCCGCTGACTAGGGCTCAGAAGCTCGCGAAAGCGCTGAAGACGTGCAGGACCAAGGACAAGAAGAACAAGGGCAAGCGCATCGCGTGTGAAAAGCAGGCGCGCAAGAAGTACGGCAAGAAGCCGGCCAAGAAGTCCGCGCACAAGGGCTCCGTGACGGGAGCTGGCAAGTGAGCCCGCGCCTGCCTCGCTGGATGTCGGTGCGTGCGCTTGGGCTCGCCACGGGAATGAGCGTGCTGCTGTGCGCTCTCCTAGGGACGGCACCCGCGCTCGCCAATGAAGCGCTCGTGGCTTCCCACTGGTATCTCGAAGTCCGCTCGGCTCCGACAAGCCTCCCGCCCGGCGGTTTCGGCCGGGTCACAGTCACCGCGGCCAACCTCGGCGATGAAAAGATCAGTGGCAAAGCGGAACACGTCACGATCACCGACAAGCTTCCGGCCGGCTTGACGGCGACCGGTGCCGTGATTCAAAGCAAGGGCACCGGCAATTCGGGCGGCCACCTGTTCGAAGGGCTCAGTTGCTCCAAGAAGACCGGCGAAGAAGTCGTCTGTGGCTTCGATGGAAAGCTCCCTCCCTATGAACAGCTTGAAGTACTGATAGCGGTGGAAGTGGAAAAGGGCCTCGGACCTCAAAAGCTGACCAACAAGGCCACAGTCACCGGTGGCGGCGCGTCAGAAGCGGTCAGCGAAGCGGCGCTGACGGTGAGTAGCGAAAAGACCCAGTTCGGGGTGGAATCGTATGTGCTCGTCCCCGAAAACGAAAACTTCGAACCCGACTTCCAGGCGGGCGCTCACCCGTTCCAGTTGACGGCGACGTTCAACCTGAACGATCGCTTCGAAGCTGACTTCGGCGAACCGGAAACTCCGGCCACCGACCAGCCGACCGCGCCAGCCCTGCAGCGGAACCTCAACTTCAAGCTGCCTCCAGGGATGATCGGCAACGCGAACGTGATCGAAGGAGACGCGAACTTCGTCCAGCGCTGCAGCGACATCGACTTCGGGACCGAAGAACAGGAAGAGATCAACGCCTGCCCGAACGACACGGTCATGGGCGTTGCGACGGTCACGGCCAACATCCCAACCGCTCTGAAATACAACACGTACGTCGTCCCCATATTCAACCTCGTGCCCGCCGAAGGCGAGCCGGCGAAGTTCGGCTTCGAGATCGAGCACGTGCCGGTCATCCTCGACACCTCCGTGCGCACCGGCGACGACTACGGGGTCACCGTGAGCGTGCGCAACAACTCCCAGTCGGCTCAGATTCTCGGCAGCAGGGTCACATTCTGGGGCGTTCCCGAGGACGCCCGCCACGATGCCTCCCGCGGCTGGTCGTGCTTCGGCGACGGCAACGCCGTCCAGCAGGCCGCCAACCCCTGCGAACCGACGCGCAAAGTCGCCAACCCCGCACCGTTCCTGATGCTCCCCACCTCCTGCCAGCAGGCGACGACGGCGACCGTCGAAGGCGAATCGTGGCCCGTCAACGGCGCGAGTATCCCACTGAAGAACGAATACACGATTCCCCAATTCCACGGTTGCGGGGCGCTGAACTTCGACCCGTCGATGACAGTCGAACCGGAAACGCACTCGGCGAGCACGCCGACCGGCCTCAAGGTCGGCGTCAGCGTGCCCCAGGACGGCACGCTGTCCGCCGAAGGGCTCGCCGAGGCCGACGTGCAGGCCACGACGGTCGAACTGCCCGAAGGGATGCTCGCGAGTCCCGGCGCCGCCAACGGCCTGGAAACGTGCTCGGCTGGTGCGCTCGGGCTGCAGAAAGGGCTCGCCGAAGAACTGCAGGTCGAGAACGATCACTTCTCCGAAGCGCCCGCGAGCTGTCCGGACGCCTCGAAGATCGGCACCGTGAACATCACCACGCCGCTGCTGCGCAACCCGGTCATCGGCGGCGTGTACATGGCCTTCCAAAACACCAACCCGTTCAAGTCGCCGCTCGCGCTGTACATCATCGCCGAAGAGCGGGAAAGCGCGAAACAGATACTGCCGCAGGTGCTCGTCAAGCTCGCCGGCCAGATCAAGATCAACCCAACCAACGGTCAGCTCGTGTCGGTGTTCGAAAACACGCCGCAGACGCCCTTTGAACACTTTGAACTGCACCTGTTCAGCTCCGAACGCGCCTCGCAGTCCACGCCGCCGTTCTGCAAGACCTACACGACGCACACCACCTTCACGTCATGGGCCAAAGAAGGCGGCGAACCGGCCCCGACCGCCAACGGCGAACCGACGTTCGCGATCACCTCAGGTCCCGGTGGCGGCCCGTGCCCGTCAGAACCGCTGCCCCTGTCCCCGGGCCTGGAAGTCGGCTCGACCAACCTGCAGGCGGGCGCGTTCACGCCCTTCACCACCACCATCACCCACCCCGACGGCCAGCAGGCGATCGAACGGATCACCCTGCACCTGCCGCCAGGCCTCGCCGCGGAGATCTCCCAGGTGACTCCCTGCCCCGTCGGTCTCACCGGCGCGCAGTGCGCCGCGCAGTACCCGAGCAGCCTCGTCGGGCACACCACCAGCGTGTCCGGTCTCGGCGGCGATCCCGTCACGCTGCCGGGCCAGCTCTACTTCACCACCGGCTACGGCGGTGCCCCGTTCGGCCTGCTCGCGGTCACCGAAGCGAAAGCCGGGCCGTTCAACCTGGGCTTCGTCGAAGTCAAATCGCAGATCCTGATCGACCCCAACACAGCCGCCGCCACGGTCGTCAGCGAACCGATCCCCAAGCTCGTCGGCGGCGTGCCCGCGCAGCTGAAAACGCTCAATGTCACCGTCGAACGTCCGGGCAACCAACCGTTCCAGTTCAACCCCACCAGCTGCGAACGGATGTCAACCACCGGCACCATCACCGGCTATGAAGGCGCGAGCGCGCCCGTCTCGAGCCCCTTCCAGGTCGCCAACTGTGCGTCGCTGCCTTTCCACCCGAAGCTGACCGCCAGCGTGTCCGGCCAGGGCAGCAAAGCGGACGGCGTCACGTTCGCCGTGACCACCGAAACAGCCGGGCTCGGTCAGGCCAACATCCACAAGGTCGACCTGACGATTCCCGAAGTGCTGCCCTCGCGCCTGGACACGATCCAGAAGGCCTGCCTTGAAAAGGCGTTCAACGCCAACCCCGCCTCATGCGACGAAGGCTCGGTGATCGGCGAAGGGATTGCGTACACGCCGGTGTTCAAGAACCCGCTCCGTGGACCCGCATACCTCGTCTCCCACGGCAACGCGGCTTTCCCCGACGTCGAGTTCGTGCTGCAGGGCGAAGGCGTCACGATCGTGCTCGACGGCAAGACCGACATCAAACACGGCATCACCTACTCTCGCTTCGAAACCGCGCCCGATGCGCCGGTCACGAAGTTCGTGACGCTCTTCCCCGCCGGCCCGCACTCCGCGCTGACGGCGTTCGTGCCGGAAAATGAAAAGTTCAGCCTCTGCAAGCACGCCAGCCAGCTCGTGATCCCGACGACGATCGTCGGCCAGAACGGCCAGGCGATCCAGCAGAACACCCAGGTCGCGCTGCAGGGCTGCGCCGCTGTAAAGAACTTCAAAGCCAAGAAGCTCACAAGGGCGCAGCTGCTCGCCAAAGCGCTCAAGGCGTGCCGGACCAAATACAAGAAGAACAAGCACAAGCGCGCCGTCTGTGAAAAGCAGGCGCACAAGAAGTACTCGACCAAGAAGGCCAAGAAAGCCGCTCACAAGAGCGCCAAGAAGTCCAGCGCCGGCGCCGCACAGACCCGCAGGCAAAAAATTAAGTAAGGCCCTGCGCCGAGCCCGGCTATGCCGGCTCGTTCTGCAGCGAGCGCCACAGATAACGGCAGGCGAGCGTGCGGTGCGGGCGCCATGGCTCGGCGATTCGCTCGATACTCGCCGCGTCGGGCAGACCGTCCAGGCCATAAGCGCGCTCGACCGCGCGGCGGATACCCAGGTCTCCGACTGCCAGCACATCCGGGCGCTCCAGGTGGAACATCAGGAACATGTGCGCTGTCCACACGCCCAGGCCCTTCACCGCCACCAGCTCCGCGATCACCTGCTCGTCTGTGAGCCCATCCAGGCGCTCGAGCTCGAGCTCGCCCGAGATCACATGCTCGGCCAGCGAGCGCAGGTAGCTGACCTTCGCGCGCGAGAACCCCGCCGCGGCGCGCAACTGCTCCGGGTCGTCAGCCAGGATCTCCGCCGGCGTCGGCGGGCGCCCGCCGAAGCGAGCCGTCATGCGCCCGTAGATCGCGCGCGCGGCCAGCACCGACAGCTGCTGGCCGGCGATCGAGCGCACTAGCGCGCCGTAGTGATCCTCCCTATCGGGGCGCCCGTCGCGCGCGTTCGGCAGCGGGCCACAGGCGGCGATCAGCTCCGCGAGCACAGGATCGCAAGCGCGCAGGTGGGCGAGCGCGCGCCTGCTAGACAGCGCCCAGCGCCTCCAGCGACACCGGCTCACCGTCCAGCGCGTTCAAGGCGCGCTCCAGCGACATCGCCAGGCACGTGAAGCTCGGCGTGTCGCGGATCGTGAAGCGCGAGGCCTCGGTCGTGCGCAGCCGCTGCACCAGGTCCAGGAACGTGCCCGCGTCGTCGGTGTCGAACGCCACCACGAACTCCTGGTCGTCCAGGCCGAACGAGTACGTCGTGTGGTTGTCCACGCCCGGGTATTCGCGACCGACCTGGATGTGTCCCTGCATGATCCGCCAGCGCTCCTGTGCGGGCAGCGCGTACCACTCGCGCGACTTCACGAACGGGTATACGAACACGTAGCGGCCTTTGAACCCGCGCGGAACCAGGCGCTCGTCTTCGGAGTACTCCGAGCTCTTGCGCATCCCCAGGAAAGAGTGCGGGATCTGCGCCCACTGCATCAGCCCGCTCTGGGCCAGCACCACGTGGAACTCGTGGATGCGGTCGAGGTTCTCCGCCTCCGCCACCAGCAGCAGCTCCGCATCCCCGCGCGTGCCCACCAGCGAGAAGCTCTGCAGCAGGTGCCCGTCCGCGAAGTCCTCGCACGCAGCCGCGAACTCGTGCTTGTGATGCGCGCGCTCCTGCGCATCCAGCCGCCGCCACGCCGGGTCGAGCTTCAGGAACGTGTACTTGACGAAGTGGCGCGAGCTCACACCCCGATTATCGCACCGGCCGTCCTTCGCGGCGGCCGTGGCTCGCGCCGGCGCTGCGGCCCGCCGCATGCCCGGCGGGTAGAGTACGGGCCGTGCGGATTGCGCTGCTGTCGCCGTACTCGTGGACCTACCCCGGTGGCGTCACGCGCCACATCCAAGCGCTCGCGCAGGAGCTCCACGCCGCCGGGCACGAGGCGCGCATACTCGCGCCCTACGATCCCGACGACGCGCTCTCGCGCCGCTTGCACCGCGGTGCGCGCCCGCAGGCGCTGCCGATGGGCGGGCGGGCATCCGATCACTTCGTCGCGCTGGGTCGCACCGCCGGGTTCCCCGCCAACGGCGCGGTGTCCAACCTCTCGCCCGGTCCGCGTGGTGTGCTCACGATGCGCGAGGAGCTGCGTCGCGGGGGCTACGACGTGCTGCACATCCACGAGCCTGTCGTCCCCGTGCTCGGCTGGGACGCCCTCTGCAGCGCGCGCGAGCTGGCACTCGTAGGCACCTTCCACACCTACTCCGAGAACGTCATCACCAACGGCATCGCCGCGAACGTCCTCGGCGGTCGGCGGCGGATGAACCGTCTGCACGCGCGCATCGCCGTCTCCGACGCCGCCGCCTGGACAGCGCGGCGCTTCTACGGCGGGCGCTACCGCATCATTCCCAACGGCGTCCAGATACCCGATGCGTCACAGCTCGCCGGCGGCGATCGCGCCCGCGAGCTGGCCTGCGACAGCGAACTTCCGCACCCGCCCGCGGGCGAGCCGTACGCTGGCGCGCAAGCCCCGCCCCTGCAGCGTCCGCTGCGGATCCTGTTCATCGGCCAGGCGGTGCAGCGCAAGGGCCTGCCGGTGCTCCTGCGCGCGTTCGAGGCGCTGCGCGAGCAGGTCCCCGCGACGCTCACGCTCGTCGGCGCCAGCGATCACGAGGTCGCGCACATGATGCTCGACGACCGCGGCGTGCACGCGCTCGGCAAGGTCTCCGAGGAGCGCAAGCTCGCCGAGCTCGCCCGCGCCGACGTACTGTGCGCGCCTTCGCTTGGGGGCGAGAGCTTCGGCATGGTGCTCACCGAGGCGTTCGCCGCGGCCACGCCCGTCGTCGCCTCCGACATCCCCGGCTACCGCGATGTGCTGCGTCACGAGCGCGACGGACTGCTCGTGACGCCCGGGGATGCGCTCGCGCTCGCCGAGGCGCTGCGCACGCTCGCGCTCGAGCAGAGCCTGCGAGCCTCCATGTCGCTCGCCGCCCGCGAGCGCGCCGAACGCTACGCCTGGCCGCACGTCGCCGCGGAAGTGCTCGACTGCTACGAGCAGGCAATCGACGTCGCCGCCCGCGCTCACCGGCGCGCGCATGCTCCGCTGCGGGGCGCCGCCGTGCGCCACGGCTTCGCTCCCGCCGACCTGCTGCCGCGCGTGCCCCCCGAGCGCCTGCCCTCGCTCGCCGCGCCCGGCCCACCGCTCGTCGGCCGTCCACGTCGCTTGCGCGCCCTGCGCCGCGCCGGGCTGGCCGCCAGCACGCTCGCCGCCGCCGGCCTCGCCACGCTCGCGTTGCAGCGCGTCGGCGTCACGCGCGTCGCCGCCTCGCTGCTCGCCTCCAAGCCCGGTCTGATCGCCGCCGGCCTCGGCCTGATGTGTGCCGCCATGTTCGTGCGCGCGCTCGCCTGGCATGCGATCCTCGTCGCCGCCCCCACCTGGCGGCGAGCCAAGCGCCGCGACGCCATGCAGGGCACGTTCATCGGTGTGCTCATGTCCGCCACGCTGCCCGCCCGCCTCGGCGAGCCCTCGCGCGCGTTGGTCGTCGCGCGGCGGCTGGGACGCGCGCGCGAGACGCTGCCCGTCGTGCTCGGCACGATCGTCTCCCAGACGCTGCTCAACCTGCTTGCGCTCGCCATCCTCGGCGGCGTCACGCTCTCCAGCGTCAGCGTGCTCGACCATCACGGCCGCGCGCTGATGCTGATCGCTTTCGCGCCGCTCGCCGCGCTGCTCGCGCTCGCGCTCGCGCCTGTGCTCGTCCCGCCGGACGCGCTCTCGCGCTCCCGACGCGCGCACGCGCTGCTCACGGGGCTGCGTGGATCGCTGCTGCGGCTGCGCGACGGCCTGCGCGTGTTCTCCCGTCCGCGCCGCGCCGCGCTCGCGGTCGGCGCTCAGCTGAGCGCCTGGGCACTGCAGTGGCTGTCCTGCTGGCTTTTGCTGATGGCGCTCGGTCTCGACGCCCGCGCCGGTCTGGCAGGCGCGGCCGCCGTGCTGTTCGCGGTCAACGTGACCGCCGTCGTGCCGGCCACCCCCGCCAACGTCGGCGTCTTCCAAGCCGCCTGCGTCGCCGTGCTCGCCGGCGCCTATCACGTCTCCACCCCCGACGCGCTCGCGTACGGCATCGTGCTGCAGGCCGTCGAGCTCGCCACAGCGCTGATCATGGGTATGCCCGCGCTCGTCAACGAGGGGCTCTCCTGGCGCGAGGTGCGCCTGCGCGCGATGCACGCCGCGCCCGTCAAGCTCGGCCCGCTGCCCGCCGACGGCCACCAGGTGCGTGTCGATCAGGCGTGACCGACGCCTGGGTGTACATGCTGCGCTGCCGCGACGGCTCGCTGTACACCGGCTGGAGCACCGATGTGCAGCGGCGCGTCGAGCACCACCGCGCAGGCAAGGCCAGCCGCTACACCGCCAGCCGTCTGCCCGTCGAGCTCGTGCTCGCGCTGCCGATGGCCGACCGCACCGCCGCCAGGCGCGAGGAGGCACGCATCAAGCAGCTCGATCGTGCCGCCAAGCTCGCGCTGATTGCCGCCGTTTGACACGCGCGCGTGGGGCGGCGCACGGGCGTCCCCCGGAGCGGGCGTCCGTTTAGGGCATGATGGGGGCATGTCCTCACGACCTCCCGCGCGCAGCGTCAAGATCTCAGACGATGAGCGGGGCGGGTGGTCCTCCGACCGCCCGCGACGCGACGGCGCTCCCGCACGAGCGGCCGATCTCACCGTCCACTGTCGCGTGCTCGCGCCCGCCGACCGGCTGCGCTACTCGCCCGGCAGCCTGCTCGTGGTCGCCTGCGCCAACGTGGCCGAGCGCGACCGCTTCCTGGACCGCCTGATCGAGGATCGCGCCAGCCTGCTCTCGCTGGAGAGGGTGCGCGCGCTGCTGGCTGGGCGAGTGGCCGAGGAGGAGCTCGCGACGCGCGCTGAGGAGCTGCTGCGCGCCGCCGTCACCAAGCGATTGCAGAACAGGGAGACGGTGGTGCTCGCGGCCGACGGCCTGGACGCGAGCGAGCGCGAGCCGTTCGTGCGCATGGCCGCCACGCTCAAGCGCCCCCGTCACCTGATTCTGCTCGAGACCGCCCGCGAGCAGGTCCGCGAGGAGGATCTCGCCGCGCTCAACGAGCTGCGCCGCGCGCTGGGCGCCGGCGAGCTCGGTGTCGAGGGCTTTCAGACCGCGCTGCGCCTCGGCGGCGGCTCAGCCGATGAGGTCAAGCGCATCCTCTTCCGCCCGCCACCGCGCGAAGAGTCCTGACGTAGCATTCGGTTGCAGGCGTTCAGCTAACCCGAACACCCGCCGATACCTCGACTGTGCGGAACCCTGCTCCCGCGGTCCAAGCGAGCCACGACGTCGATCCGATCTCCGATCGAGCGTGATGCCATGCTCGCATCCATCTCTCCTCGCAAGGCCGCCCGGATCGCGGTGAGGCGGGCTGCGATCGGCGTGCGGGGCGGGGTTGCCCTGCACGCCTGGTCGACGTACCTGCTCGCCGTCGGCCTGCTCACGAGCGCGTACGCGCTCGCCCACGTGCTCGGGCCGGGGTGGTTGAAGAGTGGCCTCGTGTTCAACCTGATCGGCGGCTCGAGCGTCGTCGCGCTGATCCTCGGCGCGCGCAGCAACTCACGTCGCAGCCGCCTGCCCCTGTACCTGTTGGCGATCGGCCAGGGGCTGTTCGTCGCCAGCGACGTGCTCGCCGACAACTACGAACGGCTGTTTGGGAACACGATGCCGTTCCCCTCGATCGCCGACCCCTTCCACCTGGCCTTCTATCCATTGTTCGTCGTCGGCATGCTGCTGCTGATTCGCGAACGCGGTGAGAACCGCGACCGCAGCGGCCTGATCGACGCCCTGATCGTCACGCTCGCGCTCGCGACGCTGCTGTGGGTCTACCTGATCGCCCCGTACACGCACGACCAGGCGCTCTCGCTGCTCGGCCGGCTCACGTCGATCGCCTATCCGTCGATGGACATCCTCGTCCTCGGCGTCGTCGCGCGCGTCGCCGCCGGCAGCCACCGCCGCGAGCCGGCGTTCGTGTTCCTGCTCTCCGGTGCCGTCGTGCTGCTGCTCAGCGACGCGATCCACGGCTGGAAGCTGCTGGATGGCGGCTACGCGACGAGCGCGATCCTCGACACCGGCTGGGCGAGCTACTACGCGCTGCTCGGCACCGCCGCCCTGCATCCGTCGATGCGTCTGCTGTCCAAGCCAGGCCCGGAGGTCGACGGTCGCCTCACGCGCGCGCGCTTGGCGCTGCTCACGTGCGCGAGCTTCACCGTGCCGCTGCTGATCTTGCTGCGCGAGGCGCTGCGCGAGTCGCTCGACCTGTACGTGCTCGTGGGCGCGTCGGCCGCGATGTTCGCGCTCGTGCTGCTGCGCATGGCCGGGATCTTCCGCCGCAACGAGCAGCTCGCGCTGCAGATGGTCGCGCTGACCGAGCAGAACGCGCAGGCCAAGCTCGAGCATCAGGCCTTCCACGACACGCTCACCGGCCTGCCCAACCGGGCGCTGTTCCGCAACCGCGTCGAGCACGCGCTCGCCGGTCAGCGCCGCGACCACCTGCCCGTCGCCGTCCTGTTCCTCGACGTCGACGACTTCAAGACCGTCAACGACGGCCTTGGGCACGGGGTCGGTGACACGGTGCTGCGCGAGGTCGGGCGTCGCCTGGAGGACTGTATGCGACCGGTCGACACCGCCGCGCGCCTCGGTGGCGACGAGTTCGCGATCCTGATCCACGACACCGAGAGCGAGCTGCACGCCGTCGAGATCGCGCAGCGCGTGATGGACGCGCTGGAGGTTCCGATCGCGCTGGATACCCGCGAGCTCACTGTCGCCACCAGCGTCGGCATCGCCTTCAGCGATCAGGGCAGGCTCTCCAGCGCCGCATCGTCCCCGAAGGGGGACGCCGACGAGCTGCTCAGCAACGCCGACGCGGCGATGTACATGGCCAAGGAGAACGGCAAGGGCCACTACCAGATCTTCCAGCCCGAGATGCACGCCAAGTCGCTCGCCCGCCTGGAGCTCAAGGCCGACCTCCAGCGCGCGCTCGAGGACAGCGAGTTCACGCTGCGCTACCAGCCGATCATGGACCTGCACAGGGGCGACATGGCCGGCATGGAGGCGCTGATGCGCTGGGAGCACCCGCTGCGCGGCGTCGTCTCGCCGCTTGACTTCGTGCCGCTGCTCGAGGAAACCGGTCTGATCGTGCCCGTCGGGCGGCAGATCCTCAGGGAGGCGTGCGCGTGGGCCGCGCACATGCAGCGCGCCTGCCCGCGCACACCCCCGCTGTCGATGGCCGTCAACGTCTCCGCCTGCCAGCTGCAGCGCCCAGAGTTCATCGACGAGGTGCGCGTCGCCATCGCCGACACCGGCATCGTGCCCGCCAGCCTCACGCTCGAGCTCACCGAGAGCGTGATGATGCAGGACATGGAGCTCAGCATGCTGCGCCTGAAGGCGCTGCGCGCGCTCGGGGTGAAGCTCGCGATCGACGACTTCGGCACCGGCTACTCCTCGCTGAACTACATCCGCCAGCTGCCGGTCGACATCCTCAAGATCGACCGTTCGTTCCTCGCCGACCCCAACCCCGAGGTCGCCGAGCTCACCGACGCGATCGTCCAGCTCGCCCGCATCTTCAAGCTCAAGGCCGTCGCCGAGGGGATCGAGAATCCCGACCAGCTCACGCGCCTGCGCGCCGTCAACTGCGAGTTCGGTCAGGGCTACCACTTCGCCAAGCCGCTGCTCGGCGAGGAGATCCTCGAGATGGCCGTCTCGCAGGTGGGTGCTCGGGACAGCGCGAGCGCGCTCCGCGGCGCTGGTGCGTAGTGCGCGGTGCTCCCGCGCCGCGGAGCTGAGGTCCGAAGCGACTCAGCCCTTGAACGAGTGGAATTCGCCGAGTGGGGCCGGCAGGGTGGGCGTGAACGGCGTGAAGCTGAACGGCTTGGTCGCGTCGAAGCCGGCCTTTTCGGCCGCCGCCTTTTCCGCGAACGGCAGCAGCGCTTCCACCGCCTGCCCGATGTTCTTCAGCCCGAGCGTGCGCTCATAGCCGTTGTTGTTCGGCGGTCCGGTGGGTTCCGCCGTCTTCTGGAAGCCCGTGATCATCTTGATCGGGCCGCCGTCCGAGCTGGCCACATCCGGCCCGATCACGCGTGCGAGCGTGCGGTGGTCGGACTCGATGCCCATGATCCGTGCGGCCGTGACCCTCAGGTTGGCGGTGCTGAACTTGCGCACGCCGACCAGGTAGGCGGCGATGAACGCGTCCTCCAAGGTCACCAGGATGTCGAGCGTCGTCTGCGCGTCTTCGAACATCTTCGGCGGGTAGTAGAAGGTCGTGAACGGCGAGGGCTTCTTGGTGACGCTTTCCTCGAGCAGGTAGTGCGACATCTCCTCCTGGCGCGCCGCTTCCAAGTAGGCTTTGTCGTCGTCGGGGATGTTCTTGAAGAACGGCGCCGTGTTGATGATGTTCGTGTACGTCGTGACCGCGAGCGCCTCCGCGATCTGGGCCGCGCCGAGGATCTTCAGGTCGGAGTGGGTGACGCCTTCCTTGGCCGCGAACGCGGCCGCCGGAGCGAGCGCTCCGAGCCCGGTCGCGCCGGCACCCACGATCGCGGCCCCCTTCAGGAAGCCCTTGCGCGTGCTGGGCGCCGTCCAGGCGTCCGTCGACTCGTGTTGACCGTCATGACCTGCCGAAGACTCCTGCATTGCACTCTCCCTTACGTTGGATGTTGGATCGCTGCTTGTTACGCACGGGAGTGCGCAGCGGATCACAACTGGAGGGAGCCCTCGCCGGCCATCGCCGGCTCGTCCTCTGCTTCGGTTGCGCCGTCCGGCGGGTCCGTGTCCTCGAGGTCGGGGCCCTCGCCGCCTGCCGCGCCAAACAGCGACGGGTCGCGGTTGGAGCCGCGGATCAGATCATCGGGGGAGCCGTTCGCCAGCAGCCGCCCCTGGCGGGTGCCGAAGTAGATCGCCTGCGGGTGGTGAGCGACGAGCGCGAGCGTCGACTGCTCGGGCTCGGGCGCGTAGCCGTCGGTGATGGTCATGCCGATCTGCGACAGGTTCAGCAGCTGCTCGACCTTCAGGTGCTCTGACTGCTCGGGCACGGCCGGGTAGCCCCACGAGTAGCGGCGTCCCTGCGCGGCCTCGATGCCGAGCATCTCGCGGGCGACGAAGTGCAGCCACTCGGCCAGCCCCTCGGCGGTCTGCACGCCGAGGCCGTGCACGAACAGCTGCTCGGCGAACTCGCCTTCGGCCTCGAGCTTTGCCATCAGCTCGGTCACCTGCGAGCCGACCGTCACCGCCTGCACCGCGATCACGTCCAGCTCCGGCGGCGCCTTGCTGTCGATCGCAGGGCGGAAGAAGTCGGCCAGGCAGATGCGATCGCCCTTGGGCTGGCGCGGGCACACGAAGCGCGTGAGCTCCGTCTCGCGGTCTTCGGGGTCCAGCACGACGATGTCGTTGCCGAGGGCGTAACAGGGGAAGAAGCCGAGCAGCGCGCGCGGGTGCAGGTAGTCCTGCTCGCCCCACATGCGCTCAAGGCGCGGGCGGAAGTCATCGCGCAAGAGCGTCTGCCACGCCTCGCCTTTGACGCCCCTGCCGCCCCAGTGCAGCTTGAACAGCACGTGCGTGTCGAGATGGCGGTAGAGCTCGTCCATGTCCACGTCGATCTCACGCACGCCCCAGTAGGGAGGGGTTGGAACGGGGGCGTCCGTGCGCGCGGGCGAGCGCACGGAGTCATCGGCGAGGTCGACCTCCTCGACCGGCTGATCGCCCTTCGCGCGGAACTCGGTGGCTCCGGCGAGGAGCTTCTGCACGAGCGCGCCGCGTGCGTCCGAGTCGATCAGCTGGTCCATCACCGACAGGCCCTCGAACGCGTCCTTGCAGTAGAACACGCCCGGCTCGTAGATCTCCTCGGAGTCCTTTCCTCCCGGATAGAGCGCGCGGTAGCCGAACGCGCGGTTGATCGCCGCGCCGCCGATCAGCACCGGGTAGGACAGGCCCTTGGCGTGCAGCTCATGGATGCACGCGGGCATCTGCTTGGAGGTCGAGACGAGCAGCGCGGACAGGCCGATCGCGGTCGCGTCGTGCTCCTGGGCGGCGTCCACGATCGTCTGGATCGGCACCTGCTTGCCGAGGTCCACGACCGTGTAGCCGTTGTTCGTGAGGATCGTGTTCACCAGCGACTTGCCGATGTCGTGCACGTCGCCGAACACGGTCGCGAGCACGACCGTGCCCTTGGTGTAGCCCTCGATCTTGTCGAGGTATTTCTCCAGCTGGGCGACCGCGCGCTTCATCACCTCGGCGGACTGCAGCACGAACGGCAGGATCAGTTCTCCCGCGCCGAACTTGTCGCCTACCTCTTTCATCGCCGGCAGCAGCACCTCGTTGAGCGTCGGCACCGCGCCGATCTTCTCGACGCTCTTATCGATCCAGTCCTCCACCCCGTCCCTGCGCCGGCGCAGGATGTGGAAGTGCAGCGCTTCCTCCGGCTCCATACCCTCAGTCGGGTCCGCGGCGCTCTGGACCTCGTCCTCCTCGCCCTTGGACTCGAAGTGCGCGATGAAGCGCTCGAGCGCGTCCTCGCGGCGGTTGAACACGAGGTCATCCGCCAATTCCCGCTCCTCGTCGGGGATCTCCGCGTAGGGGGTGATGTGGTTGGGGTTGACCATCGCCAGGTCGAGGCCCGCCTGGACACAGTGATGAAGGAACACCGAGTTGAGCACCGCGCGCGCGCCGGGGGAGACCCCGAACGACACGTTCGAGACCCCCAGCGACGTCTTCACCAGCGGCAACTCCTCCTTAATCGCTTTTATTCCCGCGATTGTCTCCACAGCCGACGGGCGCCACTCCTCATCGCCGGTCGTCAGCGTGAACGTCAGGCAGTCGAAGATCAACAGCTCGGGGTCCAGGCCGTGCTCCTTGCAGCACACCTCGCGGATGCGCTTCGCGATCTCGACCTTCCTGTCAGCGGTCTTGGCCATCCCGACCTCGTCGATCGTGAGCGCGATCAGCGCGGCGCCGTGCGCGAGCGCGACCGGCACCACGCGGTCGAGCTTGGCGCGGCCGGCCTCGAGGTTGACCGAGTTGACGATCGCGCGGCCGGGGATCTGCTCCAGCGCCCGTTCGATCACCTCCGGCTCGGTCGAGTCGACCTGGATCGGCGCCGGCTGGGTCAGCGAGACC
>Ga0116215_1000516_pt1 | contig 29260 bp, 25 predicted proteins | sample Sb_taG_7_FD_89698 | JGI IMG/M metagenome (GOLD analysis project Ga0116215, IMG submission 89698) | Peat soil microbial communities from Weissenstadt, Germany - Sb_50d_2_FS metaG | ecosystem: Environmental > Terrestrial > Soil > Wetlands > Peat | place: Germany: Weissenstadt | collected 2010-09-21
GGATCGTACATCTTGGCGTTGACGACCGTCCGGTCGAAATACGATGGGTGAAGTCGATGCCTGGCCAGCTCGATCGCGAACCAAGGGACGGTCAGACCGATTCGCACCTCGTTGAGCCCGAGCCGAAAGGGCCCGTCGGCTCCAATGCGCAGGTCCGAGGCAAGGAGCAAGAACGCTCCCGCGGGATATGCGTGGCCGGTGCATGTCGCCACCACCGGCCTCGGGAACGAGAGCAGCCGCTCGGCCAGTGTGGCGCCCAGCGTCAGCATCTCGAGGAGCGGCTCGGGTCCCCCGGCGATCGTTTTCAGGTCGAACCCGGCGGAGAAATACCCCTCGCGGCCGGTCAGGACCACGACAGCGCCGTCACGCTCAGCCTCATCGAGGGCAGAGTGGACGGCGCGCAGCATCGGGATCGAGAACACGTTGACCTTGCCGTCGTCCATCGAAATGGTCGCGATCGGCCCATCGAGGTCGTAGGTCGCGAGTTCGTGCATGGTCTCTCCAGTTCGCCTCCGGGGCCCAGCCTATTCTCGCCCGAACCTGCCCCCGCACCGTCGCTCCCGCTACGGTGTGCGCGGCTATCTGACAAAGGGGATCACGAGCATGGACGTGCGTTCGATCGAGGACATGACCCCGACCATCGAGCACAACGGCACCACACCGGTTTGGTGGCTGGTCGCGCCCCAGGAGATGCGGGCTGCCACTGAGGGCGGCTTCCTCGAGCTCGTGAGCGAGTGGGAGATCGCCGGCGGTGGAGCGGTCGACGCGCACTCCCACCCGACCCACGAGTTCTATTACATCATCTCCGGGCACGGGATCATGAAGATCGCCGACGAGGAGCGTGAGGTGCACGCCGGCGATCTCGTGTACACGCCGCCGGACACGACGCACAGCATCTGGCCCGCCAGCCAGCACGCTCCCCTCCGCGGTCTGGCCTTCGCCATCGGCGTTCCCGGCGCCGGGAAAGTCGATTACAGCTGATCGTCTTCGGGATCCCGCCAGTCGGGCTCTCGCTCCGTCACCAAAGCAACGGGCTACCCGGCCGAGGCATTCGTCGGCGACTCCATCTCCGGGCACACGATCATCGAATCCGCCGGGCCGGCTGGTACTGGCACCGTCGTGACCGAGCCCTGCGGAATAGGAGCAGGGAGGGGCTGAGGCGACGTGTCGGGAACGGGTGTCGGAACAGGTGTCGGCACAGGTGTGGGTGGGCTCGATTCGGGGAAGGTCACGTCGGTGATGACCGCGCCCGACGAGTCGAGCAGCTGGAGCGATCCCCGCACTTCGTAGGGATCCGCTCCCTGTGCGGCCATGGTGTCGATCTGATGGGCGACGACGGCTACGCCGTCGACCGGGGTCATCTCGTCGGTCGACCCGTCTGCGAAGGTCACCTGCACGTTGGCGACCTCAGGCCCGACCGCCACCGCGATCCACCAGACGGGCGCACCTTCAGGAAATCCGAACGCATCCGAGATGGTGGACAGCGGTTCGGCCGCGGAGCTCGTCGCCGCCGACGAGGTGCCCGCCGCATCCAGCAGGACCCCCTGGCCCACAGCGGCGCTCGTCGACAGCTCCACTGACACATTCGGGGAGATCAGCGAGGTACCCGGACGCGCCGGGGTCGTCGGGGCGGAACCCGATGACGAACCCGGCGAAGGCGGGGCGGTCGGGCGGTTCGGTGTCGGCCCGCAGGCGCACCCCAGGGTCGGGGCAAGGCGGTAGGCCCGGATGGTCACGCCGTCCCCCGTGGTGCGGGTGAAGAGGTGGCTGGCACTCCCCAGGCTGGCGGCGGCCCCGGTCGTGTCGGCCACGCCCGGGATCATGGGACATGCGATAACTCCCGAACCAGACGATCCCGAGCCCCCCACGCCGGTTCCGCCCGTGGCGACGCCCCCGGCTCGGGCACCCGAGACCACGAGCCCATGTGGAGCGGCCGGGGCGGTGCCGTGCGGTGCACCCGAGGGCCGGCCAACCGCCGACGAGGGTGCACGGGTGGATGTGGCAACGTACCCTCCCACCGCGGCGGCCACCACCGCGGCGGCCACCACCGCGACGAGACCGGGGTGGCGTCGTGCCCGAAGCATGTTCCGGACGATTCCCGAGCGTCCCACGCCTGCGATGCGCATCGCCATCACCTCCGATACCCGGACACTGGGCTTGTCCGTCCTCGCAGGCTTCGACGTCACGGATCGACCAGAAGTTCCCGCCACCTCGAGGACGCCCATCGGCGCCGGGGCCCAGCGGGGGCCAGCCGGGAAAGGGTGGCCGGGGTCACCGCCGTGGCACGCTCCCCGTCATGCCGGCGGGGCGGAGCGCTGGTCAGGTGATGTCGGAGCGCAGTGTCGTCGACGTGCCGACGAAAGCGAGCGCGACACCGTAGACCAGGAGCATGATGGCCCCTCCCCACCACGGTAACAACTGCATGTCGGTGCCCCGGAAGCTCGTCCGAGCGGCGTCCTCGAGCGCCGTGGCAGCCTGACCGGGAAGGTACTCGCCGATGCTGGGCCAGATGGCGCCGATGATCGTCTCCACCACCAGGGTGAATCCCAGGCCGACCACAATGGCGACAACCTGGTTCTTCAACAACGCGCCGAGACCGAGGCCGTAGATGGCGAAGAGTCCGGTCCCGAGCACGACACCGGGGGCGATGCGCGACCAGTCGTGCCACATGGTGTGGGCGGAGGCCACGAAATACACCCCATGTTGGGCGCTGCACATCGCCTTCGCCATGCCCTGCTGCACACTCAGAGGGCGGACGAGCTGACCGACGCGGGGAGCGTATGTGACGCACGAGTGCACCTTCAGGGCGACGAGCACAAGGCCCACGATGAGGCCCATCAGCATCGTGACGGCACCCAGCACGATCCCACCACCGAAACCGATACCCAGTTTCGCGGTGACGACGCGACCGCGACGAGGTTCTGCCAGGAAGGTGGGGGTCACGGTCTTGTGCCGGTACTCGCCCGTGATGACGAGCACACCGAGCACGAGCGCGAGGAGCCGGGAATTGTCGAGCACGGAGAACACATTGGTGAACCACTGGGTCGAACCGTGCGGGACGATGCCCGCGGTGCCACCGCGCCGCCCGCCAGGCGCGAAGGCGATGGCGAAACCGAACAGGAGGTCGACGACCACGAGGATGCCGACAAGCACATAGGTCGACCAGATCGTCCACAGCTTGCGGATCTCGGCAACGAGCAACCGGAGCATCACGGACTACCGATCGGCCTGGCCGGATGGAGGAGGCGGCGGCGCAGGGGGAGCCGGAGGGCCCTCTGCGAATTGGCGGTAGTCGCCCATCAAGCCGGCGGCGTGGCCGGGGTGCATCCCCTCACCACCGGTGAGCTCGAAGAAGAGCGACTCCAGCGACTCGGTCGACGAGACCATCTCGTGCACCTCGATGCGGTTTTCCACCATGATCGGACCCACGACCTCGGGCGCGACCCCCTCGCACACGACGTATCCGTCCTGGACCGACGCCGGCAGGTTGGCAACGCGCAATGCCTGGACCAAGCGCTCGGCGTCAGGCGTCCGCACCCGAACCGCTCGTTTGGTGCCGCCCAGCAGGTCCTGCAACTTCCCCTGTGCCGCGAGGCGTCCGGCGGCCAGGACGATCACGTCGTCCACGACCAGTTGTGCCTCCGACAGGAGGTGCGACGACACGATGACCGTTCGCCCCGAGTCGCTGCCGCCCGCGCTCTCGGAGGCGTACCACTTGAGGAAGTCGCGGAGCCAGGCGATGCCCTGTGGGTCGAGCCCGTTGGCAGGCTCGTCGAGAACGAGGATGTCGGGCTTGCCGAGCAGGGCCCGGGCAAGCTCGAGACGCTGTCGCATGCCCATCGAGAAGCCGCCGACCCGGCGGTCGCCGGTGTCGGACAGACCCACGAGATCGAGGCATTCGTCGACTCGACTGAAGGGGATGCCCGCCATGGTGGCGATGACCTTCAGGTGGTTGCGGGCGGTACGAGCCGGATGAAACCCCGATGCTTCGAGCACCGCACCGACTCGCATCGTGGGGTTCGGCAGGTGACGGTAGTCGGTCCCGTCGATCCGCACCGAACCTGAGGTCGGGCTCACCAACCCGAGCAACATCCTCAGTGTGGTCGTCTTGCCCGCTCCGTTGGGCCCGAGGAACCCAGTCACACCGCCGGGGATCGCGTCGAAGTCAAGGTGGTCGACAGCGAGGACGTTCCCGCCGAAGCGCTTGGTCAGCCCCCGGGCTTGGATCGTGGGCATGTCGGGCTCGATCTCTGTCACGTCGATAGATATCCGCATGATGCGGCGTCGGGGACGACCCTACCTCGACCTGGTCAGGAGGCTGCGGAACATATGAAGGGCTCGTGGTGTTGTACGAAGTGAAGGAGTTCCCCGGAGACGGGGGTCCCGGTGGCAAGGAGGTTTTGCTTATGGTGACCTGTTTGAATCCCAGCGTCGCCGCGTGAGTAGCTACAGGCAGGCGTCCGGTGGTAGCGCACCGGGATGTTCCTCAGCGGTGAGAGGTGCGATTGTCCGGGGTTGTGATGTCCGGTCCGCACGAGGTCGAAGCGCCTAAGGCTTCGCTGAGAGTCCGTCTGTCGTTCCGGCGCTTGCACGGAGTCGCTGGTTGTACTTCATATGATGGCTCGCCCGTCTCCCCTGAAGGGTGGGACGGGCGGACTCGCGTTCGGCGCACCACCTCGTGCCAAGGACGGCCTAGCGAGGCGACCTAACGAACCTTGATCACCAAGGTGTTCTGCGCAATATCGTGGTAGCCCTGCCGGTTGGGGTTCCACAGCGCTGACAGGCCGCAGATCAATCCCCACAGATCGCCGAGGAAGGCGAGGAACGCGCCTATGAACGGGATCCAGATCAATACCAACCACGGGTACAGGATCACCATCCGGATGCCGGCCCGCTTGGGGTCTATGGAACCACCTGTGGTTGTATCACGCACGGCGATGCCGAGAGCCATCTGCCCGAGCGACTGGCCCCGTTCACTCCCTTCGAGGATGGCGAAATAGGCGATACCACCGAGACCGACGATCAGATCCACGATCCACAGCCTGAGTCCGAAATGGGTGAAGCCGTGGCTGAACGACCCCTGGACGGCGACGCTGAGCAGGATCGAATACACGATGCCGATCATGATCCCGTCGATCACGATGGCCACCAGGCGTTGCCACCACTCGGCCAGGGGACGGCCCTGGCCGTCGACGGGTCCCGACGCGTAACCGAATGGCGCGCCGGTGAACGGTTGGCCGTAGGGGGGAGCGCCGCCGGGGGGCGGGCCATAGGCACCATAGGCGGGGGGCTCGGGCGTCGGAGCCGGTGGGGGTGCGGCCGCGGGCTGTTGTTCAGGTGGGTACCACTTCCCGTCGGATGCCAACCACCAGCCTGGTCCCTGCGATACGTCGCTCATGGTGCCTCCGTGACGGAAGGTACCCCTCTATTGCTACCACCCTCGCCGTACCTTCGGGTGGGAACCTGTCCTTTCGCCGTCGCTTACCTGGGTCTGGCTGTGACGTGGCGTGTCGGGCTCACGCCAGGTGGGAAAGTGCGAAGCGTCAACTGTCCTCCAGCTCGGCCAGCTCGGCCGCACCTCGTCAGACCCAGCCCGTCACCGGCTGCGACCAAAACGTGTCACCGGAGCACCTGATTACCCCTCCGACATGCGTAGATGACCTTCGGTCCCGCCCCTTTCGGCTCAGACACCTCAGCTGCGGGGCCAACGGCCCTATCTTCCCGCCGTCGCCTGTGACTGCAATACGGGTATGAGGCATTCGAAGAGTTGGCGACTGGCAACTCTGAATGTCGCGCTGCTGGGCTGCATCTCGCTGATGGTCGCGGTTGCCATTGCGCAGCCGGCCATCGCCACGCCGGGAGGGTACACTGATACCGCTGCCCAGCCCGTGGCCTTCGGTGACGCCGGCTTCTTCGGGTCGATGGGGGGCCAGACCCTCGCCCAGCCGGTCGTGGCCATGGCCCCCACCCCGTCCGGACACGGCTACTGGCTGGTGGCCTCCGACGGTGGGGTCTTCGCCTTCGGTGACGCCGGGTTCTTCGGGTCGATGGGGGGCCGAATCCTCTCCCAGCCGATCGTGGGCATCGCTGTTACCCCGTCAGGACACGGCTATTGGCTGGTGGCCTCTGACGGCGGGGTCTTCGCCTTCGGCGACGCCCGGTTCTACGGCTCGATGGGGGGCCGAATCCTCTCCCAGCCGATCGTGGGCATGGCTGCCAATCCCTTTGGCAGCGGCTATTGGCTCGTCGCCGCGGACGGGGGCATCTTCGCCTTCGGCAGTTCGCGCTTCTTCGGGTCGATGGGGGGAAGCCGCCTGAACCAGCCGATCGTCGCAATGGCCTCGGCCCCCTTTGGGCTGGGCTACTGGATGGTGGCCTCCGATGGTGGGGTCTTTGCCTTCGGTGACGCGCCGTTCCTCGGCTCGATGGGGGGGGATGCCCTGCAACAGCCGGTGGTGGGCATGGCGGTCACCTCATCGGGACGTGGCTACTGGCTGGCAGCCGCCGACGGCGGGGTGTTCGCCTTCGGTGACGCCCGGTTCTTTGGATCGCTGGGGGGACAGCCGCTTTCCAACCCTATGGCGGCCATCGTGGGAACCCCCGACGGCCACGGTTACTGGCTGCTTCCGACAGCCCCTCGTGCGACCGACTGGGCCGTCCCGGGAACTGTCATCTACAACCTGGACACGGCACCAGGCTCGCCCTACAAGCCTGGGCAGAAGGTTGTCGCACTCACCTTCGACGACGGGCCCTCTCCGATCTATACCCCACAGGTGCTGCAGATCCTCGTCGCCGAACACGCACCCGCCAGCTTCCAGATCATCGGTCAGAACGGCGCCGTCTACCCCGACCTCCTGCGCCAGGAATCAGCAGCTGGCATGGCGCTCGTGAACCACACCTGGACGCACGTCGATCTCGCGACTCTTCCGGCCTCTCAATGGACCGGGCAGGTGGACCAGACCGACTTTCTGCTCCAGGGCATCACGCGATATCCAGTCCAGTGTCTGCGGCCGCCATATGGCTATACCGACTCGGCGGTGGTTTCACAACTGGGCCGGCGGGGCCTTGCCGAGCTCTACTGGGACGTGGACCCTTCGGACTATTTGAGGCCGGGCGCGTCCGTGATCACCAAGCGCGTGCTCTCTGCCCTCCATCCGGGCGCCATCGTCGTCATGCACGACGGAGGGGGTGACCGCTCCCAGACTGTCAGCGCCCTGCAGGGCATCATCGACGGCATACGGGCTGAGGGCTATCAGATCGTGCCGGTCTGCGCCGGCTGAGACTAGGCCGCGACGCGCTTGCTGAGCTTCTTACGAAGACGCGACCATCAGTTGGTGAAGGGGCTGGCGTGCGGGCGGGCGGGGTGCGGAGGAAGGGCCGAACGTAGGTCTCCATCATCTGATCCACTGTCGACTTCGCATCCGGAGCCTGGAGCAGATCATGGTCCTCCTCGGGGTCGTCGTCCAGATCGAAGAGCTGGCAGGGCGCACAGGCGTCCTCGTCCACGACGATCTTGAATTGGTCGGTCTCGAAGGAAGCGAAGCCCCAGTTCTCGCTGACCGACACCGCTCGGGATGTCGGCTCCTCGGTCCCGAGGTGGCTGAGCAGTGACCTGCCTTCGCTGGCAGGGAGCTCGGGCGCACCGGCGATCTCGCGCACGGTAGCGGGCACGTCGAGGTGCTCCACCAGTGCGCCGACGACGCGCGGCGGACAGCCCTCGGGCGGTCGCACGATGAGCGGAACGCGTACGGCGGGCTGGTAGAGAACGCACTTGGACATGAGGCCGTGGTTGCCTCCCATCTCACCGTGATCGCTCGTGTAGATCACCCACGTGTCATCGAGGAGATCCTTCTCTTCGAGGGCCGTGAGGATGTGATCGACGGCGTCGTCGATGATGGAGATGTCGGCACTGTATGCCCGTCTCATCCCGCGAATGGCGTCGTCGTCCATCGTGGCCGAATCAGACAGCCACATGAATGAGCTGAGCAGCCCGCCGTATCGACCCGTCCCCTCGACGGTAGGTCGCCGTGTCGAACGTGGCATCGAGACCTCTACGTCCCGGTAGCGGTCGACAGCCTCGCGCGGCGCATCCCAGGGATCGTGGGGGCCGGGGAAGCCGACGAACAAGAAGAAGGGGTCGGGGCGGTCGTATTGCTCGATCCAACGCACGGCTTCCAGGCCGTGCCACACGTCGATGTAGGCGTCGAGTGGCAATGGCATCGGGGTCGAGTCCCACATCGGAACCCGTTTCGTGGCATTCGCGCCACTCTCGTTCTCACCCTGATAGCTGCGGTCTGCGATGTGCTTCTGGTACGCCTCGAGCAGGGCGCGATCGCGAAGGTAGTCGGTGTAGCGATTCGGCGTCTCTCCCACGAACTTGTCGCCGGTCTCGAGGACCTCGGCGAAACCGAGGCTCATGAGCCGTCCGGCCAGCTCGTCGATATGCGTCGCTTCCACGATCTCGTCGCGGTAGAGGTGGGCCTTGCCCAGGAGGCATGTGTGGTATCCCGCGGCGCGCAAGGCCCAGACGTAGGTCGGCGAGTCGACTGCGATCTCGGCCCAGTTCGTGTAGACGCCATGGTCCCGAACGTAACGCTCGGTCATGAACGACGCCCGCGCCGGCATGCACAGCGGCCCCTGGCACGTCACCCGCGAGAACCGCACGCCCTCGGCGGACAGTCGATCCAGGGCCGGGGTGAGCACGCCCGGGTTGCCCGCGCAGCCCATCATGTCTCCGCGGTGCTGGTCCGACATCACAAGCACGATGTTGGGCGCTTTCGAAGTCAATCCCGTCCTCCTACCCTCGACGCGAGCGCCACCCTCGTTCGGGACATATCCGGGCGGCGATGAAAGAGTATCGAGACTAACGTCGAATCACGGCATGGAAGGTCTCGAGGGGTGAGGTGCTGCCAAAGTCCAGGCCCCAGCACCTAGCGTGAGGCCCCGACTCTGACGAGGTGCAGCCTAGGAAGATGCGAGTGGAGATCCATGTCCGGCCAAGCTCGTCAACGACCGTGGTGGGCGGAGAACATGACGGCGCTCTCGTCGTCCGCGTAGTCGAGCCGGCTGACTCGGGAAGGGCAACGGCGGCTGCATTGCGAGCGATCGCCAAAGCAGTTGCGGTGTCCCCCCGGTCCGTCACGCTTGTGCGAGGGGCTACCGGTCGGCGAAAACTGATCGACATCGAGGTGGCGCACGACGAGGCACACTCCCTCAGAACCACGCTTCAACGGCTGCGCCGGGACGGCACTCAGTGATGCTCATCTCTGCTATCGCCAACCCCTTCCACGGCCCTAATTCGACGCCGAGTGCCGCGGCCCGTCGACCTGCCTCGTTTGCAAGTCTACGGTCCTCCGACGCAGGCACGCAGAAAACGCTCTAGGCGTGGCCACCAGTGGGTCAACACCGTCGGTACTCCTATGCAGGCGTGCGGCGCCTCGGGGTAGACGAGAATCTCGGCCTGGTTCCCGGCGAGCCGCCACCGGTCGGTGAAGAACAGGGAGTCGTCGACCAGGTGGTCGGCAGTCCCAACCGTGAAAAGGGCGGGCGGCATGCCTCGCAGATCGGCGTAGAGAGGCGAGAGATCGGGGTGGCGCCGCTCCTCTGCATCCATCTCCGGCGCGAACTGCTCGACCATGAACCGGATTTCCTCGGGATCGAGGATGTCTGCTCCCGGGTCCATGCCGATCCCCCTGGCACTGGGTGTCTGACCGAGGTCGTAGGCGCCGAAGACCAGGTTGGCTCCGCAGAACCGGTCGGCACGACCGTGGCGGTCTCTCATTCGGAGCAGGGTCAGCGCCGACAGGTGGGCACCGGCGGACTCCCCACCGACGAGAAGGCGATCGGTTCCGTATTCATCGGTGGCGTTCTCCAGCAACCACAGGGCGGCGGTCTCGCAGTCATCAGGCGCAGCGGGATAGGGATGCTCAGGAGCCAGCCTGTAGTCAACGCTCACGATGGCCAGATTCAGCTGTGTGCTCAGCGCGTCGTTGAGCAGATCGGTGAGCTCCGGCTCTCCGGTCATCCACCCCCCTCCGTGGATGTGCAGCATCGCTCCGTCTACCCGCTCAGGGCGGAACTCTCGGAGGCGTAGAGGTCCAGCGGGACCCGGGATCATGCGGTCGACCCCATTCTCCGACCGCATCACCATCGCCGATTCGGCTGCCCGTCGAGCCTGGGCGCGTTCAAGGACCGATCCCTCGTTCACGGGGGAAGGAAACTGCCCGATGAATTCCCCTGATTCGACCCGGATCTGTGCTCTGGCCACCTCGACCTCGTCGTCCCACAACCTCATTGGGTCACCTCCAGGTGTCTGTCTCACATCTGATGCACCTATCCACAGAGCTGCATGGCGACATCAGGTTCCGGGCGTACCGGGGAGTGGCGCCACGGGGGTGGTGCTCACGTCGAAGCAAACAAAGAGCTGATGCGCGCCACCTTGGACCACTGGGACGAACTGGCCATTCTCGACGCGGACAGCCGAATGGCAATAGGGTGGCGTCGCCGCGGTGTGGGCCCTCTTCCAGTTCACGGGGGTTGTAAGCCCGTCCCCGGTGAACGACGTTTCGGAGTCGATGGCCGCCACCAGCTTCTTCTGTGTCAAGTTCCTGCCCACCGCCTTCAGGCCAGTGACGAACAGGGCGGCCGAAATCCAGCCATCCAGGGCCACCTCGTCGTAGGTCGACGAGCCCTGGTACTTCTGCATCTCCCGAATGTATTGCTCCATTCCCGGGAACACACCCGGGAAAGCCAGAGCCGCTTCAAAAGGTACGTGCTGCAGTCCGAAGTACACACCCTTCATGATCGACGAATACTGCTGCAAGGTGCTCCGGTCATATCCGTTCAACCACACCTGGTTCAACGTGAGGCCATTCTGCGCGATGGCGCGTGCAAACGACACGTTTCCGTTGAGGTCGAGACACGAGAACAGCAGGTCCACATTCTTCGCCTTCATCTGCAGGACGTCAGGAGAGGGATCTGCTCCATAGACGAGATTCAGATCGCTGAAAGCGACGTTGAAGCCAAAGGCACGCATGCCCGTCACCGCAGCCTGGCACGCAGCCGCCGACTGCGGCACCCCGTAGGCGACGACGGCAATCGACTTGGCTCCGAGTTGCTGCGCTGTGTAGGCGTCCCCGGGCCCACCGGTTGCAAAGTCAAGAACCGATCCGTAGGTTCCGAACAGCGTGGGCTTGTTGGCCCAATCAGTCGAGACGACGTAGCCGAATGTGGGTGTCCCCTGCTGAGCGAGGAATTTCGCCCCCCCGAAGAAGGGCGTCCCCACCCCCACTACGGCGAACACGCGGTCCTGATCCACCAGCTTCTGAGCGACGGTGAGATCGACCGTCGGACTCCCCTGATCGTCTTCTTGATAGGCGAGCTTGAGCTTGCGCCCGGCAACACCCCCCTCGGCGTTGATCATCGAGAAATACGCCTCCACGCCGCTCACGATGGGGCCGAAGTCCGACGACAGTGGGCCAGTCACGTTGGCGATGCTGCCTACGTCGATCTGGCTCGACGTCACACCGGGAGCGCCGCCGCCGAAACTGTTCTTCGTGACAGAGTTCGAGCACCCCGCAGCAACGAGGGCAAGGGTCGTGAACGCTGCCGCAATCTTTGTGAGCCGACTACGCGCCACCGGTCTCCTCTCGGTCACGCCAATTCAACCAACCGCGCCGCGAGCATGTCAGTCCACGGTGTGCCCAATGTAGTGGCACGCTCGAGGAAGGCGGGGACCCACTCCTCGAGACCCAAGGTCGACAAAGAGCGGGGATGCACGGTACGAACGCCGTGCGTTGAACAGCTCCAGCCCCGCTGGTCCCTCGGGCGACAAGGAGCAGGGGATCAGCAGCGTCGTCGACCGCCGTGCCCCGTCTGGCCAGCGATTGAATCGGCGCCCCGAGGTCGGGCGGTACTTGAGCTGTCGACGGGGCTCGCGAGTGGCTATCGAGGGCGTCGGCCTTGGGACCAGGGCGGGGGTTTCGGAACCCTCCTCGGCACGCCGGATCGCGGCGGCGGGGGCCGGGGCGGGAGTCGTCGAGCGGGGCCGGATGGCACCCGGCGTCGTACGACCATCGGTTGACCGCGACGCCGTCTGCGAAATCCCACAACGAGGGTCTGAACGCCACCAACCAAGAGAAAGGCAATGAGCAGTCCAGCCAGGGTGATCAAGAGTGTCGACATGTCGTACTTGCCCCACCGAGGGCGTCACCCCTTCTGTCTCGGCCAGCTCGTCTTGGGATGGTACGCCCGCGAGCCGGAGGCGTCACGCGGGTGTCGACTTGTCGGACATCGCTTTGTCCTTACGGACTGTCAGTCCTTCCTGACCAACTGACAGTCTGGCCCGCCACCATCAGCCGGATACCTTTTCGCAGTGGACTCCCCCACCTGCGACTGCGGCAGCAAGATCCCGCTGACCCCGCAACACTGAGGCGAAGACAACAGTCACGACGCCGTGCCTCAAGTGCAAAGGGCAGTGGGAGTTACTCCAGCACCGATGGGTGCCTGACGTTCTTAAAGAGGTGTCGAGCGGCTAGACGGCTAGCCAGTTACACGATCAGTGACCGCCGATCGCCGCGCCCAGGTACAGCAGCGGCTGGTCGAGCCGAAGCACCAGGACCTCTGCCAGCACCGGCCTTGGTGCGAATCATCGATCACGTTTACGACGTCTTGACACATGAGTCGCTGATGTCCTGACACATCACAAGGTGGGCCGGATCCGTCCATAGCCCTAAAGCGCCCCTCCTCGGCCTGCCGGTCGCGAGCATTTCGGGGCTCTGAATGGCCCGAGCCATATTAAGGCCCGAGGCGATCCAAGATGGGCTGGCCGGTCACGGCCTCCTCGCGGACGGCACTCACCCGCCACGTGCTCCGGTACCAGCTAATACCGAGCCCTATTCCCGCCGACGTTCGGGCCTCCGCCTGGCGCGTGACTGTAGCCTCGTGTCCGTGCCGCAGCCGCCCTCGGGAACCGTGACATTCTTGTTCACCGACATCGAGGGGTCGACCACCTTGTGGGAGGAACGCCCCGACGAGATGCCGGGTCTCGTGGCGAGCCACGACGAGATCCTCCGGGGAACCATCGAGGACCATCACGGATATGTCTTTGCCACCGGTGGCGATGGTTTCGCGGCGGCCTTCAGCCGGGCTGCCGATGCCGTGGCAGCAGCCCAGGAGGCACAGGCGGCGGTCGCCGGTCTCGAGTACGTCAAGGTTCGCATGGGTCTGCACACCGGCGAGGCGATCGAACGCGACCGGAGCTACTTCGGCAGCGAGGTGAACCGCACGGCACGGCTGATGTCGCTCGCGCACGGAGGTCAGATGCTCGTCTCGGACGCGACCGAGGTGTTGTTGCGCGACCGTGTGGCTCTGCGGTCCCTCGGTGAGCATCGGCTCCGTGGCCTGCGCGGACGGATGTCGGTGTACCAGGTCGTTTCCGACGGGCTCCCAACGGAGTTTCCGGTGCTGCGAAGTGATGATCACTTCACGGGGAACCTCCCCCAGCAGCTGAGTTCATTGGTGGGCCGCGAGAACGTGGTTACCGAGGTAGCCGAGCTCGCCCGCGCCACCCGGCTGATCACGCTGAGCGGCGTGGGCGGGGTGGGCAAGACCCGGCTGGCCATCGAAGTCGGGGGCGAGCTGGCCGCCGAGTTCCCCGATGGCGTGTGGATGGTCGAGCTGGCGTCGATCGGCGACCCTGCCTCCGTCGCCGCAGCTGTCGCGACAGTGCTCGGCATCACGCCACAGGGTGAAGCGCCACTCATCGACACCGTGGCCGATGCGCTGGGAGGTCGGCGGCTCCTTCTGGTGGTGGACAACTGCGAGCACGTCCTGGCCGCAGCGGGATCGGCCATCGAAACGATCCTCGCTCGGTCTCGAGACGTGAAGATCATCGCGACATCACGCGAGGTCCTCGCGGTGGACGGCGAGAAGGTGCTGACCGTGCCACCGCTGGCGTTGGCGGGGGGCGCGACCTCCGACGCCGTTACGCTGTTCGTTGATCGCGCCCGGGCCGTTCGGCCCAATTTCGGGCTCTCGGATCCTGATACCGCCACTGCGGTGACCGAGATCTGCGCGACCCTGGATGGGCTACCGCTGGGTATCGAGCTGGCTGCCGCCCGAATGGCAGCCATGAGCGCGCTCGAGGTCAGGGATCGACTGGCCGATCGATTCCGGCTGCTCCAGGGATCGATACCAGGACCGGAACGACAGCTCACGCTCCGCCATGCGGTCGAGTGGTCCTACGACCTCTTGACCGACGACGAGCGCGAGCTCCTCCGTTTGACGTCGGTCTTCGCCGGCGGCTTCGACCTGACGAGCATCTGCGCCGTGGTCGACGGAGCCGACGAAGTGGACGTGCTCAGACATCTCGACTCGTTGGTCCGAAAGTCGCTCCTCGTCGCCGACCACGCCGCCACCCGCACTCGCTACAGCCTCTTCGAGACCATCCGCCAGTTCGCCGAGGACCGGTTGGCGGAGGCGGGTGCGCTCGAGCGGACTCGTGACCGGCACGCCGAGTACTTCGCCCGGGAGTCCGCAGCTCGATGGGAGCACTGGAACGGGCCCGAGTGGCGCCAGGCGGTCGACTGGGTGGAGGCCGAGCTCGGCAACCTACGTTCCGGATATCAGTGGAGCATGGGGCGAGGGCAGCTGGAGCTGGCGACGGACATCGCCGCGCATGCCGCTCTCATGGGTTTCTCGGTCCAGTTGTTCGAAACAATCGCCTGGGCAGAGGAGCTGCTCGAGCCCGCAGCCGCTGCTCACGTCCGGCGCCTTCCTCGCCTGTATACGGCGGCCGGTTTCGCCTGCTTCGTGGGAAGGGCGGAGGCTGCGCGGGCGAACGCGCACCGAGCAACCGAGCTGGAGGTCGACCCCCGCTATGAGGGTTGTGAGCCCGGGTACGCCTCGTTCGTCGAGGCCCTGGGCCACGTCTACTGCGGCGACCTCGATCGCTATGTCGAGCTCACCGGTGCCGTCGCCCACATCTACGGAAGGGATCGGGGCTACGGGCTGGCCTCCTACGTCGACGGCCTCCAGTCGTGCGGCCGGATCGAGGAGGCACTCGGGCTCACCGAGGAAGCCGTCGCCGCCGCCAGATCGCTCGGCAACCCCTACTGGATCTCCTACGCGCTCTGGATCGCAGGGTTGGCATTCTCCAAGACTGACGTGCGCCGCGCGTTTGCGGCCTGGGACGAGGGCGTCGCCTTCGTGCGTGAACATCGCGTCCAGTTCTTCGAAGGCTTCCTCGCACGCGACGCGGCCCGCCTGCACACCTCCGACGGCGAGCCCGAGGCGGCGCTGGTGCTGTTTGCCGAGGCCATCGCCGCGTTCCATCGAGCGGGAAACGTGCCTCAGCTGATCATCACTCTCGCCAGTGTGCCTGCGTTGTTCGAGCGTCTCGATCGTCCTGCGCCGGCCGCAATGCTCCTCGGCGCGCTGTCTCGTGAGTCTTCGAGCTTGCACCACGTTCCCGACCTCGGCGATCTCGGCGTCCGGGTCAGCCGCACGCTCGGCAAGACCCGCGCGACGGAGATGATGTCGGCGGGGGCTGCGCTGGACCTCAACGATGCCGCCGTCTACGCACGCCAGCAGATCGACTCCGCGCTCCGCCACCCGAGCCCTCAGGCGGGCCAGGCACGCCAGGCACGGCCCGGAGGGCTGAGCCGACGGGAGATCGAAGTTCTACGCCTCGTGGCTGACGGCCGAACTGCCGGCGAGATCGCGACGCAGCTGTTCATTTCGCCCAGGACAGCCGAGCACCATATCCAGAACGTCTACACGAAGATCGGTGTCTCCAGTCGCGCCGCGGCGACTCGCTGGGCCGTCAAGCACAGGGTCGTCGGCGACGTCGTCGCACGCTGACGGACGCACCGGCCGGTGCTTGCCCGGGGTAGCACGTCGTCACCGCGGAATCGGCTCCTCCTGCCACACCCGAGGCCGTCGAGCAGCTCGAAACCGCGAGAAGCAGGCAGGGTGTGGCCGCCGGATGGGCCACTGAGCCACCCACGGATCCCTCGGGAGAGCCAGAAATGGGTAGGTCTACCGATGCGGCAGCAGGGGCACACCCGGAGAATGTCCCTTGCGCCGGCCGAGACGGTCGGCGGCAAGCAGGATCAAATCGATCCTGTCTGAAGGGAGAACCGTCATGATTCTGGCAACAACGACCGTCGAAAACGTCGACCGATTCCTGGATGTCTTCGGCACGAAGGGCGCTGACAAGCGTGCCCTCCACGGCTCCAAAGGTTCGACGGTGTTCCGCGATCCCACTGAGGAGAACCGAATCTGGGCGCTGTTCGACTGGGACGAGGCGGGGTGGGCAAAGTTCGTCTCCGACCCCGAGGTCCCGCCGATCCTCAAGGAAGCTGGACATCTGGGCAAGCCCGAGGCCGCGCTGCTCCTCGGCTCCTACCAGGCGTGAGGTGGCAGAACGATGACCACCATCAACCGTTCCGCACGAGTCGGGCTCATCACCGATCAGACGGGCGCCCTGTCCTTCATGGGAATCGCCAACGTCAACATCGCCAAGATGGTGATCGATGACGTCAACGACCGCGGCGGCCTTCTCGGTCGTCCTGTCGAGTTGTTCGTCGAGGACAGCGCGACCGACGACAGCGTGGCGGAAGTCGCCGCCACGAGGCTCGTCGAGCGGGCGGCCGTCGACGTTGTCGTGGGCGGCATCTACAGCTCCACGCGACAGGCCATCAAGCGACCCGTGGTCGACCAGGCTGAGACGCTCTACATCTACCCGGAGCAGTACGAAGGTCAGGAGTGTCACCCCCTGATCTTCTGCACCGGGCCGGTGCCGGCGCAGCAGGTCGAGCCCTTCTTCCCCTGGCTGATGCAGCAGACCGGGGCGAAGCGCTTCTACATGCCTTCGGCCGACTACATTTGGCCGCACACGCTGAACAAGAAGGTGCGTGAGGTCGTCACTGCCGAAGGTGGCGAGATCGTGGGCGAGGAGTACTTTCCACTCGATCACACCGACTACGAGCGCATCGTCGACGACATCATGTCGACGGGCGCTGAGGTCGTGTTCAACACGATCGTCCCTCCAGGGCTCACGCCGTTCCTCGAGCAGCTGCACCGGGCCGGCTTCACGCGTCGGGGCGGTCACATCGTGTGTACCTACTTCGACGAGAACTTCTTGAATCTCGTCCCGGCCGACCATGTCGAGGGGCTATACGGGTGCCTGGACTACTACAGGGACGTCGACGACCCGTTCAGCATCGAACTCCTCAACCGGTACGAACAGCTCTACCCGGGGAGTGCGATGTTCACCGCGGGAAGTGCCTGCACAGGAACCTACCGTGCCCTCAAGCTCTGGGAAGCCGCCGTCAACGAAGCCAGGTCGCTGAACCAGGACGACGTCGTCGACGCGCTCGACCACGCCCGAATCGCGCAAGGTCCGGGAGGCCCCGCCGAGATGGTGCCGGGCCAACACCACGTGCGGATGAACATGTACATCGCCCGGTCGCAGGGCGGCACGTTCAAGGTGGTGAAGGACCTCGGTCACATCGACCCAAAGGAGTGCGAGGTTGGACGTACCTGAGTCTGATCCATTGGGCTGCACCCGACACTTGGCGCATGGGGCGGCGCCGGCTCTGGCCACTGGGCCGGCGCCGGCGTCGCCCTTCGTTGGGCCGTCCCTTGGTCGGTCCGAACCATCACCGGGCACCACCTGGCCGGCGTGAACGGCGGCTACACGTCCGACTCGCGCATGCTGCCGCAATCGTGACTCAAGAGGTCCCGATCGACGGTCCTTGAGCTTCGTGAGGGGTGGGAGAGCACATCACGGGCGGAACCAATGACCATCGAACGCGGGGGCTAACATAGTTGCTCACGGCGCAGACTGCTGCACCAGGCCCGCCGGCAGCCTTGCCGGCAGAACCTTAGTGACCGGTTGCACGATCGTGAAGGAGCCGGCCCGCCACGCGTGCACGGGCACGCCCGCATGTGCGCACCACGACTCGAAGCGCCACAAAGTGGCCGATGTCGTGACGAAGATATAGGCGGGATCGTTGCTCGAGAGCACAGCACCGGCCCATGGCGGGTATTGGCGGGCGTAGGCTGTGACGGCCACCCGGCCGCCGCTCTCGAAGGTGGTGCGGTAGGCGATCCAGTAGGTGGCGAAGGCGTCGCGCACGTCGTGTGCCACCAGTGCACCCTGCAGCGGGGCCGTGTTGGTTGGCATGGCTACGTCAGGAGCGCCGAAGCGAACCAGGAGCGGCGCCGGCTCCATGGCCAACCCGGCGGTGCAGAGGACGACGAGCGCGGCCATCCCGCCGACGAGGACTCGCTGCCCCAGGAGCTCGGCCACGTCGTCCAGGCCGACACCGACGAGGAGGGCACCCACGGCAGCGCCGAACATGACGTAACGGCCCTGGCCAACCCGATCGGCCATCTGGTTGAGCGAGTACAGCAGCGGCAGCAGCACCACAGTCAGCAGTGGCAGGCGACAGCGAGCCGCCCTACCCGTCGCCACCACCACGCCGAGGGCAATCACGGCGACAAAGGCGGCCCAGGCGCACGTGATGCCGATGGGACCACCGACCCACGTCAACGAGCCCTCGAGGCGCGCGCCGAGGGCGATGGGTCCCTCGATGGTAAAGAACTGCACCAGCCTGTGAGGCACGCCCGCCATCAGCCCAGTCCCCCCTGGCACAGCGAAGTTCGACCAACGGTGGGTGGCGCCGAAGACGATGGCGGGGAACGCGCCGGCGGCGGCGCCACAAAGCAGTGCCGGTGCGTGGCGCCGGGCACGCCACAACGCCGGCCCACACCACAGGCCGGCCGGCACCAGGACCTGGAGCGACATCGGGCTGGACCACAAAGCCAGGCCACAAAGCACGCCCGTCCACGTCATGTGGCGCCACCGCCCGTCCCCGTTGTGCAGGCGGGCCAAAGCGGCCAGGGCGCACAGCGACAGGGCCAGGCCCACCATGTAGGTGCCCCCCGGCTTGAGCGAGCGCCACACGAAGGACTGCGGCCACACCCACAAGGCCAGTGCACCAAGGAGGGCGGCACGGCCGCCCACGATGCGCCGACCGGCAAACCACAGCGCCAATGCGGCCAGGGCGTTGGCCAGGGCGCACGCCCCCAGGAGCTGGCCGGTGCCGGTGCCCGTCACGGCGAAGACAACCGCCGTGAGGACCGCCTCGAGGCTCCCGCCGTAGGACTGGCCCCACATGTAGGCCGACAGTTGGCCGTGGTGCAGCAGCTCCATGGCCATGAGCCCGATGACCGAGCCGTCGGAGGTGAGCGTTCCGAGGGGATGGACGGCGACCCACACGCGTTCGGCCATGCCGACGCCCACCACGGCGGCGACGCCGACCACCGGCCAACGCCTGCGGGCGGATCCCCCCATCGCCGGCGCCCGCTTTGGCACCGGGGCCAATGCCGGTGCCGGCGGTGCCGCCAGGACGGCGCCGCCGTCCAGGGCAAGTGGAGAGTCGAACACCATCAGACCCTCCCTCGAACCACCATGGCACGACGTTGTAGCAGGCCAAGGTTCACACCGCCCGCCCTCGCCGGCGCTGGTAGGGCCCCGTTCGGCAATCCACTGCCGCGTGACGGATCACCACGGCTTCGTCTCGTCATTGTGTAGCGGCCGTCGGCTCATGCGGAACCGGCGCACTACGACGGGCGAGCATCCCAGGACATCGGTCTTGCTACACAGGCGTCGGGCCCGCCACGGGGGGCCGGTGACCATTGCGTTCGCGCATCGCCATCCTTCTGCCCTGGCCGGGCTTGTGCTGATCAACACATTCGCGCGCCTGATCAGATCTGACGATTACCCGGCGGGCATCGCTCAGGAGCGTTTCGACGCCAATCTTGACATGTCCACCGATCCGGCTAGTGATCGCGATGCGAGCCTGGTCCTGCGCAACCACGCGCCGAGCGTTGTCGGGGATCCGAGTTTTCGGCGGTGGTGGGATCGCGCCGGCCGCAGGGGCGCGAGTCCTGCAACCGCGAAAGCCCTTTGGCGAGTGCGCTATGGCGCTGACGTTCGTACCCGACTCGGCGCGCTTACCGTTCCGTCGCTCGTGGTCCACAATCGCGACAATCGCGTCATCCCGATAGCCCACGGCGCTTATCTTGCAATGGGACTACGAAATGGAAGCTTCGTCCAGATCGACGGAGCCGACCAGACGCCGTTCACCGAAGCGGCCGATACCATTGCAGATTTGGTCCTCGACTTCGTGACTGCACTCCCGGGAACCTGAGATCTCGTTGTTTCGGGGACTCTAAGATCGCACGGTATGTGCGGGTCGCGACCGGGGCTGGCGTTGATCGGCGACGGCGGTAGGGGCATCCGGTACTCGGGGCGATGCGCCCCCGGCGCCTTCATCTGCGTCCGACACGCTGCACCGGCTTCGGGTGGTCCGGCGACAGGGTGACCCGTCCGGGATCACCACCGCCGAGCATCGCGTGGCCTCGCTGATTGACTGACGACGGCAAGTAGCGCATCACCGGCAGTCCTCCTGCTCGGTCCAAGATGGCGACCTGGCGCACGCAAACCGCGTGATCCCGAGTGGCCTGAGGAGTGTTTGGGCTGGTCCAGTCAGGGCGCCCGGAGCCGGCGATAGCGGTCCTCACGGTGTCGGGGGAATGGAACGACGGGGCCTCCACGACTGGATGTGCGGTTCGTATCACGCGCTGTGGTTGTACGTATGAACAGCGCCCGATCATTGAGCATTTCGGCCCTGGATGCCGACAGCCACCTGGCGTTATATAGCGAACAAGACCCTGGGCGAGCTGTTCTGCACGCCACCGGAAGATGGGGAGGGCGAATGAAGTTCCCACTAAGAGCTGCCGGGGTTGGACTGCTCATTACCGCGTTCGCCTCATTACCCGTCGCTCTGCTCAGCACGCCCGCATCAGCGCGCACGCGAGCGCCCACATGGTCTGTCGTCTCCAATCCCAACACGATTTCTCTGGCGGGCGTGTCATGTGTTTCCTCGACGTTCTGCATGGCCGTTGGTGGCTTGTCTTCTACGGAGGCAGAACGGTGGAATGGCACGAGCTGGTCCATCGTTGCCAGCCAGAATGTGACGACGAACGACTCGTTCTCCGGCGTCGCATGCACCTCGCCGACGTTCTGCATGGCCGTTGGTTACAGTTCCCAAAACCCAGAGCCGAGCCCGACGAGCGCGCTCGCAGAGCTGTGGAATGGCACGATGTGGACGGTGGTCCCCGTGCCCACCGCGCCGGGCAACAGCTTCTTGGAGGGCATCTCCTGTGTCTCGGCGACACGTTGCACAGCAGTGGGTCAGAACGATGGAGGCACGCTTGTCTTGACGTGGAACGGTGCTAGCTGGTCCATCGTGCCCAGTCCCAACGGAGGGGGTCGACTCTATGGCGTCTCCTGTATCTCTACGGCGTTTTGTGCCGCTGTCGGGTTCAGCGGGTCTCAGGCGGTCACGGAACTCTGGAATGGCAGCTCCTGGTCGCTGGTTCCCAACCCGGAGACCTCCTTCAGCGGCTTGAGCGGCGTGTCGTGCGTGTCACCGTCTTTCTGCGAAGCGGTTGGTGTAGGGGGTGGTGGTCCACTGATCCGATGGAACGGAAAGGCGTGGAGGACTGTGCGTACCGGACACCTTCGGGTGCCTTACGGGGACACGCTCTACCTTCAGGGTATTTCGTGTCCGAAACGATCCCATTGTGTGGCAGTCGGTTCCATCAACCACGGTGGTTCTTCCACGCCTGACTCGACGTACGTCGCGACATTGCGTAATGGCCGGTGGTCCGAGGTCACGACTGCTAACTCGCCCGGCTCCGCACTGAACGGCGTTTCCTGTGTGTCACCCACGATGTGCACTGCGGTGGGCGCAACTGGAACCCTACCCAACACCACCTCTTTCATTGAGTCGAGCACCTGACTGAACGTCTCGGCGGTGGTGGCCCGTCCCGACCGGCTCGGATCGGGCCTGGCGGTTGACGTCTAGGCGACCGAAGCTCCTATGGTTTGTCAAGGGCGGCTTCTCGGTAGCAAAGACTGCGGGCAAACCAATCAAGAGCCACTCGAGGGATCGAGGGCAAGCTCTTATCAAGCCAGGCGTCGATGCTCTTCCGAGAAGATCCGAGTGGCGGACCGGCAGATCGGACGAAGGCCAGCCAACAGGCGGCAGGTAATCGGTGGGCCAGGCCCGCCCCCGGAGATCTCTAACCGCGGGGAAGGTACTTGAAGACCTCCCGGGCGACGTAGCGCTTCAGCACACGGATCACCTCGCGCTTGGAACGGCCTTCCTTCGTCCGGCGCACCAAGTACGCACGGGTGCGGGGGTCCCCGGCGAGGCGGGTCATGACGATGCGCCACAGGGCTTGGTTGGCGAAGCGGTCACCGCCGCGGTTGAGCCGATGACGGGTGACCTTGCCCGAGGACGCCTCGATGGGCGCCACGCCACACAGATGGGCCCAAGCGGCCTCCGAGCGCAGCCGCTCGGGATTGTCACCGGCGGCCACGAGCAGGGTGGCGGCGGTGTCGATGCCCACCCCGTAGAGCCCGAGCAACTGTGGTGCGCACTTCGTCACCAGATCGGTGAGCAGCTCGTCGAGGCCGACCATCTCGTCGTCCAGGGTCAGCACGCGCCGCCCCAGGGCGGCGAGTGACACCTTGGTGGCATAGACAACCGGGTCGCCCGAGGCCCGAGGTCGCAGGGCGGCCGCCTGGGCGACGAGGTCGGAGATCGACAGGCCCTTGAATCGGGATCGGAGCTGGTCCGGGCCGGTGTAGCTCAGCTGACGCATCTGGGCCAGGGCGCGGGACCGGGCGGCACGGGCCGATCGCTTGGCCACGAGCAGCGTCCGGATGGCCTCCACCGCGCCGTCACGGGACTTGGGCGCGCCGGCCGCCCGGCCACTGAGCACCGCCCGGGCGGCCTCGACGGCGTCGGCGGAGTCCGACTTGCCTTTGGTGCGCCGGGCCTGGCGGTTGGGTCGGTCGACTTCGATCACCTCGACACCGGCCTTCGCCAAGAACCGACCGAGGCCCGCTCCGTAGGCGCCGGTGCCCTCCACCCCTACCTGCAACACCGTGCCGAACGCGCCCATCCACTCGAGCAGCGCCTTGTAGCCACGGGGTGTGGCGTCGAAGGACTCCACACCGAGCACACCGCCGATCGGGTCCAAGGCGGCGGCCACGTGGACGTCGAGGTGGGTGTCGACTCCACCAACGATCGTGCGGCCAGCTTCTACGATGGTCATGGCCATCCCTTCTCTCCTTAGGTCAAGGGGTGGCGCGGCCGTCCCGTGAAGGAGGTGACGGTGAGTTCCGCCCTGCGTCAACAGAGCGGTCCATCACCCCTCTGGAACGGGGCGCGCCGTTTCTATGGTCCGGAACCCGGCCGACACGACAACATGGTTCATGTCTGGCAAGTCAGGACGGGATCCGGTGCGTTCGACGGTAGCGAGGCCACACCGCTCAGCGGTGGATCTGCACCGGACGAAGACCCTCATCCTGATTGGTATCGCTGGGCGCTGAGACAAGGTGCGGACATGGAACGTCGCAGGCGAGTCCCTCGGGTATCGGCTGGTTGGCTTGGCAAGTACAGAGTGGAAGACGATCCCCGGTCCGATTGGGCCGAGTGCCAAATGATCGACATCTCGGTCGTCGGTGTCGGGCTCGAACTCTTTGGCGTCGTGCCGGACGACTTAATCGGACATCGGCTCGCCGTCGAAGTCCACACTCCGGTCGGGGCCTCAGTCAGCATCCGCCTGGTGGGGGAAGTCAGAAACAGCGGTCCGGGACCCGAAGGCGGGACCCGAGCCGGGATGGAGTTCGTCGACCTCTCTGAGACCGAGCAACAGATGCTGCACGTGATGGAGCTGTTGCAGGTTGTGTGGTAGCCGGTCGGCTCGCCAGGACGTTGGAGGAGAAGTGTTCGAAGTAGAGGAGACGACTTTTCGCCGTGTTCACTCGGATCGATGATGACTCGATTCGTGAGCTTCTTCGCGGAGTCTGATCAGCTTCCCGACGTGAAGTGCCGCATAGAGAAAGAGGTACTCCCTCGATTCCTAGCCATCCCGTAATTCCTGGGATTTGTGGCACTTCAATCCGAGGGCAGTCGCCCGGAGATCGTCGCCATGTCGTTCTGGGAGGACAGCCTAGAATCGTCCGAGGCGATTTCGGAGGAGTTCCGTGATGAGATCGAGCGGGTCACGGGAACGACTCCTGCCCGAAAGCAGTTCAACGTCGCCAAAATGCTGGTTCGCGGTCCAAACGGCAAGGTCTTCCTGAACTTGCCCGAGGCTTCGTCTTGATCGTTGGATGATCGGAGGCTGGCAGGGCGACTGCCGACCATCCAGTACGTGCCGAGGTCGCGCACCCCGACTCGGGCCAGACCCGAGCCATATCCACGGTCGGGAGCGATGTCGGATGGTCCGGGTGAGTGAGCCCTTGTCTCCGTCGCCCACGGGTGATCTCGATCGGCCTGAAGGTGGTTGGGCTGCTCCTGCCAGGGCGCAGAACCGGCATTGCAGGAGTGGTCAATCGGGACCGCGGGCTTGAGCCGCCAAGCGGCATTATCGAGCGGCCATGTGACTGATAACTGGGCGATCCAGCGCGGAGCGTGTAGTCCATTGCTACGGGCGCTAAGCGGTGCCCTTCCTGCTACCACATGATGTGACCGCAAGGGGGCGCAGCGCGTTGCAAGGCCCGCCGAGCGGTCGGGTCCGGGCACATGTGAGCCTCGGGAGCCTCTTCGGGACGAAAGACCCTGGCGTCTCGGCGACTTGGATGCCAGAGTCCTCGTGTGCAGTGCCGTCGTGCTCAGACGTAGCCACGGCTAACACGAAAGGACCTTGTCGATGCCCATCGCCACCACCACATGGGGAACCGGACAAGTCTTCCTCGACATCTTGTGGTTCTTCCTCTTCTTCATCGAGATCTGGCTCATGGTCACCGTATTCACCGATCTATTCAGCCGTCACGACATAAAGGGATGGCAGAAGGCTCTTTGGGTGCTGTTGATCCTCCTCCTCCCGCTTCTCGGCATCCTGATCTACCTGATGGTCTACGGAAACGAGATGCGCTCCCATGCGCTTAAGGAAGGCCGAGAAGCGGAACGTGAATTGCGCAACTACATCAGGGGCGCTGCGGGCAGCAAGAGCCCGGCTGACGAACTGGCGCGTCTCGCCGATCTGAAGGAGCGCGGTGTGATCGATGACGACGAGTTCCGAAAGCTCAAGGAGCGGATCGTGCAAGGAACAGGCGTCTGATCAGCCCGGGTGCCGCTCATAATTTCTCGTGACGGATCGGAGTTAGCGGTTTCGCCGAACCGTTCCAGGGGTCATCGAGCGCCATGGAACCGTAGCGTCGCCGGTACAGGGGGTAGACGATCACCCCGGCGAGCAGCGGAAGCCAGTACTGGGCCAACCGGTAAGCGAGGGTCGCCACGACCGCCTTGGCTCCAGGCACCCCAGCTAGCACCAGTAGACCGCTCAGGCTGGCCTCTACGATGCCCAGGCCCCCGGGCGTGATGGGTACCAACGCGATGATCTGGGCCGCCGCGTAGGCCAGGAGCACGAGCGACGGGGTTGGTTTGCCGCCCGTGGCAGACACCGCCAACAGCAGGCAGAGATAGTCGAAGCCGAGGCGACCACAGACGAGGAGCGTCGCCTGCCACCAGTTCCGGCCCAGCGCCGTACCGATGGCGTCGCGTTGGCCCAACAGGCGGGTGTCCAATTCAGTGGTCTTCTTCTTGCTCTTGCGGCCGGGGACCCTGTTCCAAAGCCACTGAAGGACCCGGCCCACTGTTGCCAGGGGCTTGTCGGTTGCCAGGACGACGAGGCAGCCGATGACAAACAGGGCGAACCCGGCGAGACCCAGAAGGGCTGCGTGCAGCAAGCCGGGTTGCACACGCGTGCCACCGATGATCGCGGGCAGGGCGAAGATCGGGAGCGCGAACAGGCCCCCGATCCCAAGCAGGGATGCCGCGGTGAGACCGCCGACGGCGGTGTCGGCATTGATGCCAGCCCGGTCCAGCATCCGGAACTGCACGCCGGCCCCCGCGGCGTCACCCCCTGGCAGGACGTCGGTAACGGCGTTGCCGACGAGGCCAGCCGCGACGACGGCGAACCATCCCTTGGTCCGCAAGACCAGGCGTTGCAGGTCGAAGTTGCAGGTGAAAGCGGCCACCTCGGCGACCAGCGCCCCGACCAGCCAAGCTGGTGACAGTTTCAACAGGCGCGGCCAGGCGCCCATCACCTTGGTGAGGCTCGGGAGCAAGCCGTAGAGGGCCAGAGCGGTGATGAGAAGCGCCGCTCCCCGTAGCAGCAGGCTCTTTCTCGAATGCCGCCGCCCGGGCGTCGACCCTGGCGTCGGCGTGGGCGCCGCGGTCGGCGTCGGTGACGGTGCCGCCCCGCTGTCGGTCGGTTTCTCGGAGCCCGAGGGGCCTACCGAAGGCGCCGGTGGCTGTGCCGGTGGGACCGGTCGTCCCGTTGTCTTCGACCCGTCAGGGGGGTCGGGCTCAGCCGGGTCGTTGGAAGAGGGTGTTGTCGGTGTCATCTGTACGGGCGGCCAGCACGAGGCCCGTCACACCGTAGGCCAGGGTGAACAGCCCGACCCAACCTTGGCCAAGGAGACCGCGCCCATGTTGGGTCGGGCTAAGACCACGATGCCTAGGGCGATTCCGAAGCGGGAGAGCAGTGCTCCGGAAGATGTCGAGAAGGCCCGAGACCTTCTCGCCAGGGCGCGCTCCGAAAGGATCGCGGCGCCGTTACAGGGCAACTGATCAGCCCACGGAGCGAGACGATCAAACATCGGACCGGCTACTTCGGATCCCGGACTTCAATGGCTGCCTCGGCATAACAGACCATGGAAGTGATCCAAACTGGGTCGAGCGGGAGGAGGACGGTACCGACTGGCCCTCCAATAAGGATTCGACGATGATCCTCAAGGCGATCAGGGAAGAGTCGCGTCAGTCGCCTCGACACCGCTGTTCGGCGCGGTGTTCCGCCATATTTCACGGACGACGATCTGGATGATTGCCGCCGCTGGGATCGCGAGAAGAACGGCGACGAATCCCCCAAAGAGCCCACCGATCCAGCTGCCGATATCCGCACCCACAAAGACCGCCACCATCACGAGCAACGGGTTCACTCTGACTGTGCGGCTCATGACCACGGGGTTCAAGATGTGGTTCTCGAAGAAGGTATAGAGGAGAAAGACGATGGCGGTAACCACTCCTGCAGTTAGGGAGTGCCCCAGCGCGAATAGTACGGTGGGAATCCCTGCAAGCGCCCCTCCGATCTGGGGGAGGAAATCAACCAAGGCGACCCACAACCCGAAGAGGAAGGCATAAGGAACCGAGAGGAGGGCGAGGGTCACGAAAACCACGACGCCTGCGACGAGAGAGGTGAGTAAGTCCCCGAGCATGTAGCCGGAGATCGATCTGCTTACCTTTCCCCCGATGCGCGTGTACCTCGCTGCTCGTTCCGGAGACATCGCGCCCAAGAGCGCCACTCGCATTCTTGGGGCCTCCAAGAGGAGCAAGATGACGAAGATGAAGGTTGCCGCCAGCGAGAGCAGGACCGATAAGGCACCCTTGCCTAGCGCGAGGGCTGGCTTGCCAAGGCCCTGCGCGAAGCTCACCAGTTTCGGGGCGTTCCGCTGCACCCATGACGCGATGTGGTATCGGCGGACCAGACGACCGATCCAGCCTTTTCCGTGCTGCGCTTTGTCTACATACGACGGCAGGTTATTGGCGAAGTGAATGATGGCGTTCACAAGGGGGTGGCCAAATGCCACAGCGAGGCCAGTGAAGAGCACCACTCCCCACAGCGTCACAATGGCGACGGCAGCTCCGCGCCTCGGAACCTTCCACCGCTGGAGGGCCACTACTTGCGGGTTCAGGAAGAGGGCGACGAAGCCACCGAGCAACATCAGCATTACAACGTCTCGCAAGCGGTAGAAGAGGAGGCCGGCCAAGTAGACAGCGACGACGATGGCCACGGTGAGCACGATCGTGCGCAAGGGAACCCGCTTCTCGTCAGCCCATCGCAGAATCTTTGATCGCCTCGACTGATCGCTCGTCAGTGCTGCGCTGGACCCGTCGAGCGGCGTCATCGGACTACCGTCGCTTGGGAACCACCATGACCGTGGACAGTCACCGCGAGGGCCAACTTCATAACGCCCCAACCGTCGAACGTGATTGGGCGTGATCGTTTAGGAGCTACAGGCACGCGAAACACCTCCTATGAGCAGTTGCTTCCGGAAAGGGTAACTGCCGCCTCTGCTGGACTCCTCGGTCGTCCGCAGCGTGACCGGACGCCTGGGATTTCCTGAGGCTCACCTGCGCGTCGGAGGACTGAGTGAGAGAGGCGTGGCACCAATCGCCGACGCGGATGCGGAGGGCTCTTCTCCGGATGACTGCGGTAACGGGTCGTCGGTAGAGGAGAAAGCGGGCGACTTTGCCTACTACGAACAACCAACGGCCCGCGACCCGTCACTCTCGGCCTGCACCCACGTGGTAATCGCCGCGGAGGTCGGGGATCTGGACCTAGCGCTCGACCACTTTGTCGAAGCCGCGCTCATGGACCTCAACGACCTTGAGCGCGAGACACGCGACGGCGTTCACATCGCCTCGCTGGCCGGAAGCGGCCGGAAGCTGGATCGCCGCAGTGGCTGGGTCTGGAGGAATGCGAGACCACTACGGCCGCCTGAGCTTCACACCGCGGCTACCGGCCGAGCTCACGCGCTTGACATTCCGTCTCTCCTTTCGTGGCCGGCGACTGATGGTGGCGGTGGAGCGAGATCGCGCGATCTACTCGCTGCTCGAGGATGCGCCCCTTGAGATCACTGATCACGCTGACAATGTCAGCTTGACCTCCGGGACGCAGGTGATCCGCTCGATCCGCCAGGCCTGTTGAAGGCTGGCGTCGTCATGCGCAGGCCCGGGCGCCAACGAGCCATGGAGTCTTGAGCGACCTCGATTGGCGATACCGCACGGTTTCGGGGCACTGGCAGCCCTCCCCTACCCGCCCTACTGCCGGCATCATTAAGCGTTCACCCCCATTCTGGGTAGTCGGCCGGGCCGAAGGTGCGGTCAACGTCCGCGCTCAGCGCGGACACGCCCCGACCGGGTGCCGTCCAGAAACGACTCGTAGTCCCTGTCGTTCTGGTTGGCGTAGGCCAGCGCGAACGCAGCCAGGGCTTCGTCGAACGCGCTGCTCGACCCCAGGTAGCCGGCCAGGAGCGCTGGCTGGCCTGCCCGAGCATGGGCCCGGGCCAACGCGGCGCCGCAGAGACGCCCGTACAGGATCA
>Ga0116215_1000519_pt1 | contig 29188 bp, 27 predicted proteins | sample Sb_taG_7_FD_89698 | JGI IMG/M metagenome (GOLD analysis project Ga0116215, IMG submission 89698) | Peat soil microbial communities from Weissenstadt, Germany - Sb_50d_2_FS metaG | ecosystem: Environmental > Terrestrial > Soil > Wetlands > Peat | place: Germany: Weissenstadt | collected 2010-09-21
CGGCAGGAGATCACCGTCGAACAGGTGCTGTCCGCCCCCATGGTGGCCGAGCCCTTCGGCGTGTTCGACTGCACGCCGCAGTCAGACGGTGCTGCGGCGCTGCTCGTCGTCGGAGAGGAGCTCGTGCCGCGCTACACGGACCGACCGGTCTGGGTGCGCGGCATGGGTAATGGCGTCGACCGCGTGATGCACCAGCACAAGGTCGACATGACCACGTTCCCCGCCACCGTCAAGGCCGCCAAGGCCGCGTACACCATGGCGGGGGTGGGTCCGGCGGACATCGACGTCGCGGAGGTCCACGACTGCTTCACCGGCGTCGAGCTCATGAGCTACGAGGACCTGGGCTTCACCGAACGGTTCCGCGGTCACGAGCTGGTCGAATCCCGCGACCACTACGTGGGTGGAAGAATCCCGGTGAACCCCAGCGGCGGGCTCAAGGCGAAGGGCCATCCGCCCGGGGCGACGGGCGTCGCTCAGGTCGTCGAGCTCTTCGAGCAGCTGCGCGGCGAGTCGACCAACCAGGTCGACGGCGCCCGCATCGCCCTCGCACACAACATCGGGGGCCCCACCGCCGTGTCGGCGGTCACCATCCTCGATGCCGACCGGCCTTGACGCGACCTCCGGCTCTCACACGCCGGAGGGGAACGCTCCATAGGCCAGCCTGACGCCGGCGACGAGCTCCTCGGCCTCCAACCGCCTCCCGCTGCGCGACCGGTAGGTCCCTTCGCCCTTGCGCCAGCCCTCCATCCGGAAGAGCGTGTTGCCCTCCACCCGGAGCACCTGGCCGCTCAGCCAACCCGAATGTGGCGACGCCAGGTACGCCACCACGGGTGAGATCAGGCTGGGATCGAGGGGGTCGAAGTCATCCACTTCGGGGATGCCCGAGCCGAAACTGGAGAGATCGGCGGACATGCGCGTGCGGGCCACCGGCGACACGGCATTGGCCGTCACCTCGTAACGGGCCATCTCGAGCGCCGTGGTGAGCGTCAGCGCGATGATGCCGCCCTTGGCGGCGGCGTAGGAGGCCTGGCCGATGTTGCCGCTGAACCCTGCCCCCGACGTCGTGTTGATGATCCGGCCGCCCGATCCCTTGCCCTCCTTCGCCATCGAACGCCAGTGGTCGCAGGCGTGCTTGGTCATCTGGAACGTCCCCTTGAGGTGCACCGCGATGACCGCGTCGAAGTCGTCCTCCGTCATGGACGTGATCATGCGGTCGCGCAGGATCCCGGCGTTGTTCACCACCGCGTCGAGCCGACCGAAGCGCTCCACCGCGGCCGCCACGATCTGCTCGCACGTGGACCAGTCGGCCACGGAGCCCTTCTCCGCATACGCGTCGCCGCCCAGTGCCGCGATCTCGGACACGACCTGGTCCGCCGGGTCCTCGTCGGTGGACTCGCCCCGCACGCCGACCCCGGGGTCGACGACGACCACGCGGGCACCCTGACGGGCCAGCTCCAAGCAGTGTTCCCGGCCGATTCCCCGACCACCTCCGGTGACGATCGCCACCCTTCCCGTGAGCAGTCCCATGCCCGCAGGGTACCGAAATGACAACGGTAAGGAAAACTGTAACCGGCCCGCGGGTGTCCGGTTCGGGCGGGGCGAGAGCCCGCCGCCGCCTTCAGAGGCTCATCGATCCGGCATCGACGGCGATCGTCGAGCCGGTGATGTACCGGGCCTCGTCCGAGGCAAGGAAGGCAACGACGGCACTCACGTCCTCCGGCTGGAGCATCTCGACGGGCAACGCGTTCGTCATGGCTCCCTGGAGGTGTGGGTGCGCCATGATCACCTCGATCAGGCCCGGGTTCTCGACGACCATGGCCGTGGCCACCCCGGTCGGAGCGATCGCGTTCACGCGGATGTTGTGGGAGCCGAGAAACCCGGCGTACGCCTTGACCAGCGAGACGATCGCCGTCTTGGCGCAGGTGTAGGAGTCCGAGCCGCCGTGCCCGTCGGTGAAGGCCTTGAGCCCGGCCACCGAGCTGGTGGCGATGATGGAGCCGCCGTTCCCCTTCTCGATGAGATGGGGGATGGCGACCTGGAACGTGTTCCACACACCGGTGAGCATCACGTCGATGCCCATCTTGAACATGGCCGCCTCGTCCTCCTCCTTGGCGCCGGTGAGGATGACCCCGGCGTTGGCGAGGACGATGTCGATGTGCCCGAAGGCCTCGACGCCGGCGTCGAAGGACGACCGCACCTGCCAGAGGTCGCGGACGTCGGCGATCGCGGTGTGGGCCCGTTGCCCGGTCTCCTCCACGAGCCGGGCCGTCTCCTTGAGGTCCGCCTCGGTGGACATCGGGTAGGGGACGCCCGGGATCTGCTCGCAGATGTCGGTCGCCACGATGTCGGCACCGCCCTGCGCCAGTCGCACCGCGTGCGCCCGCCCCTGCCCGCGCGCCGCGCCGGTGATGAATGCGACCCGGCCGTCGAAGATGCCCATCGGGCCCCCTTCCCCATTTCTCGAAATGCTTACCGGAAGAGATGCTATGAACGGGACCCCCCAGCGTCAACCGGTCCGGCCAGGCCGATCAGGCACCGTCCTCAGGTGCGTCGAGCAGAGCCAGAATCACGAACGCCGTGTTCCTCTCCAGATCCCGGCGGTTCAGGGCCTCCCCGTAGAGGTGGCGGTACGACCATGTCCGCTCGAGCATGCTCGTGAAGAGCAGCCCGATCTGCATGCGATCCGCGAACGGACGCCCGCGGAGCGCCTCGAGTGCCCGACCGGCCCGGCGGCACGAGGCCAGATGGCGCCTCATGCCTGCCTCCCGCAACTCCTCGTCCTCATGGGCGGCCTGTGACCACGCGACGATGAAGGTGCCGTATTCGTCCATGAACGCGAAGTACTCGTGCACCCAGGCGGCCAGCGACGCCGCCCTCTCCTCGGGGTCGACGTCCCTGCGGGGGAGGGTGTCGACCACCCGGTCGAAAGCAGCGCTGGCGTCCGCGCCGAGCATCAGGAGGGCGTCGCGCTTGGACGGGAAGTACGTGTAGAAGGACGCCCGGGAGACCCCGGCGGCCTGCACGATGTCGTCGATGCGAGCCCCGCCGTAGCCACGGGCCATGATCAGTTCGCCCGTGGCCTGCAGGATGAGGTCGATCGTCCGGCGGGCCCGCGTCCCGAGCTCGGGGGCGGGCTGGCGGAGCGTCGGCCGGATCTCGAAGCTCTCGTCCTTGCTCAGTGCCGCCATCAGCGCTCCCGCTCAGCTCCGGCGTGCCGGCCGGCGCGATCTGCGGCCACCGGGGGCACGGACGCCACGACGCAGCCCATGGAGTTGACACTATAGTCAAGTGACGTCCGGCCACGGCACTGGCGGGCGCCGAGCGACCAGAGCGCTCGGGCACAGGGAGGGCACCATGACCGTCACCAAAGGGTCGTTCCGCTTCTCGGAAGCCCCGATGCAGCGCGACCGCACCGCCGGGTGGCGGTTCGTCCGTGACGCCGGCGACGTCTTCCAGGATGCCGAGGGCACGTGGTACCTGACCAGTCTCGATGCGGTGCAGTTCGCCCACCGCAACCCGGACATCTTCTCCTCGGCCCGGGCGTTCGACCAATTGGGCAGCCCGGTTCCGTTGATCCCCATAGCCACCGACCCACCCGACCATGTGCGGTACCGGCGCGTCCTGGACCAGATGCTGGCGCCCCGTGTGGTCAATGCACTCGAGGGTAATCTGCGGGCTCAGATCCGGGACCTGGTCGCGGCCTTCTCGGCGCGGGGCACCTGCGACGTCATGGACGACATCGCCCGGCTGTACCCCACCCAGGTCTTCCTCACGCTCTTCGGCCTCCCCCTCTCGGACCGTGACCGATTCATCCAGTGGTCCGAGACGATCATCGAGAACACCACCGTCGGGACGGGAGAGCCAGCGCCCGAGGCCATCGAGAACGCCATGGCGCTCTTCGTCTACCTCCAGGGCCACATTGAGCAAAAGCGCGCCCACCCGGGCGACGACATGCTCAGCCGCGTTCTCGCACTCTCCGGTGACGAGGCGTGGTCGGACGAGGAGGTGCTCGGGCTCTGTTTCCTCTTCACCCTGGCGGGCCTCGACACCGTTGCGGCCGAGATCGGGTTCGTCATGCTGCACCTCGCCCGCCATCCCGAATTGCGCACCCGCGTCGTCGCCGACCCTGACGCCGTGATGCCGGCGATCGAGGAGATCCTGCGGCTGGAGCTTCCCGCACCGACCACGCCCCGGGTCACGTTGCGCGATGTCGAAGTGTGCGGGGTCGCCATCCCGGCGGGCTCGACGGTCATGTTGTGCCTCGCCACGGCGAACCGGGAGCCGGGACGGTTCGCCCACCCCGACGAGGTGGATCTGGAGCAGTCGGACCGCTATCACCTCAGCTTCGGGGGCGGCATCCACCGGTGCCTGGGTGCCCACCTCGCCCGTCGTGAGCTGCGTCTCGTGGTGGAGGAGTTCCACAAGGTGATCCCCGACTACGAGGTGGCGCCCGCCTTCGAACCCGAGATCGTGTTTCCCTCGGGTACGTTCCACCTGCGATCGCTGCCGCTCGTCTTCCCGCCGACCACCGGCGCTCCGTTGTCCACCAGCTGACCCGGCGGGACGGGTTGCACGTGGGTGTGAACCTCGCCTCCCTCCTCACTTACGCGGCCACGTGGTTCCCCGACCGGCCTGCGGTGACGTGGGGCGCCGAGACCATCACCTACCGTCAGCTCGACGACCGGGTTGTCGCCCTGGACCGGTGGCTCCGCGCGCAGGACGTCGGACGCGACTCACGCGTGGCGGTGTACATGGACAACCGCCCAGAGTTCCTGGTGGCGATGTTCGGGACGTGGCGGTCCGGCGCCGCGCTGGTGCCCTGCAACGCTCGCCTCACCACCGAAGAGCTGTCGTTCCTCGTTGCGGACTCCGAGACGGCGGTCGTCATCACCGACGAGCTGCACGAGGCGACGGCGCGCGCCGCGGCGGGGGGCGCCACCGTCTGCGTTGCGGGCCCCGAGCTCCACGCGATCCTCGGCACCGAGGACTCCGGAGTCACCGAGGCCGCTTCCGGCCCGGCCGACGTCGAGCCAGACGATCTCGCCTGGCTCTTCTACACGTCGGGCACGACGGGGCAGCCCAAAGGGGCGATGCTGTCGCACGCCACGCTGACCTTCGTGACGGTGTCCTGGCTGGCGGACCTCACCCCGCTGGACGAGACCGACGTCACCCTGCATGCGGCACCGCTCAGCCACGGCGCCGGGTTCCACGCGCTGGCGGCGACGGCCCGGGCCGCCCACCAGGTGATCCCGCAGTCCGCGAGCTTCGAACCGGGGCACGTCCTCGAGCTCATCCGCGGGCACGGCGTGACGAACACGTGGATGGTGCCGACGCAGATCGTCATGTTGACGGAGGCGGCGCCGGCGGACCCGGATCTCCCGAGCCTCCGGTACGTCGTCTACGGCGGCGCGCCGATGACACCCGCGGCCACCGAGCGCGCGATTCGCAGGTTCGGCCCGATCTTCGTGCAGCTCTACGGCCAGGGGGAGACGCCGATGACAGCCACCGTGCTGCGGCGGGAGGATCACCGGCCCGAGCTGTTCGGATCGGCGGGCCGGGCCCGTCCCGGCGTGGAGGTCGCGATCGAGGGTACGGATGGCGCGCACCTGCCACCGGGGGAGGTCGGCGAGGTGGTGGTCCGCGGCGCGCCCGTGATGAGTGCCTACTGGCGCCGGCCGGACGCCACCGCCGAGGCCCTGCGCGGGGGCTGGCTCCACACCGGCGACCTCGGACGACTGACCGACGACGGCATGCTCTACCTGCTGGACCGGACCAAGGACATGATCATCTCGGGGGGCTCCAACGTGTACGCCGTCGAGGTGGAGCAGGTGCTGAGCGTCCACCCCGACGTGGGTGACGTGGCTGTCATCGGCGTCCCCGATGATGTGTGGGGCGAGGTGGTGGTCGCCGTCGTGGTTCCCGCCGGCGGCGGCCACCTCGACGTCACCGCCCTCGAGCAGCACTGCCGGGTGTCGCTCGCCGGCTACAAGATCCCCCGGCGGTGGGTGGAGGTCGAGAACCTGCCCCGCAACGCGTACGGCAAGGTGGTCAAGCGCGACCTGCGTTCCCGGCTCGACGCCACGGTATGAGCGACCGGAACGCTCTCTCCCGGCTGCTGGCGCCGGCCAGCCTGGCCGTGGTCGGTGCCAACGAGAAGCTCGCCATGTCCAACAATGCGGTGCTGCCGATGCTCGAGGCCGGCCGCACGGTGCACCTCGTGAACCCCACGCGCGACGCTATCTACGGCCTGCCTGCCCTGCCATCGCTCTCGGCCCTCGGCCAGCCGGTCGACGCCGTGCTCTCACTCGTGAACGCCGAGCGCTCGGTGGTCGTGGTCGAGGAGGCGGCGGCGCTCGGGTGCGGGGGCGTCGTGGTCGCCGCAGCCGGGTTCTCCGAAATGGGCGACGTCGGCGCGTCGCTGCAGCGCCGGCTCCAGGACGTCGCAGCTCAGTCGGGGCTGGCCGTGATCGGCCCCAATTGCAGCGGCTTCAAGAACGTGCCGCTGGGCGTCAACCTCTTCACGGGAGGACGAATCGATCCTCCGTCCGGCGGCGTGTCGATCGTCTCGCAGAGCGGGTTCCTCATGCGCTCCGCCCTGGCGGCGGCGGTCCAGCGCCGGCTGGGGGTCGCCATCGCCGTGTCGTCGGGCAACGAAGCGGTGTGCGATCTGGCGGACCACGTCGACGCGCTCGTCGACGACCCCCTCACGACGGTCCTCTGCCTCGTCATCGAGACCATCCGCCGTCCGGATGCCTTCTTCTCCGCGGTGGCCCGGGCCCGCCGGGCGGGGGTGCCCGTGCTGGCCCTCAAGCTCGGCCGCAGCGATCGCGCTCGCCTGATCATGCAGTCCCATACGGGCGCTCTCGCCGGTGAGAGCTGGGTGTACGAGCTCGCCTTCACCGAACACGGCATCGTCTCGGCTCGGGACGACGACGACCTGTTCGATAGCGCCCAGCTCCTGGCCCAACTCCCGCCAGAGCGGCACGCGGCCATGCACCGGATCGGCATCATCACGACATCTGGGGGCGTGGCGACGCTGGCCACCGATCTGGCGGACAGCGAAGGCGTCGAGCTCCCGACCCTGGACGAGCTGGCGCCGTGGGTGCGGGAGCGGGTGCCCGGCGACACGGTCAACCCGCTGGACCTCACCGGCTTCGTCATGAGCCAGCCGGAGGTCATGCGCGAGCTCTTCGACCGGTACGCGGGGGCCGTCGATGCCCTGGTCCTGGCCTGGTGGCTCGGGGAGGGCGACGAGGCGTGGAGCACGACGCTGCTCGAGCACTTCGCCGCCGCTGCGACGGCGCGCGCCACCCCGTTCGTGGTGAGCCCGGTCGAGGCGACGTCGCTGGGGCCATGGGTCGACGCCTGGAGGGAGCGCGGTCTGGTGTTCACGCGCGGCCTCCAGTCCCTGTACCGGGCCGCCGCGGCCATGGCGACCAGCGCGTCGTACCGACCAGCCCCGACGGTGCCCGACGTCGCACCGACGGGGAGCCCGCCGTCGCTGCTCGACACGCCGGCCGGGCCGATCGTCGGGTTCGCCGACGCCATGCGGCTCCTCTCCGAAGCCGGACTGCGCGTGGCGCCGTTCTGCGTGCTCGACGAGCGGGACGACCCCGTGCGCGCCGGTGACCTCGGCCCGCGCCTGGTGGTGAAGCTGGCCGACGTCCCGCACCGCACCGAGGCCGGCGCCGTCATGGTGGACGTGCCGGCGTCCGGCTTGGCCGACGCCGTCGATCGGCTGCGCCGGCTCGCGCGCGCCAAGGGCCTACCGGGCGCGGTGGCGGTCCAGGCGATGGTCCCGGGCTTCGGTGAGGCGTTCGCCGGGGTGAAGGCCCGGAGCGATCTCGGCCCGCTCGTCCTGCTCGGGCGGGGCGGCATCCTCGTCGAGGCGCTCGGGCAGGTCTCCGGGCGCTTCCTGCCCCTCGAGCGCGCCGGCGCGGAGTCCCTGGTCGAGGAGGTTGCGGGCGCCCAGATCTTCGCCCGCCTTCGGGGGCAGCGCCCCTGGCCCGCGGCGCCGCTGGTCGAAGCGGTCATGGCTCTGGACCGTCTCTGGCGCGCCAACGGCGCGTGGCTCGGGTCGCTCGACGTCAATCCCCTCATCGTCACGGAGGCCGACGTGGTGGCCGTGGACGCGCTGTTCGTCGCTGCCGGTCGGGAGGACGAGGCCACGTGACCGACGACATCAGACCGAAATCAAGTCCTCGGTACGATCCACACATGCCCCCAGGTTCATTTCGCGCGTACGTGGCCGTCACCCGTGGTGACCACCCGACTCGGGGGGTGACCACGATGTCGTCGGACGAGCTGCCGTCCGACGGCGTCCTGATAGAGGTGCACTGGTCCAGCGTCAACTACAAGGATGGCCTGGCGTCCACGCCCTCGGGACGCGTGGCGCGCATCTCGCCCCTCGTCGTCGGCGTCGACCTCGCCGGGCGCGTCGTCGACAGCGGCGTCGACGGCCTGCCGGCCGGCACCAAGGTCCTCGCGCACGGGTACGACCTGGGCGTGTCGCGCCATGGCGGTTTCGCCGAGTACGCCCGCGTGCCGGCCGAGTGGATCGTCCCGGTTCCCGCCGGGCTGAGCCTCCGCGACACCATGGTCATCGGCACGGCCGGGTACACCGCCGCCCTCTCCGTGATGGCTCTCGAGGAGCGGGGGCTGACGCCCGGGGACGGGCCGGTGCTCGTCACCGGGGCGACGGGAGGAGTGGGGAGCACGGCCGTCGGCATCCTCGCGGGCCGCGGGTACGAGGTCGTCGCCAGCACCGGAAAGAAGGACAAGGAGGCCTACCTGCGTGGGCTGGGCGCCAAGGACGTGATGGACCGCACGCTGCTGAGCGAGGACGGCAGCAAGCCCCTCGAGTCGACCGCGTGGGTGGCCGCGGTGGACTGCGTCGGCGGCACCACGCTGGCCAACGTGCTGTCCCGCATTGAGTACGGCGGTGCCGTGGCGGCGAGTGGCCTGACGGGTGGCGTGGATCTCCCCTCCACCGTCATGCCGTTCGTGCTGCGCGCCGTGACCCTCATCGGGATCGACTCGGTCCAGACGCCCATCGAGGCGCGACGCGCCGTCTGGCAGAGACTGGCGTCAGACCTTAAGCCGATGTCCCTCGACACGATGGGCGTCGACATCGGTCTCGACGATCTCACCGGAGTGCTCGACGACATTCTGCAGGGCTCGGTCACGGGTCGTTCCGTGGTCGACGTGAGGAGGTGACATCGTGAATCTCGGCTCTCCCACCATGCTGAGCCATGTGGCCTACATCACCCATGACACGGCGGCGACGGCCCGCTTCTACAGCGAGCTGTTGGGAATGGAGCTCGTCAACGCCGTCCTCGACGATTCGATCCCGTCGACGGGTGACCCCGTTCCGTACTTCCACTCGTTCTTCCGGATGGCCGACGGCTCGACCGTCGCATTCTTCGAGGCACCCGAGTTGCCGCCGGAGGCGCCCTCACCCCACCCGGCCTATGACGTGTTCCGACACCTCGCGCTACAGGTCGACTCCAAGGAAGCGGTCGATGCGTGGTGCGCCTGGCTCCTCGAGAACGACGTCGACGTGCTCGGCCCGGTCGACCATAAGATCATCTACAGCATCTACTTCCACGACCCCAATGGGCACCGGCTCGAGATCACGACGCCTCTCGACCCGCACTGGAACGACATGGCCGACAAGGCGAAGGCCTCGCTCGCCGAATGGGAGCAGGTGAAGCTCGAGGCTCGCCAGAGCGGACGGGACATGGTGACGGTGCTCAAGGAACTGACGCACGAGCGCAGTCACCGCCGGGCCTCGGGCCTGACGATCGATTAGGACTGGGGGCGATCCCATGGACGAAGTGACGATTCCGAGGATCATCAGCGTCGACGACCATGTCGTCGAGCCGGCGCACGTATGGCAGTCCTGGCTTCCGGCCAGGTATCGCGAGCGGGGCCCCCGCGTCGAGCGTCGGGGCGTGCGCAACATCGAGTTCGCCGGCGCCGCGGCGTACAAGGAGCAGTTCGACGAGGAGTCACCGCTCAAGGCGGATACCTGGGTCTACGAAGGCATCGTCTACACCCACAAGCGGATGGTCGCGGCCGTCGGCTTCCCCCGGGAAGAGATGACGATGACGCCGATCACCTACGACGACATGCGCCCCGGCTGCTACGACCCCAAGGCGCGCCTCGAGGACATGGACGTGAACTGGGTGGAGGCGTCGGCGTGCTATCCGACCTTCCCGCGCTTTTGCGGCCAGACCTTCGCCGAGGGAGCCGACAAGGAGCTGGGCCTCGCCTGTGTCATCGCGTACAACGACTGGACGGTGGAAGAGTGGTGCGGTGACTCGGGCGGGCGGCTCATCCCCATCTGCCTGATCCCCCTGTGGGACGTGGACGCGGCAGCGCGTGAGGTGCGGCGCAACGCCGCTCGAGGGGTGCGGGCGGTGGCCTTCAGCGAGATCCCGGTTCACCTCGGCCTGCCCAGCATCCACTCCGGCTATTGGGACCCCTTCTTCGAGGCCTGTGCCGAGACCCATACCGCGGTCTGCATGCACATCGGTTCCTCCTCCCGCATGCCCGCGACGTCGCCGGACGCGCCGCCGTCGGTCACCGCGACGCTTGGTTTCGGAAACGCCATGGCGTCCGTCGTCGACTTCCTCTGGTCGGGTGTCCTGGTGCGGTTCCCGACGCTCAAGTTGGCCTACGCCGAGAGCCAGATCGGATGGATCCCCTACGTGCTCGAGCGGATCGACGACGTCTGGCACGACAACCAGGGCTGGGCCCAGACCAAGCAGATCCCCGAACCACCGAGCACCTACTTCCACCGGAACATCTACGGCTGTTTCTTCAAGGACCAGACGGGGATCGACATGCGCGATCGCATCGGGATCGACCGGATCACCTTCGAGACCGACTACCCGCACAGCGATTCGACGTGGCCCGAGAGTCGTGACGTCGCCCGCCGGCTGCTCAAGGGACTCGACCAAGAGTCGATTACCAAGATCCTCCGCACCAACGCAATCGATCTCTTCGAGCTGCAGGGGTTCTCCTAGCGCATGGGACGCGCTCACGTAGGGAACGCCGTCGGGCGCCCCGGTCGCTGAGAGGCGCCGATGGAGCTGGCCTTCTCGGCTGAGGACAACGCCTTTCGTGACGAGGTGCGCACCTGGCTGGTCGAGCACGCCCCCTTGGAGCGACGTCCGAGACGGGGCGTGGCGATGCGCGAGTTCGACCTCAATTGGCAACGGCTGCAATTCGAGGCCGGATGGGCCGGGATCGCCTGGCCGGTCGAGTACGGCGGTCGTGGCCTGCCCCTCACGCAGCAGCTGATCTGGTACGAGGAGTACGCCAAGCTCGGCATGAAGGCGATCGACACCCGGTTCGTCGGGTTGTCGCACGCCGGCCCGACGCTGATTGCCCGCGCGTCGCCCGAGCAGCAGGCGGACCACCTGCCGCACATCCTGCGCGGGGACGTCGTCTGGTGCCAGGGGTTCTCGGAGCCCGAAGCCGGATCAGACCTGGCGTCGCTGCGCACCCGGGCCGAACTCGACGGCGACGAGTTGGTGGTCACCGGGCAGAAGATCTGGACCAGTTACGCGCACCTGGCGGATTGGCAGGAGCTGCTGGTCCGCACCGACCCCGGGCTGCCGAAGCACAAGGGGATCACCTGGGTGATCTGCGACATGCGGAGCCCCGGCATCGACGTGAGGCCCATCCACACGATGGACAACGGTGAGGACTTCTGCGAGGTCTTCTACGACGAGGTGCGGATCCCGCTCGCCAACGTGGTGGGGGGCATCAACAACGGGTGGAGCGTCGCCATGTCGACGCTCTCGTTCGAGCGGGGCACGGCCTTCACGATCGACCAGGTCCAGCTCTCCTCCACCGTGGAGCGGCTCATCGACCTGGCTCGCGACCGCTCCCTGCTGGGCGACGACGAAATCGCGCACTCACTGGCCCGGGCCCGGGCCGACGTCGCCGCGCTGCGAGCGCTCACCTACCTCGGCATCTCCCGCAACCTGCGCTCACCCGAGCCCGGGCCGGAGGGATCGATGCTCAAGCTCCAGTGGGCCGATCTCAACAAGCGGATCATGCGGCTCGCCGTCGAGATCCTCGGAGCCACCTCCCTGGCCTACAACGAGGAGGGCGAGGACATCTGGAGCGAGCTCTTCCTCCTCTCCTACGGCATTTCCATAGGGGGAGGGACGTCGGAGATCCAGCGCAACATCATCGCCGAGCGTGTGCTCGGTCTCCCCCGGTAGCAGGCGAACGACCATGGATCTCCTCCCCACCCCTGAACAAGAAGAGATCATCTCGTCAGCGGCGGCGTTCCTCGCCGACGCACTGCCGCCACAACGGACGCGCGAGCTCATCGACGAGCCGTCCAATGTGGACCCCAAGGCCTGGCTGGCCGCAGCGGACCTCGGCTGGTTCGCGCTGGGCCTCCGATCGGACCTCGGCGGCGTCGGCTGCGGGCTCGCCGACGAGGTGCTGTTGTTCCGCGAGATCGGGCGGTCCCTCGCCGGTGGGCCGTTCCTGGCCACCACCCTGGCCGCCCGGGTGGCGGCCTTCGGCGGTGACGCCCAACTTGGGCACGAGATCGGTGCGGGCCGCCAGGTGGGGTTCGGTGTGCTCGGGCCCGGCGGCACGCTCGACCCGGGCGGCATCGCGGGAACCGTGCACATGGTGGACGGCCATGACGCCGACCTCGTCCTCGTCGCCACGCACAAGCGGGCGGGCCTCTTCGCGCCGGCCGACCTCGGCGACCTCGTGGCCCTCGAATGCATCGATCCGACGGCCCGGCTGGCCCGCGCCACGACCACCGGCGCGGCGCCGCTCGTCGCCGTGGGAGCCGACGTCGACCCCGTGGGCCTCCGGGGCACGGTCCTCGTGGCCGCGCAGCTGACCGGCATCGCGGAGGCGACGGCCGCCCTGTCGGCTGAGCACGCCAAGAACCGGATCCAGTTCGGTCGGCCGATCGGCGTCAACCAGGCGGTCAAGCACCCCTGCGCCGACATGGCCGTGCGGGCCGAGCTGGCGTGGGCCCAGGTGGCCGTCGGAGCGCTCGCGACCGACGAGGCACGCGCCGATGCCGAGTTGCAAGGCCTGAGCGCCTTCGTGGTCGCCGCCGACGCCGCCGAGCGAAATGCCGCGGCAACGGTTCAGGTGCTCGGAGGTATGGGCTTCACCTTCGAGCACGACGCCAACCTGTACGTCAAGCGGGCCTTCTTGTTGACCCAGCTGCTCGGATCGGTGCGGCTGGCGCTGTCACGACTCGTCCTCCTTCCCGGGCCGCTGTGATGGCAACCGGCCTGGAGCGCAACCTCCTCGGGGCGCCGACCGAGGAGCATCAGAAGGTCGAGATCTACTCGGGCGTGGCTCGACTCTCCCGCACGGTGTGGGCGAGCGAGGTGCGCATCGCCGGCAGCGCCCCGGACGTCGCCGTGATGCTGTGTCATCCCACCGCGAACTTCCTCGGCCACTACGCCTTGCGCGGACTGGCCGAGCGCGGCCTCGGCGCCATCGGCTTCACGACCCGCTACGTGGGCAATGACACGTCGCTCATCATGGAGAACTGCCTGGTCGACATGGGCGCCATGGTGAACTACCTCTACCAGCGCGATTACTCCTCGGTCGTCCTCGTCGGCAACTCGGGCGGCGCGTCGATCGTCCCCTACTACCAGGCCCAGGCTCGTCGCTCCACCGTCACGGACCCGCCCGGCGGCGGCCCGGATCTCACCACGGCCGCGCTGCGGCCGGTCGATGCCATCATGATGCTCAACGCCCATCCGTCCCGGGCGACGCTGAGCACCGAGTGGCTCGACCCGGCCATCGTCGACGAGCAGCAGGCTTTCGCACGGGACCCGTCACTGGACATGTACAACCCGGACAACGGGCCGCCGTTCTCCCCGGAATTCGTCGCCCGCTATCGGGACGCCCAGATTGCCCGCAACCGGCGTATCGCGGCGTGGACGCGGGATCAGCTGGGCCAGCTCGGCACGACCGGCCACGGCCCCCCGGGTCTGGAGGACCTTGCCTTCGTCGTGCACGGCACTGCCGCCGACCTGCGCTTCCTCGACGGGTCGATCGACCCCAGCGACCGCGAGGTCGGACGGACCCTCTGGGGACCTCCGCAGGTGGCCAATTACATGCCCGCCGGCATCAGCCGGGTGACGACCCTGCGATCCTGGATCAACCAGTGGTCGATCGACGACACGAAGGCGGATTCCCTCCGGTGGCTGCCTCAAATTGATGTGCCGGTGGGCGTCGTCCAGGGCACGGCCGACGTCACCGTCCTGCCCGCCATGGCCCAGCAGATGCACGACGCCGCCTCACGGGCTCCTGTTCGGGACCTGCAGTTCGTCACTGGCGGCACGCACTACTTCGAGGGGCGCCCCGACCTCCTGGAACAGGCCCTCGACCACATCGCCACCTTCATTGCAGACCACGTCCGGCCGTCGTAACGAGATGACGCCGGCCAGCCCGACGACGGCCGTGACGGGTGCGTTCGACACTTTCGCCGAGCTCATGGAGACCAGCGCCGAGCAGCTCCATGACCACGAGGCGTACGTCGAGGTCGACACGGGGAGGCGCCTGACCTTCGGGCAGTGGCACCGTGCCGCCGACGCCGCTGCGGCGCGGCTGGCTGCGGACGGGTTGCGACCTGGCGACGTCGTGGCGATCGCGCTGCCCCCGTCCATCGACTACGCCGTCGCCTGTGCCGCCACGCTCCGTCTCGGCGCGGTCGCGACAGGCATCAACACGCGCCTCGGGCGGCGCGAGACCGCCGCCATCGTGGCCGGCTGCCGACCCCGCCTGGTCATCGACGATGCCTCCATGTTGCAAGGACCCGGTGGGCGGTGGCGTTCACCGGTCACGGGCGGCCCGGACGACCCCGCAGTGATCATCTGGACCAGCGGCACGACCGGACTGCCCAAGGGGGCCTGGTTCGACCATCGCAATCTGGCGGCCGCCGTCCGGACGGCCGGCCCGATGACCCAGCCGCTGGACCGCCGCATCAGCGGCGTGCCCATGGCCCACGCCGGCTACATGGCGAAGCTCTGGGAGCAGTGCGCCATGGGGGTCACCCTCGTCCTGACCCCGAACCCGTGGACCGCGGCGTCGATGCTCGGCGTCCTGGTCGCCGAGCAGGTCACGGTCGGCGCCGGCGTCCCCACCCAGTGGGCGAAGCTGCTCGAGCTGCCCCAGACGGCCACGGCCGACCTGACGAGCCTGCGGATGTGCCTGGCGGCGACGGCGCCCGCGCCGCCCGAGCTGGTCGCCCGGATGCGGACGCTGCTCGACTGCCCCGTGGTCGTCCGCTACGCCATGACGGAGTCGCCGTCGATCACCGGGACCTCGCCGGACGATCCGCCCGAGGTCCAGTACCGCACCGTCGGGAAGCCACAGGCAGAGACGACCGTCGACCTCGTGGGGGCGGACGGCGGCGGCGTCCCGCCCGGTGAGGTGGGGCGAGTCCGTGTCGAGGGCCCCTGCGTCATGCGCGGCTACTGGCACGATGTGGCCGCGACGCGCGAGGTGCTCGACGCCCGGGGACGGCTGCTCAGCAGCGACCTGGGGCGCCTGGACGGCGACGGCAACCTGGTCCTGGTGGGACGTGCCTCGGACATGTACATCCGGGGCGGGTACAACGTCTATCCGCTCGAGGTGGAGAACGTTCTCACCGAGCACCCGTCGATTGCCAGCGCCGCCGTCGTCGGTGCCGAGCGATCCGTCATCGGCGAGATCGGCGTCGCCTTCGTCGTGCTCGTGCCGGGCGCGCCGATCCCCAGCCCGGGCTCACTCCGCACCTGGGTGGCGGACCGCCTGGCGGACTACAAGGCTCCCGACGAGGTCCGGGTGGTCGACACCCTGCCGCTCACCGCGATGGGCAAGGTCGACAAGGGCGCGCTCGCCGCGGCCTGCTAGCCACCGAGCCGGAGGCCGGGTGCACGGGTTCCGAAGACGTCGGTTTCCAGGGTGCGCGCCAGCACCGTGGCGTCCCAGTGCTGGCCCCCGTTCGAGATGGTGACGTGCTCGCGCCACCCCTGCATCCAGTGCAGGTTCTCCCCCATGACCCGGAAGCATTGACCGCTCACCCCCGCCGACGCCTCGCTGGCCAGCCAGGCCACCACGGGCGAGCTCATGCGGGGGTCGAACTGGGACCAGTCGTTCGGGATCCAGATCCAGCGGCTCGGTGGGATCGGGCAGCCCGGTGGTCGCCGAAAGCCTCGTCAACGCACCCGGCCCGATGAGGTTGGCGGTGCAGCCGATGCTGGCGAGCTCGACGCTCAACGTCAGCGTGAGGCCCGTGAGCGCTGCCTTCGCCGTTGCGTAGTTGCTCTGCCCGAAGTTGCCTTGGAGCCCCGCGCCCGACGTCGTGTTGATGATCCGGCCGGCCATCGCGTCACCGGACTTCGCCCGCTGGCGCCAGTGCCGTGCCGCGGCCCGGGAGGTCAACCACGATCCCCGGACGTGCACGCGCATGACGGCGTCGAAGTCGCCCGCCTCCATGTTCCAGATGGCCCGGTCGCGCACGATGCCCGCGTTGTTGACGAGGATGTCCAGCCGCCCCCAGGCGTCGATGGCGCGGGCCACCATCGCCTCAGCGTCCGCCTCGTCCCCGACGTCGCCGTAGTCGGCGACCGCAGTCCCACCCATGGCACCGATGGCGTCGACCACCCGGTCGGCGTCACGGCCCGAGCCTTCCCCGCTGACGGAGCTCCCGAGGTCGTTGACGACGACCGAGGCGCCGTGCCGCGCCAATTCAAGTGCGTGCGCCTGTCCGATGCCGTGACCGGCTCCGGTCACCAGGGCGGTGCGACCTCCGAGTAGTGCTGCCATGTGATGCATTCGTCCTGTCCGTGCTCGGGGTTCCGGTCGCCGCACCGGCCGGCGACGCTGGCGTCAGTCGCGCAGCCAGGGCTCGGTGAACTGCGCTTCCCGAGCCGCCTTCAGCCCGGCCATCCCCTCGGTCTCAATGATCGACCGGAATGTGCGCCCGTCGGGCGCGGTGGCGTGCGGTGCCGCGCTCGTGGTGAGGGTATCCGCGGCGAGAGCGGCCAGTCGCGCCGCGGCGTCCCCTGCGGCATCCGCCGTTGCATCGATCGCCCTGCGGTTGAGCAGCACCGCCTCGCGTGGCATCCGGGCGATGCGGGCCGCCAGGTCCAGCGCCCGCGCCGTCAGCTCCTCGTCCCTCTCGACCGACAGGACGAGCCCGAGCTCCCGGGCCTGGGACGCGGTCAGCAATTCGCCGGTGATCATGAGGAACTTCGCCCACTGCCTCCCGACGACCGGTACGACGGCGGTGGCGCCGGCGAGGCCGATCCGCCCCTCCGGGAACCCGAACCGGGCACCTCCGCCCGCGACGATGAGGTCGCAGGACGCCGCGAGAGTCAGCCCGGCCCCTAGGCAATACCCGTGGATCGCAGCGATGATCGGCACGGTGCTCGTGCGGACGCGCTCGTGGAACTCGGCAGCCGACCGCAGGAACCGTTCGTCGTCCGCCGGCCCCTCCCGTTGCTCGTTGCCGACGATGTCCCCGCCGCCGCTGAATGCCCGTCCCGCGCCGCGGAGCACCACGCAGCCGATGTCAGCATCGTCTTCGGCCATGCCGACGGCGTGCAGAAGCTGGTCGCGCGTGCCACCCGAGCGGCCGGAAATGGCATTCAGGGTCTCGGGCCTGTTCAGGACGATCTCGGCGACGCCCGCGCCGGCACGCCGGAAGTCGATCTCGTCGAGGATCACGTGGCGTCTCCTAGCGCAGACGACCCGACGCTGGCGCCGAAGCCGGGTCAACGGCACGCTGCGGACCCTGATTTCGGTTTGATTTCATCCGGGTCGCCTCTTTGCTCCCGGCAAGTATCTGGGTATCCTGACAGAATTGTCAACTTCCAGTCTTGGGGGGCCACATGAACGTCGAAGACCTCGTCCTGGTCAGCGTCGACGACCACATCATCGAGCCACGGGAGATGTTCGACGCGCAGATCCCGGAGCGATACCGGGATCGGGCGCCGCGGGTGCTCAGCGACGACGACGGCAACGAGTACTGGCTCTTCGAGGGAGAGCGGGCCGCCTACATGGGTCTCAACGCAGTGGCCGGATGTCCGCCCGAGGAGTACGGCCTCAACCCGACCCGCTACGACCAGATGCGCAAGGGGTGCTACGACGTCCACGAGCGCGTGCGTGACATGAACGCCAACGGCGTGCTGGGTTCGCTCAACTTCCCGACCTTCCCCCACTTCTGCGGCCAGCTCTTCGCCCGCCAGCAGGACAAGGACCTGTCGCTGGCGGTGGTCAGGGCGTACAACGACTGGCACATTGACGAGTGGTGCGGTGCGTTTCCCGGGCGCTTCATTCCCTGCGGGATCACCCCGTACTGGGATCCGGCCCGCATGGCCGAGGAGGTGCGGCGCATCGCGGACAAGGGGTGCCACGCGGTGACGTTCTCGGAGAACCCCGAGAAGCTGGGCCACCCCAGTCTGCACAGCGATCATTGGGACCCCTTCTGGGACGCCTGCCAAGAGAGCGAGACCGTCGTGTGCCTGCACATCGGGTCCTCGTCGAGCCTCCTGCTGACAGCCAGCGACGCGCCGGCCGATGTGATGATCTCCATCACGCCGATGAACTCCTTCCTGGCGCTGAACGACCTCATGTGGACCTCCATCTTCAAGAAGTTCCCGAGGATCAAGATCGCCATGTCCGAAGGTGGGATCGGCTGGATCCCCTACGCCCTCGAGCGAATGGACTACGTCTACGAGCACCACCACTCGTGGACGGGCGCCGACTTCGGCGGGCGGAGGCCGAGCGACGTCTACCGGGACCACATCGTGACCTGCTTCATCGATGACGCCAGCGGCCTGGAGCTACGCCACCGGGTCGGTATCGACTCCATCACCTGGGAATGCGACTACCCCCACTCCGACAGCACGTGGCCGCACTCACCGGAGCTGCTGGGCAAGTCGCTGGGCGGGATCCCGGACGACGAAGTCGACAAGATGACGCACCGCAACGCGATGCGGGTCTTTCACTTCGATCCGTTCGCCATTCGACCCAGGGAGCGGTGCACCGTCGGGGCCCTCCGGAGCGAGGCCTCCGATGTGGATATCTCCATCCGGAGCCTCGGCCGCAAGAACGAGGGTGGGATGAAGGCGACGGAGCTCGCCGCCATAGCCCGCCCCGAAGCGCTCGATGCCTGACAAAGCCCCGCGGATGTCGGGGGCCGGCCGATGACGGCGATCGCATCGCGCATCATCCCCCCGCTGGACGACGACAACCGGGAATTCTGGACAGGCGGCGTCACCGGGCAACTACACATGCCCTTCTGTGCGGCCTGTGGTCGTTGGGTCTTCCCTCCCGTGCTCCAGTGCCCGGACTGCTTGGGAGTCGCCGCGTACGCGCCGCTCCGCGGAAGGGGTCGAGTCTTCACCTACACGGTGGACCACTACCCGTTCAACCCCGAAGTGCCCGTGCCGTACGTGATCGCCATCGTCGAGCTCGTCGAGCAGGACGGGTTGCGGTTCACGACGAACATCGTCAACTGCCCTATCGAGGCAGTCGCCATCGGCATGCCGGTCCGGGTCGTCTTCGAGCAGCAAGGCGAGGTATTCGTGCCCCTCTTCGAGCCCGATCCCGACGCGTGAGGTGATCCGGTGACCCACGATCGGGTCGAACGCGGTGCCATCGTCTCGGGTATCGGCATGTCACGCATTGGCCGCAAGACTGGTATCCCTGACGCGGAGCTCACCCTCGACTCGACGAGGGCGGCAATCGCCGACGCGGGTATCTCGGCGTCGGACATCGACGGGATCGCCACCATCGGCGACACGCCCATTGCCCTCGCAGCCGAGCAACTCGGCATCTCCACCGGCTGGACCAGCGGGTCGATGGGGCACTACGGGCTCCTGACACCAGTGGTCGATGCCTTCAAGGCGGTGGGGTCCGGCGCGGCGCGGCACGTCCTCGTGTACCGGACCGTGAACATGATGGGTGGCGAAGCCATACAGGAACGCTCCGACGGCACCCAGATGGAGGTACCCCCGGCCATGCGGGACATCACGCGGATCCTGACCATGCACGCGTACTCTGCCCCGAACTGGCTGGCCATGCACCTGCGCCGCCACATGCACCTCTATGGCACCACCCGCGAGCAGATCGGCTGGCTGGCCATCAACAGCCGGCGCAACGCCGCGCTCAATCCGGACGCGGCCTACCGGGACCCCATCACCATGGACGACTACCTCTCTGCCCGCATGATCTCCGATCCGTTCGGGCTCTTGGACTGCGACGTCCCGGTCGACGGGTCCATCGCGGTCGTCGTGTCTGGGGCCGAACATGCGGACGCCTGCGCACACCCGGTACGCGTCGACGCGGTCGGCGGTTCCGACGGTGCCGGCGGGTGGGATCAGCGCCCCGACTATCCCAAGATGGCCTCCACCGACGCGGCGCGCGAGATGTGGGACGCCACCGACTTGCGTCCGGCCGATGTCGACATCGCCGAGCTCTACGACGGTTTCACCTATCTCACCATGGCGTGGCTCGAGGCCCTCGGGTTCTGCGCCGACGGAGAATCCGGCCCCTTCCTCGAGGGAGGGTCGCGGATAGCCCTGGACGGCGAACTGCCGCTGAACACCTACGGGGGGCAGCTCTCCGCCGGCCGGATGCACGGTTACTGGGTCCTCCACGAGGCCTGCCTCCAGCTGCGCGGCGCGGCGGGGCAACGCCAGGTGGCGGGTCAGCCCGAAGTCGCAGTCGTGTCGAATGGAGGTGGACCGATCGCAGGGTGCATGCTCTTGACCCGGTAGCCGGCAAGGGGGCGCGACGTGAACGGGATGGGCACTCCATCGGGTATTCCCGAGCAACCCGTGCTGGTGATCGGACCATGCAGAGCCGAGGTCACCGGGCTCTGCGGGACCATGCGGACGGCGGGGTGGACGCTCCTGATCGCCGAGGACGTGGACCGGGCGCGCTGGCTGGCGTCCATTCAGAAGGTTGCCCTGATCCTGATCGCCGGCGGCCCTGGTGAACGCGAGGTGGCCAACGCCATCCGACCGGTGTCGAACGCGCCCCTGGTCGTGCTCGGGGACCCCGCGCCACACAGCGTGATCTCCCTCGTGGAGGCGGGGGTCGACGCGGTCATCGATCCCCGCGCCGGCGATGACGACGTGCGGGCCCGCCTGGGGGCGCTGCTCCGGCGAGTCGACCGCGCCTCCGCCCCCGGCGTCCGCTTCCTGCGGGCCGATGGGTTGGCCGTCGATCTTCTCGCCCGGGAGTGCGAGCTCGACGGAGCGGCCCTGGCACTGTCGCCGACCGAGTACGCCGTGCTGACCCTCCTCATGACCCGACCGCACGAGGCCCTGCCGGTGCAGACGATCGTGCGCCAGGTCTGGGGCTGGAGCGCAGCGGACGGCCGGAACGCGCTGCGGATCATCGTGAACCGCCTGCGACGAAAGCTCGAGGATGATCCGCATTCACCCCGGTACATCGCTGCGGTCCGGGGCGTGGGCTACCGGTTCACGGCCGATGTCGTCGAGATGGGCGACCAGCCGACGACGTCATCCTCCTCGCACCGCAACGAGCTCCTCAACTGGATCGAAGGGTTGGCCCTGGCGCTGATCGACTGCGATTCCGTCGTGGATGCCGGGGAAGTGTTGCTCGATGCGCTCAGCGCGGGCGGCTACGCGGAGGGCATGGCGGTGTTCCGTGTTGACCGGGACGTCATGCACCTGGTTGCCGTCCGCGGCATGTCGCAAGCGTGGACGGAGCGGGTGGCGGGCGGCATCCCGCTCGATCCGTCCTTCGCCAGTGCACAGAGCGTCTTGACTGGTGAGCCCGTGCAGTTCGGCGACATCCATGCGGTCGGGGGCCAATTCCGGGCGACGGCGGCGCAGCTGGTCGACGAGGGTGTGCGCGCCGGGCACTTCTTCCCCATCCCGGGGCGCATGGGCGTCTGGGGCAACCTGGGTCTCGTCCGCCGTTCGGGTCAGCCCTTCGACGAGTCCGCCATGGCGTTCTGCAGCGCCATGTGTGCCGTCTTCGCGGCCCGCGTCGAGAGCCTCGGGCCGCCGTGACCGGTCTCGGCACCCTCCAGTCTTTGGGGATGAAATCGAACCGAAACAGTCCACGCGCGACCCGTGGTTGACAACACTGTCAAGTTATAGGCTCGGTGCCGATGCCCACGTGCCCCGTCGCACACGGTTACGACCCGCTGGACCCGGCCGTCGTGGCGGATCCGTACCCGGCCCTGCAGCGCCTGCGCCAGGAGGGCCCGGTCTTCTACGTCCCGAGCCTCGACCACTACATCGTGACCCGCTTCGACGACATCGAGGCAATCTTGAAGGACAGGGAGACATGGTCGGCGGCCAACGCCTCGTCACCACTGACCCCGGTGTGCCCGGCGGCTCAGGAAGTCCTCAATGGCGGCTTCAAGCGCGTGCCGACGCTGAACAACGCCGATCCGCCCCGTCACGGCCCGATGCGCAAGTCGGTGCTCGCCGTCATGACTCCCCGGCGCCTCCGGGCACTCGAGCCGGTCCTGCGCGACTACGCCACCTCGCTCGTCGAGAGCTTCGCGGGCAAGCCAGTGATCGACTTCGTCCACGAGTACTCCTTTCCGTTCCCGGGATTCGCCGCGTTCAGCCTGCTCGGGTTCCCGGACTCGGACACGGACGCGCTGAAGGAATGGAGCCGGACGCGGGTCCTGCTCACGTACGGCCGGCTCTCCGACGACGAGCAAGTGGCGACGGCCAAGGACGTCGTCGCCATGTGGCAGTACGTCGAGGACTTCGTCGCCCGGCGGACGGCCGACCCGGTCGACGATCTCACCAGTGACCTCGTCAGGCTGGCCAGGGACAAACCCGACCAGCTCACCACCTTCGACATCGTCAACATCGTCTACTCCATGGCTCTGGCCGGTCACGAGACGACGATGAACACCATCGGCAGCGGCCTCCGTGCCCTCCTGGGGGACCGACACCAGTGGCAACGCCTCATCGACGAGCCCGCCCTCATCCCCAACGCCGTGGAGGAGATCCTTCGGTTCGACGGGCCGGTGCTCAACCATCGACGGGTGGCCAAGGCGGACACCACGGTCGGAGGCGTGGACATTCCGGCCGGGTCCCGGATCATGATGTGCTTCGCTTCGGCCGATCACGATCCCGTACACTTCGGTGAGGACGCCGAGAGCTTCCGCGTCGATCGTGCCGAGGCGGAGCTGCACCTGGCCTTCGGCAAGGGTGCGCATCTCTGCCTCGGCGCGGCGCTCGGCCGGCTCGAGACGCAGATCACGCTCGAGCTGCTCACCACGATGACGCCGGCCATGGAGCTGGTTCCGGATCAGCAGCTGCACTACAGCCCGAACGCGCTGTTCCGCAGCCTTCGGTCACTGCTGGTGGCGCCACGGGGCATCGGGGCATGAGCGAGCCGGAGATCGACGAGGCGCAGTTCCAGCGGGCGCAGCGAGCGCTGAAGATCTCCGCGCTCCAGGCGGCTCCGTCTGATGGCGACCGCTGCGGCACCTGCTTCTACTACCTCGAGCCGGGCAGCGAACTCGCCTTCTGCTGGCACGAGAAGCTGCAGATCCTCGTGGGGTCCGATTGGTGGTGCCACTACTGGGAGATGGCCGATACGTGAGCCGTCCAGAAGGCATGCTGTCGCTCCACGAGCTTCTCGGATTGCGGCCGACGGACGACGCTCGTCGCTGGCACCAGGTCGTCGGCCCCGCCGTGACGACGCCGTCGGGGGCCCTGCAAGGTGGCGCCGCGCTGGCGGCGGCGATCGAGGCGACCCAGGGCGCCACCGGCAGGCCGCTCCGGTGGGCGACCGCGCAATTCGCTTCCCACGTGCAGAGCGGATCGGTCGTTGACATCGACGTGACCGTCCCGGTGGAGGGGCCCCACCTCAGCCAGGCCCGTGCCGTCATGCGCTGCGCCGGCAGCGAGATCCTGACCATGCTCGGAGCGTTGGGGGAGCGCCCGTTCCCCCATGACGGCGTCTGGCCAGTCCCCCCGGATGTGCCGCCTCCCGAGGAGTGCCCCGAACGTGTGGTGCCGGGCCCCGCGACGCACTCGATGCTCCAGACGTTCGACCGCCGATCGGCGATCGGCCGGTCCTACACCGAGGTGGACGGGCGCCCCGGCCCCGGGCGTTCGGCCAGCTGGTTCCGGCTGCCGGGCGGTTCGCGCACCGTCTCGGCGGGCGACCTCGCCATTCTCGGAGACTTCCTCATGCTCGAGTTCGCCGACGCCCTCGGCGTGGCCTGCACGGGCGCCAGCCTCGACAACACGGTGCGCGTCGCGAACCTGGGGCCGACGGACTGGGTCCTGCTCGATGCCTCCATCCACGCCGTGACGAGTGGGCTCGGCTACGGACAAGCCCACCTGTGGTCCCGACAGGGCGGCCTGCTCGGAACCACCTCACAGACGCTCGTCATCCGGGCCCTCTCTCCGGAGGGCGCGCTGCCGGAACGGCGGGGGCGGCGGGTCGTCGGCAACCCGTCTCCGGGCGCGGGCCGGACACCACGATGAAGCCCGACAGCGATGTGCCCGTCGGAACCAGCGTTTTCGGGTCCCTTTCGGTAGGCAATACGAGAACTGTCGCACGGAATGGGCCGGGGCGTTTGCCGGTCGCAGCGCTGCGGGGCGGTACCTACAGCGCGTGCCATGAGAGGACCGTGACTCGAGTGGCCACTCGAGTTCGAGAAGCCGAGGCTGGAAGCCTCCGCCCAAAGAGGGAGCGGAGTGATGCCGGAGCTTGACCCCCAGGCACTCGCAGCTGCCGACTACACCTTGGGTGGCCTTCGACCGTTCCCGGTCGCGGTCACGACGAGCGTGGATGGTCGATCCAATGGACTCATCTCACTCTCAGCCGGTTCAGCCGGGATCATCCACGAGGCACCTCGGGTCACCATCGGTCTCACCAAGTACAACCTCACCCATGACATGGTGCTCGAATCGAGTTTGTTCGCCATGCACTTGCTCTGCAACGACGAAGACGTGATGGAGGAGTCACTTCGCATCCTCATGGTGCTCGGAGGCACTTCAGGGCGTGACAGGGACAAGATGAGTTCTCTGAGAACCAGGCCGGGCCTCAGCGGCGTTCCCGTACTCACCGACGCGCTCGCCTACGTCGAAGCACGCGTGTGCGGGACGCTGGACAATGACGAGAACACGATATTTGTCGGGGACGTGATTGCAAGTGAGCGCCTCCGACCCAAGGGCGGGCGTCTCCACATCAACGAAGCCTGGGGCAGGCTGCCCCGCGACTGGATCGAACGGTACGAGCACAACCATGTTGGCCAACTGGAGGACGCCAGACGCCGACGCGGACTTTCTGTGTGAAGGACGCCGACCACAAGGAGGACCCATGACCACCACCTACGGCCGCGACGAGGTCGAGGAGGCCTTCCGGCACTATTTCCTGACTGGGCCGGTCCTCGAGGATTGGGCGGCGTGGTCGCAACTCTTTTCCGACGATGCGCTCTACTTCGACCATTTCTACGGTCGTTTCCGTGGTCGGGGAGAGATTCAGAAGTTCCTCGAGTCGACGATGGGCTTCGCTCCGCACGTGTACTCGCCGCTCGAGTGGTACAACCTCGATGGCAACCGCATCGTCTACAAGGTCTGGAACCGTGCCGACAATCCTGACCCAGCCGGGCCTCCGGCCGAGTTCCCATCTCTGCAGATCATTGAGTATGCCGGAGACGGCAGGTGGTCCTCCGAAGAGGACTGGTGGCTTGTGAAAGAGATGAAGCAGTTCAACTCCGACTACGAAGCTATGTGTCAGGCGGCGGGGAAACCGGACTTCAAGAACGAGATGTCGCGCCGCGACTGGGGCACCATCCCATGGGCCCGGCCGCCGGAGGGCGCCCGCGCCAAACCGTCATGGCAGAGCGGTGCGACGGAGCTCGTAGCCAGCGTTCGAGAGATGACGTTTGGCGAACGCGTATGAGCACAGTCCCCCACCACCCAGCCCCGTTGTGGTCACGCCGAAGCGGCAGGACTTGACCGCTCCCCCCATCGGAGGATCAATTGTGACGATCCGCTTGCCGACGGGTGCCGGTCCTTGGCGCGATCGGGACTCGATCAGACGAACAAGGCTCGCATGACCGCAGGCCCCTCCGTGGTAGGCGCCCGGCGGGCGCCGAGGTTGCTCGGCTGCTATGTGCTCCCCGGAGGGGTCAGCGATCCACGGCCGGTCGTCGAGCAGGCCCGCTGCGCGGAGGAGGCGGAGCTCGGCACCGCCTGGATCGGCGAGCGCTACGACACGAAGGATCTGCCGTCGCTCGCCGGAGCCCTCACCCAGACGACCACTGCCTTGCACATCGGCGCTGCGACCACGCACACCCAGCTTCGGCACCCTATGGTGCTCGCCTCCATGGGCCAGACGCTCCAGGCCCTCTCGAATGGGCGCTTTTTGCTCGGATTGGGTCGCTCGGCGGCGTGGCGATGGCGCGATTATGGCGAGCCGATGCCCACGCTGGCATCGCTTGGCGATATCGCTCAGATCCTCCATCGTCTCTGGGCCGGCGAAACGGTGGACTACGAGGGCCCCGCTGGGCGGTTTCCACGGCTCCGCCTGCCCCAACGGCCAGACATCGACCCTCCACCGGTACTCCTGGCTGCGGTTGGACCGAAGACTCTGGCGCTCGCCGGGGAACGTTTCGATGGGGTGATCCTTCACCCCTTCCTGACCACCGAGGCTGTCGCCGCTTCAGTCCGGGCGGTCAGAACGGCCGCCGCAAATGCAGGGCGCGACGTCGCTCGGGTTCGCTGCTACGCCACGGTCGTCGTTGCTCCGGACCGAAGTTCTGACGAAGGTGAAACGGCCGTCAATGCCCGCGGCGCCGGCTACTTTCACGTCGCTGGTCTCGGAGACGCCCTCGTCGCTGCCAACGGGTGGGACGCGGCGGAACTCGGCCGCTACCGGCGCCACCCCTTGCTGATCTCCCTCGGGGACCGCCAGGCCGACAAGGTCCTCTCCCGTGCCGAGCTGATCGAGGTCAGCCGCAGCCTCCCCGACCACTGGCTGGCCTCCTCGTCTGCGGCGGGGACTGCGGCGCATTGCGCCACTCGCCTGACCGAGTACCTCGACGCCGGCGCGGACGAGCTGATCCTGCACGGCACGACGGCCGAGCACCTCGGTCCGCTCGTCAAGGCATTTGCTTCGTTGCCATGACGGCCGCCATGGGGGACCTCGCGGGAGCCCTGGGGGCGTGGTTGACGGAACGGATGGCAGCCCACAACGTGACCGTCTCCGGGATCACCCGAGCGGCCGCCGGTCAGTCGAACGAAACGATCCTGTTCGATGCCTCGGCCGACGGCTACGTCGAGCACCTGGTGCTCCGGCGCCAGGCTGTGGGGACCACGATTTTCCGCGACCCCGACGCGCTGAGAGAGGCTCAGGTGCTGCAGGGGCTGACCACAGCAGGGGTACGGGTCCCGTCCGTTCGCTGGAGTGAGCCGGATCCTTCGGTTCTTGGAGCGCCGTTCTTCGTGATGGACCGCATTGAGGGGCGGGTGCCGCTCGGCAAACCCTCCATCCACACAGTGGGTTGGCTGCCGACCCTCACGCGGGCCGAACGGGAGCGCCTGTGGTCATCGGCGCTCGACGTCTTGATCTCGGTCCACGCGGTCCCGTGGCGCTCGACCCACGACTTCCTCCTTGACGGCGACCCGAAGGCGGCCACAGTCAGTGCCCACGTGAACGCCCTGGCCGACTGGTACCGGTGGAGCACCGCCGAACGTGTGTACCCAATCACGGACGCTGCGCTCGAGTACCTCCAGGAACACCTCGCCGAGGTTGATTCTGGCGAGTCCGTCCTGCTTTGGGGCGATCCCCGCGTGGGCAACATGGTCTTCGGTGACGACAACACGGTCGCTGCGGCACTCGACTGGGAGACGACGAGTATCGGCCCGGTGGGTCGTGACGTTGCTCACTGGCTGTTCTTCGACGAGTTCCAGACCGAGGCGGTTGGGATCGAGAGGCTGCCGGGGTGGCCCGATCGGGAGACGACCGTTGCGTGCTACGAAGCGAGATCGGGTCGTTGCCTCGGCCATCTCGCGTTCTTCGATGTCATGGAGACGCTTTTCATGGCCACCACCCTGATCCGACAGGCCGACCGCCGGGTGGCGATGGGGCTTGCGCCACCAGGGACCCGGATGGGACACGACAACACGGTCACTCAGATGCTCGCCAGGAAGCTCGGCCTCCCGGTCCCTCCCCTGTCTGCAGACTACGCGGCACACCGGCAGGGGCCCGCCGGGAAGGACCGGACATGACCGAGACCGGAAGAAGGTGCCAGCCACCTCGCAGAGCAACCACGCCATGGCGGAGTCCCCATGCACGAGGCCGCCAGATCCCGTCACGGGGCGACCAGACGTGTACCGCACGACCACAACGACCGATCTGATCTGCGATGCTGTCGCACATGCTGCTCGAAGGAAAGGCCGCGATCGTCACAGGAGCCGGCTCTGGGATCGGCCGGTCGAGCGCCATGCGCTTCGCGGCCGAGGGTGCGGCCGTTGTAGTCGCCGATGTGCGCGGTGACGCCGCGAGGAAAGTGGCCAACCTGATCACCGCCGCGGGTGGACGGGCCGTGCCGTGCGAGACCGACGTGGGCGATGCCGCCCAAGTTGAGGCAATGGTCGCCACCACCCTCAGCGAACTGGGTCGCCTCGACGTCGTCTTCAACAACGCCGCCCTGTCGCGCCCGGGTACAGCGATCGATCTGCCCCCGGAGACCTGGGACCTCATGTGGCGGACGAACGTATCGTCTCTGTTCCATACGGCGAAGCACGCCATCCCGTATATGGCCGAGCACGGCGGGGGATCGATCATTGCTACTGCGTCGATTTCGGGGCTCTTTGCCGACGCCAACACGGTTGGTTACGCCACTACGAAGGCGGCCGTGTTCGGCCTCGTCAAGGCTCTCGCCATCGACCATGCTCGCCAGGGGGTCCGGGTCAACTGCCTCTGTCCGGGCGTCACGGCCACACCACCCATGCTCAATGCCCTCGGTGGGAGTTCGGGCCCGCTGCACGATGCCCTCGTGGAGTCCCAACCCCTTGGTCGGCTGGGACGACCCGAAGAACTCGCAGCCGTCGCCGTGTGGCTGGCCAGTGAGGAGGCATCGTACGTGACCGGCCAGACGATCATCGCCGACGGCGGCCTGACCTCTGAATCTCAACTCTCGAGACTCGTCCGAATGACCTAA
>Ga0116215_1000524_pt1 | contig 29113 bp, 23 predicted proteins | sample Sb_taG_7_FD_89698 | JGI IMG/M metagenome (GOLD analysis project Ga0116215, IMG submission 89698) | Peat soil microbial communities from Weissenstadt, Germany - Sb_50d_2_FS metaG | ecosystem: Environmental > Terrestrial > Soil > Wetlands > Peat | place: Germany: Weissenstadt | collected 2010-09-21
CGTAGAGGTCCGCCACCTTGCGGTCCTCGTCGCCGATCAGGGGAAACGCCAGCGCCGAGCCCTGGGTCTCCTGAATGTCGCCCGCCCAGCCCTTGTGCGACTCGACCGAGTCGACGGAGAGGCCGATGAGCTTGGCGTTGCGCTTGTCGAACTCCGGCTTGGCCTTGGAGAAGGCTCCGAGCTCGGTCGTGCAGACCGGGGTGAAGTCCTTCGGGTGCGAGAACAGGATCCCCCAGCTGTCGCCCAGCCATTCGTGGAAGTTGATCGTGCCCTCGGTGGTGTCGGCGGTGAAGTCGGGGGCGGTGTCCCCGAGACGTACTGCCATGTGCTCCTCCTGAAGTCTTGAGGTTCCGTATCTGAGGGACGAGACCTTACCGGGTGATCCCGCAATTGTCGACACGATTGGTCATGTTTGTGCCCTCCAGGGCCAGAGCGTCCGAAAGGCCCAACCACCAGGGGGTCGTCCGAGACCCCATGAGCAATGGGGTGGTCGGGCCGTGCGAGAATGCCCCCGTGAGCCCCCAGCACCGCGCTCCTGAGGATGCCCCGGGGTCCTACGCGCCCTACCGGGCCGACACCCTCCTCGTCGAGCACGACGGCCCGGTGACCGTCGTCACCATCAATCGGCCGGAGCGGCGCAACGCCGTCGACAGCGTCTGCGCCGACCAGCTCCGGGAGGCCTTCTTGGCCTTCGACTCTGACGACGCCCGCTCGGTGGCCGTGCTCACCGGCGCCCAGGGATCTTTCTGCGCCGGCGCCGACCTCAAGGCGGTCGCCGAGGGAGACCGGCGACCCATCCCCGACCACGGGCCGGGACCGATGGGACCCACGCGCCTGACCCTGTCCAAGCCGGTGATCGCCGCCGTCGAGGGGTACGCCGTCGCGGGCGGGATAGAGCTCTCGCTCTGGTGCGATCTGCGGGTGGCAGCCGAGGACGCGATCTTCGGGGTCTTCTGCCGTCGCTTCGGGGTCCCGCTGTGCGACCTCGGCACCGTGCGATTGCCGCGCATCGTGGGCCACGGCCGTGCCATGGACCTCATCCTCACCGGCCGTGCCGTGGCAGCCCCCGAGGCGCTGACCATGGGTCTGGCCAACCGGGTCGTCCCGCCAGGCGAGGCGCTGTCGGCCGCTGTCGGGCTGGCCCACCAGCTGGCCGCGCTGCCCCAGGTGTGCCTGCGCTCGGACCGGATGAGCGCGTTGGAGCAGTGGGGCCTGACCGAGGAGGACGCGGCCCTCGGGGAGGCCCGGCGCGGCCGCGAGGTCGTCCGCAGCGGTGAGACGCTCGAGGGAGCGACGCGTTTTGCAGGGGGTGCGGGCCGCGGTGGCACTGCGCTCGACTGATCACTACGCGGGCGACGGGCCGGCATCGCCGGGACGCCCGACCGTCGCCGCCTTCGACTTCGACGGCACGCTCACCGACTCGGGAAGCGTGTTCCCGTTCCTGGTCAGCCTGCGCGGTGCCTGGCCCGTGCTGCGTGCCGTGGTCAGGCTCTCCCCCGAGCTCGTGCGTGCGGCGATCACGGGAGGGCAGGCAGCCGACCACGTGAAGGAGCGGTTGTTCACCCGCCTTCTCGGCGGCCTCCCGATCGACGAGGTCGACCGCCGGTCGGCGGCCTTCGCCCACCGGCACCTCCAGCGCCACCTGCGCGACGACACCCGACGCCGGCTCGAATGGCACCGTCGGCAGGGGCATCACATCGTCGTGGTCTCCGCCTCGCCCGAGTGCTACGTGATGCCCGCCGGGGAGGAACTCGGCGTCAACGGCGTCGTCGCCACCCGGCTCGCCGTCGGGGGTGGCGGGCTCCTCACCGGGGGCTACGAGGGCAAGAACTGCCGGGGGGCGGAGAAGTACGCCCGCCTGGTCGTCTACCTCCGCTCGCGGGGGTTGCTGTCGAACGGTGGCGGCGAGCAGCCGGTCCTGTGGGCCTACGGCAACAGCCGAGGGGACCTCCGGCTGCTCAACGCGGCCGACCACGGCGTCGACGCCGGCCGGCTCGGGCCGCTCGGCCGTCTGCGCCGGTTCCCCCGGCTCTCCGCGGTCGCTGCGTCAGCCCGGGGTCGCGGCGATGCCGACCACGCGGCCTGAGTAGCCGCTCACCGCGGTGGTGACGTCGCCGAAGTACGGCGCGTCCCCGTAGGCGAAGGCCTGCCCGCTGCCGTCGACGGCGTCGAACCCCTGCCCACTGAAGTCGGGGATCATCCCGGTCATCGGGCCCTTCATGCTGCCGAGCCCGGGCGAGCCCGAGGCGATCCCCACGGTCGGCGCGTCACCGAAGCCGTGGACCGTGCCGTTGGCCTCGAGCATCCAGTAGCCCCCGCCGTCAGACGACGGCGCGACGCCCACAATCGGCGTCGGTGGCGGGCTCGAGCCGAGCGAGCCGTGGAATTGGGCATCGCCGTAGGCGAAGATCCCCCCGTCGGACGCGATGAGCCAGTACCCGAGCCCGTCGTGGGTCGGCACCATCCCGATCACCGGCTTGTTGAGCGTCAGGCTGCCCGTGCTCCCGAAGAACTGAGCGTCGCCGTAGGCGAAGATCCCGCCGTCGGACGCGACGAGCCAGTACCCGCCGCCGTCGGGGGTGACCGCCATGCCCACCACCGGCTTGTTCAGCACGATGCTGCCGGTGCTGCCGTGGAACTGCGCGTCACCGAAGCTGAACACGCCGCCGTCGGACGCCACCTCCCAGTAGCCGCCTGCGTCGTGCGTGGCGGCCATCCCGACCACCGGCTTGTTCAGGACCATGCCGCCGGTGCTGCCGTGGAACTGAGCTTTGCCGAAGCTGAAGACGCCCCCGTCGGACGCGTCGATCCAGTAGCCGCCCACGCCGCCGTCCAGCTGGGCGACGCTTGCGCTGGCGCCCGGAAGGCTGCCCAACTGGGCGGGGGCATAGTAGTGATTCACGATCTGCGCATAGGTCCAGTTCCCCTGGCCGTTGTCCTGACCGATGGCGTAACCGAGAGCTCCCCACTGACCCATCCCGATGCCGTGGCCCCAACCCTGGCCGGTGAGGGAGACCGTGCCGCCGCTGCTCGAGGTCACGGTGAAGAGATCCGAGTTGAGACCGAGGTCGACGTAGAACTCGGTGCCGGGAATGGTGATGGTCTGCGCGCTCCCATCGAGTGTGATCGTGTCCACCCGCCCATACCCGAAATCGTAGGGATCGCCGGGATCCACAACCGCGCCACCAAAACCGGTGAACGTCCCGATCTGGGGCCACGCGGCCCCAATGGCCGCATAGCTGACGGAGGTCGTCCAATGGTGGTTCGGGTTGCAGGCGCCGGGCGTGCACACCGCGTCGCCGTCGTCGGGCACGGCGTTGAACGGCGACTGCTGATCGGAGCTCGAGGTGTACCCGCCCGTCGACGCGGAGTACTCGGTCGTGGCGATCTGGCCGTCGGGCATCACCATGACCTGGCCGGCGGTGTCGTTGGCCGCGGTCACGCTCGTCGCCGTCTCGTACTCGGTGCCGCGGTACGTCTGGCAGGCAAGGTCACAGGTGTCGGCGTAGCCCCCGTAGCCGCCCAGGTCGGCCAGTACATACGAGCGGACGGCCACCGCTTGGGCCTCGAGCTCCTGGAAGCCCCAGTTCATGTCCTGGGGACCGGAACCACCCAGGCTGCCCCAGCTCGACGGCGATTCCCCGGGCACCGTGTCAGCCACGTACTGCTCGAGCGGCAGCGTGTTGACCGTCCTCGCTTGACCAGCCGAGTTGTACAGGGCCGTCAGGGTGCCGCGGACCGTCGGGCTGTAGCCCACCACGCAGAGCGTGAGGAGTCCGCCGCCGGCTGGTGATGCAGTCGGGGTGGTCTGATTGGCCGAGACCTGGGTCCACGGGCCGGCACACCCGGGACCGGTGTCGACTTCCCATGTCCCAGCGGTCTGGTGGAACCGAACGGCCGGCGCGCTGGACACTCCCGGCGCCGACACTCCGCCCGACGAAGCCACGATGACATCCAGTCCGTCGTTCTCGGTCATGGCGACCCGGACGTTGGTCGAGTCCACGGGTAAGGAGTGCGACTGGGAAGACTGGATCAGCGCCGGCACGGATGGCCGGTCGGGCGCGTTGAGGTCGGCCGCCGCCGGGGACGCCGGGCCGAACAGGGCGGCGGGCACCACGAAGGCCAGCGATACGAGGACCGCCGCCAGCAGCGTCGAGCTGCGCCGTCGCAGGAGAGCGATGTGGCGCGCGACATGGGCTCGATCCGACACGATCCGAAAATGCTACCGGCGCGACCAGGGCGAATTGGTGCATGGGGGCGGCAATCGGGGTGCGGAGCGCCGCCGGTACACTGCACGGCCGTGCGGGTCGACCAGGTCATACCGTCGCTCGCCAGTCGTGACGCCATAGGGGTCCACACGTTGAACCTGCGCGACGGGTTGCGCGCTGCGGGCATCGACTCGGATGTCTTCTACGGCAGCCACACCCCCGACGTGGAGCACGAGGGACGGCCCGTGATTGAGCTCGGACGTGCCGGGCGCGACCGGTGGCTCCTGTACCAGGCATCAATCGGGAGCCCGGTGTACGACATCCTCGCGGCGCGCTCGGAGCCCAAGCTCGTCAACTACCACAACATCACGCCGGCGGAGCTGCTGCGGGACTGGGAGCCCGCGGTGGCCTACGAGGTCGCGCTGGGGCGCACACAGCTGGCCCGCCTCGCCCCCCAGAGCCGCTTCGCCGTCGCCGACTCCGCGTTCAACGAGTCGGAGCTGCACGCGCTCGGCTACCACGGGACCGCCGTGGTGCCCCTGCTGATCGACATGCACTCCAAGAGCGACGAGCCCGACCCCGAGCTGGCCGCCTCGCTGGCACGCCGAAAGGAGCGAGACGGCGGGGCCGACCTGCTCTATGTGGGGAAGATCTCGCCCCACAAGGCACCGCACGATCTGGTGAAGATGCTCGACGTCCTGCGCCGCGTCTACGACCCGGCGGCCCGGCTCCACATGGTCGGCTCGCCGTTGGGTGAGACATACGAGCCGGCGCTGCGCGCCTTCATTGCGGAACTGGGTCTGGGTGACGCCGCATTCCTGCCCGGCTCGGTCGCCGGCGCCGAGCTCGAGGCGTACTTTCAGGCGGCCGACGTCTTCGTCTGCGCCTCGGACCACGAGGGCTTCTGCGTCCCCCTCGCCGAGGCCATGGGCCACGGCGTCCCCATCGTCGCCTATGGCGTCACCGCCGTACCCGAGACGGTGGGCGGCGCGGGGCTGGTGCTGCCCGACAAGTCCGCAGTGCCGTTCGCGGCGGCCGTCGGCCGCGTGCTCGGGGACGAGAGGCTGCGCGAGATCCTGGCGGCGGCGGGGCGGGAGCGGGCAGCCGGCTTCGACCTGGCCGCATCGACGCAGCGGTTCGTCTCGCTCGTGCAGCAGGCCGTCGGCGCCTCCTAGAGGGCCGGACGACGGACCGACCCTGCCTGAGCCCGGTCAGGGCCGGAGTGCGGCGACGAGGTCGACGGCCCGTTCGCCCGCCGAGGGCAGGTCGAGGTCGGTGATCCGGCGGGCTGCCGCCCGCGTCAGCGACTCCCGGAGGGCCGCGTCGCCGAGGACCCGGGAGACGGCGCCGGCCAGCGCCCAGGGATCGGTGGCGTCGACGAGGAGGCCGCCGTCACCCACCACCTCGGGCAGCGCGCCACCGTGATGGGCGACCACGGGCAGCCCCATCGTCATGGCCTCGATCACCGGCACCCCGAAACCCTCGTGCTGCGAGGTGATCACGAGCGCATCGGCGCGGGCCAGGGCGGCCACCAGGTCGGCGTCACTCAGGGGCCCGCTGAACCTCACCGCATCGCGCAGGCCCATGTCGTCGACGAAGCGGTGGAGGGCGGCGGTGTAGGACGGCAGAACGGGCCGGCCGACGACCTCGAGGGTGGCGGCGGGGTCGTGATGCTCGCGGGCGACCAGGAGGGCCATGACCGCGTACTCGATGCCCTTGTTGGGGGCGAGTCGCCCCACGCCGACCCACCGGGCCCCGGAGCGCGGCGGCGTCCCATCGGGTCCCGGGGCGGCACCACCGCCGGTGTCGACGATCGCCGCCGGCGGGACGACCGCCGTGCGGGCATACCCGGCCTGGCGTAGCTCCGCCTCGTTGAAGGCGGAGACCGCGAGGCCGAGCGCGGCGCGGGGTGCCAGCCGGCGGAGCTCGGTCTGGGCCCGGAGCTGGTGCCGAGCCAAGGCGTTGTCCCACGGCGCGTAGTGCTCAGGCGGCGTCACGTTGTGGTAGTTGACCACCAGCGTCTCGGATCGTCCGGCCAGCCAGGACGCGATGGCCGAGGCGGTGGCGAACTGGTAGACGAGCACATCGCCGGGTGCGGCCTCATCCGCGTAGCTCGCGAAGGGACGCGTCTCGGTCGCCGTGTCGGGATCGACCAGATCCACGTAGATCCGGGACGGGATGCGGCGCGCGGCCAGGACGTCGCGGAGCGCCAGCGTGTGGCGACCGACCGCGTCGGAGCGGTGCAGCATCGGGACGAACTGGTGAATGGCGCTCACGCCGGCCCCGCGGTCTCCCCCGCCAATGGGACCAGCAGGCTCACGAAGCGATCGGCGGCCGACTCGAGGTCGAGCTCGGCCAGCCGCCGGCGCCCCGCCGCGCTGAGGGCGGCGCGGCGCGGCGCGTCGGCCAGCAGGTCCCTGATGGACGCGGCCAACGCGTAGGGGTCCTTGTCCGAGACGAGGACCCCCGCGTCGCCGAGGACCTCGGGGACCGCCCCCTGGTCGAAGGCGACCACGGGCAGGCCGGCGGACATCGCCTCGACCACCGGGACACAGAAGCCCTCGTGCTCGGAGGTCACGACGAGCACATCGGCGCTGCCGTACGCCGCCGCAACGGTGGTGTCGCTGGCATGGCCGGCGAAGGTGACCGCGCCGGCCAGTCCCATCTCGGCCACGTAGCGCTGCAGCGAGGTGACATACGACTCCGTGGCCGGCTTCCCGATGATCTGCAGCGTCGCCTCGGGGTCACCGTGGGCGCGTGCCACCGCCAGGGCGGCGACGGTGCTCTCGAGCGCCTTGTTGGGCGACACCCTCCCCACCGCCAGCCAGCGCGCCCCGCGCCCCGCGGGCCGCGACGCGGCCCGGGCGGCACCGGCCGCCGCCATGACGCCGGCGTCGAGGGCGGCCGAGGGCGGGATCACCGCCGTGGCGGCGAACCCGGACCCCGCGAGGTGCGCCTCGTTGTAGGCGGAGTCGGCGACCGCCAGCGTGGTGCGGGGCGCCAGCAGGCGCAGGTCCCTCTGGGCGCGCAGCTGCCCGAGGGCGAGGTGGTTGTCCCAGGGTGCCATGAGGTCGGGCGGCGTGATGTTGTGATAGTTCACGACCAGGGTCTCGGACCGGCCGGCGAGCCACGGTGCCATGGCCGACGCGGTGGCGAACTGGTAGACGACGACATCGCCCCTCTGGGCGCCCCCGGGGTAGTCGAGCACGGGGATGGTCTCCCCCGCCGTCTCCGCCTCGACGGTGTCGACGTAGATCTCGGAGCGGAAGCCACGGGCGCGGGTGGCGTCGCGCAGGCGGACGGTGTGGCGCCCCACCGCGTCGCCACGGTGAAGAACCGGGACGAAGTGGTGGATACCGCTCACGAGGGGGTGGCGGCCACCAGCGCGAACCGGCCGTCCTGGCCGTCCACCGCCCCGAAGGGCGCCACCTCGACAAAGCCGGCCCGGTCCAGCAGCAGCTCCCATGTCGCCACGTGGAGGGGGCGCCCCTCAATCAGGTCCAGCGCCATGGGCTCCCTCGAGCCGGTGGCGGTGCCCGGCTCGGAGACGATGACGAGGGGGGCGTCGTGGGCCAGGGCGCGCCGGCTCTGCGCGAGCAACGGAAGGAGCGCGTGGAGAGGAAGGCGGTCGACCACGCCGCTCAGCACGATGCCCCCGAGCGAGTCCGCGGCGCGTCCCGACAGGTGCTCGGACGCCTCACCGATGGTCACCGAGCATCCGCGCTCAATGGCACGAAGGGCGACGGCGCCCCGGGGCTCGACCCCGTGGACCGCCACGCCGGCACCGGCGAGCGCCTCGAGGAGGCCGCCCTCGCCGCAGTCGGCATGCACCACGTCGCCACCGGATGTGCGCGCCAGCAGGTGCGACGACACCGGCTCAACCCATTCGCCGAGCTCCCGGGCGGGAACGAGCCATGCGGCGCCCTCCACCGGCCTGTCCTGGGCGGCGAGCCTCGCCTCAAGCGTGGCGACGCGGGCCGAGAGGAAACGGAACCCCTCGACCACGTGGCCCATTGCGTCCTCGAGCTCGCTCTTGTCGCCCTCGGGGACCCGCGCCACACGATCCCTCCCCGGGCGCAACCGATCGAGACGGCCCTGCCGCCGCGCGCCGGCGCGGCCCTCGGTCTCCAGAGCGTCCGACAGTGCGGAGGCACCGGGGTGGTACGGACCGTAGCGATCGCCGAGATGCGTGAAGGCGGCCAGGAAGTTCCACGCATCGCTCCCCTGGGGCGCCAGGCGGGCGAACGCCTCACGCAGGGCCAACGCGGCCCGGTCCTGGTCCTCGCCTTCGGGCATGCCGTCGTGGCTCCCACCGTCGCCATGATTGGCATCACCGGTTGGGGGAATAGCTGAGGGCACGGCGGTCGATGCTACCGGCGATGCTCCCAGGGGCCGGGGACGCGCCTGAGCGCCGGGCCACGAGCGACTACCTTCGGAGGACCGAGAAAGGGAAACTACGAACGTGACGCACGCGAGCAGGCTGACGACACGGATCATCCTCGCAAGCATCTCGGTGGCGGGAGCATGCGTGGCCTCATTGGGGGCGCTCTCCGCTCCCCAAGCGGGGACGTCACCGCCGCCGCTGACATTGACCGAGACCTGGAAAGCGGGCGCGGGCGTGACGCTCAACGACGCGCCGTGCGGCATCGGCGAAGCCTCGCCGGTGGAGTTCAACGACAGCGGGACACCCGCGGTCGAGGTGGGCGACCGCGAGGGTGACCTCTACGGGCTCAAGCTCGCCGACGGGTCGGTGGCAGCAGGGTGGGGAAGTGGGCAGGGCGCGTCCGTGGGCTCCGCGGACGGGTGCACAGTCACCAACCCGGGTGCTGGCACGCCGGCGACGGGCTTGAACGGAATAGAGGTTCAGGGCAGCCCGCCCATCGACTCGACCGCATCGATCGACCCCAACAACGGTGACCTCTATTTCGGGGGCGGCAACGCAGCATCGCCCGTCGACGGCGGCTACTACGCCTACGCGCCGAACGGCGGCCAGGTGTGGAACCAGGTCGTCACCAACCCGTCCACGGACACGGCCTCCGATGGCGGCGTGCAGGCGTCACTCTCCATCGGGAATGGCGGGTCACTGGTGGAAGGCGGCTCACTGGGCCAGGAGACCTACGCACTGAACAGTGCGAACGGCGCCCCGGCGCCCGGGTGGCCCCAGTTCTCCGCCGACAGCGTGTTCTCCACCGCGGCCGTGGGCGACCTCTACGGCACCGGATCCGACGACTTCGTCGCCGGAGGTGCGCAGTCGTCCGGGTTCGCCTACGGCACCCACTACACCGACGGCGGGCACGTGCGGATCTACAACGACCACGGCGGGTTGATCTGCAGGGCGACGACGAACGAGGAGGTCGACTCCTCCCCGGCCATCGGCCCCATCTTGACCGGTGGTGCCTACGGCATCGCGACCGGCACCGGCTACTACCCCCCATATGGCCAGCCCAGTGACCTGAACACCGTGAAGGTCTACGACACCAAGTGCAACCAGGTGTGGAGCGACACGCTGGACGGCATCACGGGCGGCAGCCCCGCGCTGGCCGACGTGCTCGGCAACGGCCGACTGGCCGTGCTCGAGGGCACCGTGACGGGGACGACGAGCGGAACCGTCTACGCCCTGAACCCCGGGACAGGCGCACAGATATGGAGCACGAAACTGGGTGGTGCCGTCGTCGGATCGGTGACGACCGCAGACCTGACTGGCAACGGCTATCAGGACGTCATCGTGCCGACGACTCACGGCCTCTACATCCTCGACGGGAAGACCGGTGGCGAGGTGGCCGACGTCGACGACGGGTCCGGCAACGGTGGTGTGGTGCCATCGGGCGCTGTCGTCGGGTTCCAGAACGCACCGCTGGTGACCGCCGACGCGGACGGGGCGATCGGCATCACGGTAGCCGGCTACTTCGCCATCGGGGGTAACGACGTACAGGGCGTCGTGCAGCACTTCGAGGTCGGGGGCTCCGACTCCATCCGGGCCGACGAGGCGGGAGGCTGGCCCCAGTTCCACCACGACGCCCAGCTGACCGGATTCGTCGGCGGCGGTAGCGCGCTCGGGACGTGCAACCGGCCCGCCGCATCGCAGCGCGGCTACCTGACGGTCGCGTCCGACGGCGGCATCTTCGCCTTCGGCCAGGACTTCTGCGGCAGCACCGGCAGCATCAGGCTGAACAAGCCGGTGGTCGGGATGGCCGCCGTGCCCGGCCAGGCCGGGTACTGGCTCGTCGCCTCCGACGGCGGCATCTTCAACTACGGCAACGCCGGGTTCTACGGGTCGACCGGGTCCCTGCACCTGAACGCCCCGGTCGTGGGCATGGCGGCGACGCCGGACGGCAAGGGCTACTGGCTCGTGGCGTCCGACGGAGGCATCTTCTCCTACGGCGACGCCGGGTTCTACGGGTCGGCGGCGTCGGCCCCCGGGCAGGACATCGTCGGCATGGCGGCGTCACCCGACGGGCTGGGGTACTGGGAGGTGAGCACGACCGGCCGGATCTTCTCGTACGGCGACGCGACTCCCGCCGGCGACATCCCCTCGCTGGGCATCCACCTCAACGGTTCCATCGTCGGCATCACGCCGGACCCGGTGACCGGCGGCTACTGGCTCGTGGGGTCCGACGGTGGGGTCTTCTCGTTCGGTGCACCGTTCTTCGGCTCGACCGGCAGCATCCACCTCAACCAGCCCGTGGTGGCGATGCAGTCCACCGCCGACGGACAGGGCTACTGGTTCGTCGCGTCGGACGGCGGCATCTTCAGCTACGGCGACGCGCCGTTCCGCGGCTCAATGGGGGGGCAGCACCTCAACCAGCCCATGGTCGGCCTGGACGGGTTCTGATCGACTCCGACCGGCTCGCCTGGTCCCAAGAGGGGCCGCGCGGGCCCTGGCCTAGAGTGACGGCCCATGTTCAGTCGACGTGACACCGAGAGAGCGGCCCCCGGCGCGCCGGCCCCACGCCCGGCCGGCGTCCCGGCGGCACGTGGGCCGCTCCTCCCCTCCTACCCGCCCAGGGAGTACCTCGGCCAGCTCGACCCCGCCTTTCAGGCATCCCTGTCGAAGCGGCGCGAAGGCGCCGACCTCAGCGACTTCGTCTGGTACCACGCCTTCGAGCTGCCCGACGGGCGTGTCCTCCCCGGCGCCTGGGACCTGCGGGGCCACGAGACCGCCTACCTCGGTGGTGTGGACGTCGCGGGCAAGCGTGTGCTCGAGCTCGGCCCGGCCACCGGGTACCTGACCTTCTACATGGAGCGCATGGGGGCCGAGGTGGTCTCCTTCGAGGCCGGCTTCGATGTGTCGATCGACATGCTGCCCGTCAAGGGTCGAGACGACCCCGAGGGGAAGCGGCGCGTGATGCAGGACACCATCGACCGGAACCATGACGCCTGGTGGCACCTGCACCGCACCCTGGGGTCCTCCGCCAAGTTCGTCCAGGGGAGCATCTACGACATGCCGGCCGATCTCGGGACCTTCGACATCACGCTGGTCGGGGCGATCCTGCTGCACCTGCGCGAGCCCTGGGGCGCCCTGTCGCAGGCGGCCCACCTGACGACCGAGACGATGATCGTCACCGAACCGCTGCAGGACGACCTGCACGATCCCGAGTCCAACATCATGCGGTTCTCGCCCTCGGCGGAGCACCATGTCACCAACTGGTGGTCGATCTATCCGGGCGCGGTCGTGTCCATGCTCTTCCGGCTCGGCTTCGGCCTGACGGAGACGACGATGCACAGCCAGCGCCATTACCTCGCCCACGACATGGCGAGCGACGCCATCGACCAGCGCATGTACACGGTGGTGGGGCAGCGCCAGGAAGGTTGAGCCACGGGCCCGACCGCTGCGCTCAGAAGAGACCGGGGACGCCCCGCCCCCGTTCGACCACCGAGGTCAGGAACTCGTCGTAGCGCGCGATCAGCACGGGCCACTGGAAGTGCCGGTCCACGTAGTCCCTCCCCCGGCCACCGAGCACCGCCCGCAGATCGGCGTCCGAGACAAGGCGGTCGAGCACGGCCTCGAATTCGGGGTAGGAGGTGAACCACAGCCCTCCGCCGGACCGCTCGCAGTGCTCGCGCGTCGGCCCGCAGGCGCCGTTGACCAGGACGGGCACCCTGTCCACCCAGGCCTCGAGGACCACGAGGGAGAACGACTCGAGCGCCGACGGCGAGACCGAGACCAAGGCGTCGCGCACGACGTCCCACTTGTCCGCCTCGTGCAGCGGACCGGTCACCACGATGTCGGGGTGGGGTGGCAGCTCCACCGAAACGGGCCCGACGAGGGCCAGGGCCAGCGGCCCGGGATGGCGCTCCTTGTAGGCGGCGAAGTACGAGGCCAGCATCTTCGAGCCCTTGTGCTCGTCGACCCGTCCCACGCTCACGATGTAGGGCCGGTCCCCCAGGCCCGCCCGCTCGCCGCCGGGCCGGCCGATGCCCTCCGACTCCCCCACCCCGAGACCGAGAACGATCTGGGGGCGCTCGGCGACCGGGTACATCCGCTCGACCAGCCGGCGCTCCGACGCCGTGTGGAAGCAGAAGGCGTCCGCGTCCCCGAAGGTGCCCCGGAACACGGGCAGGTACAGCGCCGGCTCGTCGTGCGCGGCCGGGTGCAGCACCGCCGGCGCCCGGACCTTGCCGATGGCCGCCACGGTGGGGTGGTACAGGTAGGGGTAGAAGGCGATGACGTCGGCCTCCGACGCGCAGACGGCGTCGACGAGCTCCGTGGAGACCGGGCCGTTGTAGTCGACCCACCGCCTCCCCTGCTCGAGCGTCGCCATTCGGGGCGCCAGCCGCACCAGCCCGTCGAGGCCGTAGAAGTCGGGCAGCCGGCCGTGCGCGCCGCGGTGGCGGTGCACGGGCACCCCGTTGACCTCCGTGGTCCCCGGTTCCAGCTCGTCGGCCCAGGTGTGGGGGTCGAGCGCGCAGGTCGTGTGGACCTCGGACTCCCAGCCGGTGTGGGCGCGCAACTCCTCGGCCAGCCGCCGCGCCCCTGTTTCCGCGCCGCCCATCACCTGGGTCCCGTAGCGCGGCGTGACGAACGCCACCTTCGGGCTCACCGGGTCACCACTTCGCTCACCGCGTCGATGATCCGGGCCGCCGCCGCGTCCCCCGAGACCTCGTCCGCCCGGCGGCGGCCCGCCGCGGTCAAGGTGGCGCGGAGACGGTCGTCGCTGCAGATCCGCTGCAGGGCGGCCGCTATGTAGGCGGGGTCGGCGGCGGTCAGCACCAGGGCGGCACCGGCCACCGTCTCGGCGACCGCGCCCGCGCCCCGGGTGACCACGGGCACGCCGGCCACCATGGCCTCCACCAGCGGGACCCCGAACCCCTCGTGGGCCGAGAGCGAGAGGTAGACGTCGGCGGCCGCGAAGTGGGCGGCGAGCGACGCGTCCGACACCTCACCGGTCATGCGGACGGCGGCCGCCAGCCCGAGGTCGTGCGCGAACCCCTGCAGCGCCTTGTTGTACTCGAAGCTCGACGTGCCACCGACGAGATGCAGCCGGGCCTCTGCGTCATAGAGGCGGCGGAAGGCCCACAGCGCCTTGACGAGCTCGTGCTGCGCCTTCGACGGCACGATCCGCCCCACGAAGAGGATGTCGGCGCCACCGCCCGCCCCGAGCGCGGCCAGCTCGGCGGCGACCCGAGGGTCGGGCGGCGCCGTGACGCGCCCGTAGTCGGCCAGGACCGGCACGACCGCCGTCCGCCGGCAACCCGCCCGGCGGAGTTGGCGCTCGCTGAACGGGCTCTTGGCCATCCCGAGCACCGCCCGCGGCGCCAGCAGCGCCAGCTCCTCGGCCGCCGTCGCGGCCCGCTGCACGCTGCGCGGCTCCCAGCCGGCGAAGTACTCGGGCCCGGTGAAGTTGTGAAAGTCCAGGATCAGAGGAAGCCCGTGCTCGGCCAGGTAGCCCGCCACCGCCGAGGACGTCGTGAACTGGTAGATGGCGACGTCACCCTCGGCCGCGTGCTCCGGGTACATCCAGTGCTTGTACGCCTCCGAGGCCAGGTCGTCGTGGATCGCCTCGGCGAAGATCTCCGACCGCCACCCGGCGGCGCGCAGGGCGTCACGCAGCTTGAGGGTGTGCGTCCCCGTCGCATCGTGCGGGTTGAGGGCGGCGATGAACTGGTGGAGGGCCACCGGCCTCCCGGCGGCGGCGCTCACCGCTCCGGCGGCGAGTACGGCGTGGTGACGCTGGAGCGGACTGCCGTGACGAGGAAGTCCTCGCCACCCGGTCCCGGCTGGGCGGCGGCCTCGTAGCCACCCTCCTCCAGCAGCCGGCACCACGTCTCGGGCCGCAGCGGCCGCCCCGGCGAGAGATCCGCCTCGGGCGGCGCGCCGGCGGAGTCCCAGGCCTCACGGCTCACGGAGTGCACGACGAGCGTCCCGCCCGGGGCCAGCCGGGTCGCGATGGCGGCGAGCAGCTGGGTGCGCTCGCCGCCGGCCATGCCGTCCACGGTGCCACTCAGCACGATGCCGCCCAGACCGGCGGCGGCCACGGCGCGCAGGTGCTCGGCCACACCCTCGCCGCGCAGATCCAGGATGCCGAGCTCGGCCCTGTCCACGACGTGGGAGCGGGGATCGACGCCGTAGGCGTCGCCGCCTGCGGCCGCGATGCGGCGCACCAGCCACCCATCGCCGCACGCAGCGTGCAGGACGCGTCCGGGGGCCTTGGCGACGGCGGCGACCGCCGGCTCGACCCACCAGGCGTCGGGACGGTGCAGCGCCGGGAACTCGACCACGGCCGCGCCGGGGACACGCTGGACCTCCACCTGGCGCTCGAGCTCCTTCAGGCGGTCGTCGACGATGTGCAGCGCGCGGCTCACCGCGGACGCCGACTGGCTCATCTGGTGGGTGATCCAGCCGACGTACCACAGGAGGAGCGAGCGCATGCCCTTCTTGACGACGGCACCCGCGGCGCGCTCCGAGTCGACCGGCACCACCGGATCGATGAAGGTGGCGGCGTCGACCATCCGCAGGGCCTCGCCGAGGTCGCCACCCCGGCCGGCGACCGGGGAGTGGGCCAGGAAGAGCTCGTCGAGCTCGCGCTCGAGCTTGGGCGGCAGGTCGCCCGAGGCCCGACGCAGGCGCACCTCCTCCGCGATCTCGGCCATGACCTGCTCCACGTAGGCCTGGGGATCTGCCGGCAACGTCGCCTCGGTGTCGCGCATGGTGCGAGTCTTGCTCAGAGCGGCTGTGCCAGCGCGGCAGAGCTGTCGACGTCGCTCTCGGTCGAGATCAGCGCCGCGTGCACGTTCAGTCGGAGCATGCCGGACGTCTTGCCCGGGTTCATGACCTCGAAGGTCCCCGCCTGCTCCTGCCAGTCGTAGAGGACGCCGCCCCGGCTCTGGATCCCGATCGCGAAGGAGAACGAGCCGTCGAGCAGCGGCATGTCGACGATCCCGAAGTGCATGACGCTCGTCCCTCGGGGGGCGTCGATCGCCACGCCGATGATGGTGGTGTCGGTGCGCATCAAGAGGTGGTTGCCGTCATCATGGAGCTCCAGCGAGAACACGACGTCCTCGGTCGGGTAGAGCGCCTCGAACTCGACGCGGATGGTGATGTCGTCCCCTGAGCGCATGTACGGCACGCTGTTGTCACCCGAGAAGACGCGGTGCACGGAGCGGAGCCGGACCGGGCGCTCGGCATCGGGCAGCGCGTCCATGGCGCCCGCTGTCGGCGTGGCGGGCACTGCGACGAGCGTCGGGTCGGCGATCGATATGCCCGCGCCCTCCGCCATCAGGCCCTCCCGGAAGATGCGGGTCGCCTCTCCGGGCTCGCCCTCGGCCACCAGCCGGCCGTGGCTGAGCACGACCCCGCGGTCGCAGATGCTGCGCACGGTGTCGGCCGAGTGCGTCACCAGGAGGATGGTCCGCCCCTCCTTCTGGAACTGGGTGACCCGGTCGATGCACTTGCGCTGGAAGCGCTCGTCGCCCACGGCGAGCACCTCGTCGACCACCAGGACGTCGGGGTCCACGTTCACGGCCACCGCGAAGCCCAGCCGCACGTACATGCCCGACGAGTAGAACTTTACGGCACCGTCGATGAACTCCTCGAGCTCGGAGAAGTCCACGATGGCGTCGAAGACCTTGTCGACCTCGCGCTTGGACATGCCGAGCAGCGAGCCGTTCAGGTAGATGTTCTCCCGGCCGGTCAGGTCCTGCTGGAAGCCGGCACCCAGCTCAAGGAGGCCGGCCAGCTTCCCCCGCACGGCCACCTCGCCCTTGGTGGGCTGGAGCACGCCGCAGATGCACTTGAGCAGGGTTGACTTGCCCGAGCCGTTGCGCCCGAGGATGCCCACGGTCTCGCCCTCCCGGACGGTGAGCGACACCCCGCTCAGGGCCCAGAAGTCGTCTGTCTGCTGGCGCCGCCCGCCGTGGATCAGGCGCTCCTTGACCGTGTTGTACTTGCCATGGGCCAGCCGGAACCGCTTGGACACGTCGCGCACGTCGACGGCGAAGTCGCTCACCGCTCAGAGCTCCTCGGCGAAGTTGCCCTCGAGCCGGCCGAAGGTGGCGAGGGCGACCAGGAAGAGGCAGACGGAGAGGAACAGCACCGCGAGGTCGAACCCGATGTACCAGATCAAGCCGTTGGTCGGCAGCACGTGGAACGTCTGCCACTGGCCGTTGACCTTGGCATACGTGGTCGGGTGGGCATAGATGCAGCGCTGGAACGAGAGGACCAGCGGCACCATGGGGTTGAGCCAGTAGACCCAGGTCAGGCCCTTCGGGCCCAGGCGGTCCGCAATCTGCTGCTGGTACTCGTAGACGATCGGGCAGGCCCAGAACCACGCGGTGAGCAGCACCTCGATCAGGTGCTGGGTGTCGCGCAGATACACGTTGATCGACGACAGGAGCACGGCGATGGCCGAGGCGAGCACGACGGCGGTGACGAGAGCCAGGAGCATCGCCGGCAGGTATTCGAGGTCGGGCGCCGTGTGCAGCACGACCATGAAGATGACCAGCACGATCACCTGGAAGAAGAAGAAGACGCAGGCCGAACCGACCGCGGCGAGGGCCAGGATCTCGCGGGGGAACGACACTTTCTTCACGATCCCCGCGTTGTTGACCACGACCCCGGTGCCGGTCAGGACACCCAGGGAGAAGAGGTTCCAGATGAGGAGCCCCGCAAAGAGGAAGATCACGAAGTTCGGCATCTTGTTGCCGAGGATGATCTGGAACACGAAGAAGTAGATGGCCAGCGTCATGGCCGGGGCCGCCATCGACCACACGAGCCCCAGGACCGAGTTCTTGTACTTGACCTTGATTTCCGTGCGGATCAGGTAGATCAGCAGCTCGCGGGACAGCCAGATCTCGTGCAGCCGCTTGCGCACGCTGATGGTCGGGCTGACGACGCGGGTGGTCGTCCCGCGCCGTGCCGCGCGAGCGCCGACGCCGGCCGCCTCGGCCGCCATCGGGCTGTTGTCCGCCACCCTCTCCTCGGCGGCCTCCTCGAGTTTCCGGTCCGCGTCCGACGAGGAGGCCGGGACGTCCACCGCCACGTCTATTTTTTCCCTGCCGCTGCCGTGACCGTGGCCGTCGAACGGTCGATGACCTTGTCGATGAAGCCGTACTCGCACGCCTCGTCGGCGGTGAACCAGCGGTCGCGGTCCGAATCCGTCTCAATCCGCTCGAGTGGCTGCCCGGTGTGGAAGGCGATGCGCTCCGCCATCATCCGTTTGAGGTAGATGATCTGCTCCGCCTGGATCGCGATGTCCGCCGCCTGGCCCTGCATGGAGCCCGACGGCTGGTGCATCAAGATGCGCGAGTGCGGTAGGGCGTAGCGCTTGCCGGGAGCCCCGGCGCACAGCAGGAACTGGCCCATGCTGGCGGCCAGCCCGACGCAGATGGTCGAGACGTCGGGCTGCACGTACTGCATGGTGTCGTAGATGGCGAGGCCGTCGGTCACCGAGCCGCCCGGGGAGTTTATGTACAGCGAAATGTCCTTCTCCGGGTTCTCGGCCTCCAGGAGGATGAGCTGGGCGCAGACGAGGTTGGCCGTCACCTGGTCGATCGCGCTGCCGATGAACACGATGCGCTCCTTGAGGAGCTGCTGGAAGACACGGCCGGCGGAGTCCAGGTCGGCCCCGGCAGCCATGATCTTGGGGGTTTCAGAAGCGTGGGGCATGGCCACGAGGCTAGTGGGCGGAGCGGGCGCCCGTAGGCACAGGGCCGTACACTCCCACTTCACCCGCACTGCGGGACCGCTGCGGGCGTGGCGGAATTGGCAGACGCGCCGGGTTTAGGTCCCGGTCCCCGCGAGGGGGTGGAGGTTCGAGTCCTCTCGCCCGCACTCCTGCTCACGGGCACCTGACCCATTAGCTTTCGTCGGCGTGCCCCATCTCGTCGCCGCGCCGGACAAGTTCCGGGGAACGGTCTCGGCGAGAGAGGCGGCGGCGGCGGCGGGCGACGCGGCACGTCGGGCGGGGTGGACGGCCGACGAGATCCCGATGTCCGACGGCGGCGAGGGCCTGCTCGACGCGCTGGGCGGGACACCGCGCACGACCACCGTCACCGGCCCGCTCGGCAGGCCGGTCGAGGCCGAGTGGCGCATGCTGGGGGGCCCCGACGACGAGGGCCCGACCGCCGTGATCGAGATGTCACGCGCCGCCGGGCGCGCCCTCCTCCCGCGGCCCCGCGGCGACGACCCGGTGCGCGCCGGCACGGCGGGCGTCGGACAGCTCCTGGTGGCGGCCCGCGATGCCGGGGCGCGCCGCATCGTGATCGGCTGCGGGGGCTCGGCGACCACCGACGGCGGGCGGGGCGCGTTCGACGCGGTGGGATCGCCGGCGTCCCTGCGCGGGGTGGAGCTCGTCGTGGCCTGCGACGTGACCACACCCTTCCTCGACGCCGCTGCGGTGTTCGGTCCCCAGAAGGGCGCCACCGCGGCGCAAGTGGAGGACCTCGCAGGACGCCTGGCCGGGCTCGCGGCGCAGTACCGGCGCGACACGGGTGTCGACGTGACCGGCGTGCCCGGTGCCGGCGCCGCCGGAGGCCTGGCGGGCGGCCTCGTCGCGCTCGGGGCCCGGATAGAGCCGGGGTTCGCATTCGTCGCCCGTCTCGTGGGCCTGGCGGATCGCATGGAGCGTGCGGACCTGGTCGTCACGGGCGAGGGCCACCTCGACCCACCCTCCTTCCACGGCAAGGTACCCGGTGGCGTGCTCGAGCTGGCCCGGGCCCGGAGCCGGTCGGGGCGGCCGCTGCCGGTCCTGTGCATCGCGGGCGGTACGGACAGGTCGCTCCTGGCCTCGCCGCCCGACGGCATGGAGGTGGTCAGCCTCACGGCTCGGTTCGGACGAGTCAGGGCCAGGGGCGAGACGGCCGCCCTGATCGGCCAGGTCACCGCCGAGGCGGTGGCACGGTTTTGCCCCTGAGCGGGCGCATCGGCCACACTGCGTGCGCGGCGCGGCGGCCACACGGCACTGCGCAGCGGGCCCACCCCTCCGGGACGACCGGCTCGGCGCGCACACCGGCAGACGACACGCATGGGAGGCATCACGATGGGACTGCTCGACGGCAAGGTGGCGGTGGTCACCGGTGCGGGACGCGGCATCGGGCGCGAGGAGGCGCTCCTCCTCGCCGCCGAGGGTGCCCGTGTCATCGTCAACGACGTCGGTGCGGGCCTGCACGGCGAGAGCGGCGGTGACGCGCACCCGGCCGAGGAGGTTGTGGCGCTGATTGAGGACAGCGGCGGCGAGGCCGCCGTCAACGGCGACGACATCAGCTCCTGGGCCGGCGGCAAGAACGTGGTCGAGCAGGCGATCGACACCTACGGCTCCCTCGACATCCTCGTCAACAACGCGGGGATCCTGCGCGACAAGATGTCCTTCAACATGGACGAGTCGGACTGGGACGACGTCATCCGGGTCCACCTGAAGGGTCACTTCGCCGCCACCCACCACGCCGCCGTCTACTGGCGCAACCGGTCCAAGTCGGGCGAGGACGTGACGGGGCGCATCATCAACACCTCTTCGGAGGCCGGGCTCTTCGGGAACGCCGGCCAGGCGAACTACGCCGCGGCCAAGGCCGGCATCGCTGCGCTCACCTGGGTCGAGGCTCGCGAGCTCGGCCGCTACGGCGTCACCTCCAACGCCATTGCGCCCCGGGCCCGCACCCGCATGACCGAGACCCTCTTCGGCGGCGACGGGATGAGCGCCGCGGAGGGTGCCTTCGACGCATGGGATCCCAAGAACATCGCCAACGTGGTGGCCTTCCTGGCCGCGCCGGCGTCGGCCGACATCACCGGGCAGATCCTCGTCGTGTTCGGCGCCGACATCTACGCCATGAGCGCCTTCAAGGCGGTCGGCCAGGTGACGCGCGACAAGGCCTGGACGCCCGAGGAGCTGGTCGCCGCCAAGGGCGACCTCTTCAAGGGCATCAGCTCGGGCGTACCCGACTTCAGCTTCATTTAGGCCACCCCAGCTTCATTTCGACACCTTCCCGCCGGCGTCCGGGCGGAGGGATCGGCGGGCTCGTTCGACGGTGCCCGCCGGCTCGAGGGCCGGACTGCTACCTTGCGCATCGATGGAGACGGTGCACGACCCGTCGTCGCCTCGCACCCGCGCCCGATCGGCCCCTCCTCCGTCCCGGCTCGCTGCCTGCCCGTGCCGCGCCGGGGTCCGTTCGTCCGGTGAGTGACGGTGCGGCGGTGCTCACGCTCGACGAGGAAGCCCAGCCCCGGCGCGGACCTCGACACGCAAGAGGGAGCCGGCAGCGCGCCTGGCTCATCCCGACGTCGGTCGCCCTGGTCTACCTGGGTCTCTCGATCCTGGCCAACGGGAGTGCCTGGACCCACGGGATCGCACACTCCATCCAGACGTCCGGGGGCAACGACGTGCCGGAGGAGATCTGGTTCCTGGCCCAGACCCCGTGGGTCCTCCTGCACGGCCACAATCCGTTCGCCAACAACTGGCTGAACACACCGGTCGGGGTCGACCTGATGGACAACACGACCATGCCTCTGCTCGGCATCGTGGGGTTCCCGATCACGCTCCTCCTCGGCCCGATCGCGACGTACAACATCCTGATCGACCTGGCGATCTTCGCATCGGCGATGAGCTTCTTCGCGATGGCCCGGCGCTTCGTCAGGTGGTGGCCGGCCGCGTTCATCGGGGGTCTGGCCTACGGGTTCTCGCCGTTCACGTCGGCCACCGCGAACGCCCACCTGTTCCTGCTCTTCCAGGCCGTTCCGCCACTCGTCATCCTCTTCGTCGACCGTTTCCTTCGTTCGGACTCCGCATCCCCGTGGTGGAGCGGCGTCGCCGTGGGCATCTGCTTCGTCGCCGAGTTCTACATCTCAACCGAGGCATTCGCCTCGCTGCTCGTCATGACGTTCATCGCCGCCGTGGTCTCAGGCGCCTACGTGCTGCTCAAGCGAATCCCCCTCGACAGCCGACGGCTGGCAAGGATGGTGGCGTGCGCCGCGGTGGTCATCGCCGTGGGCACTGGCTACGGGGCGTTGATCGCGGTCGCCGGGCCCGAACACATCAGCGGCCCGGCGCAGCCGGCGACCGCCATCGCCGGCGAGACCATCGATCCGCTCGGGCTCGTCGTCCCGACCATCGATCAGCGCTTCAGCTTCGGACACGCCGCACTGGGCGATTCGCTCGTGGCGGCACGGGATCCCAACTGGCACATCGTCTTCGAGTCGCCCCTGGAGAACGGGTCATACGTCGGCGTGCCGCTCCTGATTTCCCTGATCGCCGGGAGCATCCTGCTTCGCCGCCGGCGGATCGCCCTCTTCTGCGCGGCCATGGGCGCCATCGCTTTGGTTATGTCCATGGGCCCCTACCTGCACGTGGACGGGCGACGCACGGGAGTGCCGCTACCGTTCATCGTGATTGCCCACCTGCCGCTCCTCGACAGCAGCGTGGCCTCTCGCTGGATCACCTACTTCTGGCTCTTCGCGGCGCTCCTGCTCGCGTTGATGCTGGACGCCGTGTACCGCAGCGCCGTGGCGAGGAACCGCCTGGGGCGGTTCGGAGGGGTGACCGTGAGCACCCTGCTCGCGGTGGGCCTGCTGCTCCCGCTGGTGCCGGCATGGCCCTACTCGGCCGCCCCTGCCGATGTGCCCACCTGGTTCACCAGCGCCGCGCGCTCCCTCCCGGCCGGTTCGACGGCCGTGATCTATCCCTTCGCCACCGCGGCCGACGACTCGGCCATGCTCTGGCAGGCCATGGCCGACATGACCTTTCGCATGCCCGGGGGCTTCGCGGTCATTCCGGGCCCGACGGGCGCGTCCTCCTTCGCCGGCCAGTCCTCTGCGCTGCAAGCCGCCCTGGCCGACTGCTCCGCGGGCGCGAGCACGACGCCGAGCCTTTCGGCCGAGGCCGTCCGGGCACAGCTGCGCAGCTGGCACACGAGAACGGTGGTCGTGGTGCCGACCTCACCCGGTGCGGCGTGCGCCGAGGCGTTGTTCAGCAGTGCCCTGGGAAGCCCGCGGAGCGTGGGCGGCGTCTCGCTGTGGTCGAACCTTCCCGCGGTGTCGTGACCGGCCCCCGCGACGTGCCTGCAGCGACCGGGAGCGGCGGCGCCCCGGGCGCCACCCTGTCCGCCACCGGGGAACCGGGCGAACCGCCGCCCGCCGGTGTGGGCGGGGGCCGATGGGGGCGGACCTGGGACAACCTCGACCGCAGCGGCCTGCGGGTCTTCTGGGTCGCCGCCGCGGTGGCGCTCTTCTTCCAGCTGATCCTGTTCCTCGGCGTCAGCACCTTCCGCTACCACCGCTTCGACCTGTACACCGACTTCGGCACCTACGCCCAGGCCTTCACCGTCATCGCGCACGGGAACCTCGACCCCTTCGACACCTTCCAGACCTACCCCTTCTGGCAGAACCACTTCGAGCTGGCGATGTGGCCCATCGGCCTGCTGGGGTCGGTATGGCCGCACCCGATCGTGCTCCTGTGGATGCAAGACGTCGCGGTGGTCGCCACCGAGCTCGTCGCGCTCCTCTGGATCGGCCAGATCTGCGCCGAGCGCGTCGGACCCCGGCGACAGCAGGTCGCCCTGATCGTGCTCGTCGCCACCGTCGCCAACGCCTGGTGGTGGGAGGCCACCATCTTCGACGTCCACTTCGAGACCTTCGGCATGCCGTTCGCGTTGCTCAGCGCCTACGCGCTCTGGCAGGGCCGCTACCGCACGGCCTGGGCCGCCGCCCTCGTCGGCCTGCTCTTCGGCGACGTCGTGGCCCTGTCCATCCTCTTCGTCGGCGTGGCCGGGCTGCTGTCGGCGCGCGTGCGGAGCCGGGGCCGCGGCGTGTGGCACGCGGCCGGTCTGGCCGCACTCGGCGTGGCCTGGCTGATCCTCGTCACCGCCGTGCACGGCAACCGCGGCTCCGCGGTCCCCATCTACTACGGCTGGATCGTCCACGAGCCGTCGAACGCATCGAGCTGGGCCGTGTTCGGGTCGCTCGCCGCGCACCCCTCCGCCGACCTCCACGTGCTGCGGTCGCAGACCGGGGCGATGTGGCGCGTCGTGGCCACCGGCGGTGCCCTGGGCCTGCTCACCCCGTGGGGGCTGCTGCAGGCCATCGCGGTCCTCGTGCCCGTGGCCCTCAACATCAACGGGTCCTTCTGGCTCCTGCCGGCCGGCGCGTTCCAGACCGTGACCGCGGTCCCGTTCGTCCTCGTCGGGACCGTGATGGTGCTCGTCTGGGTGGGCACCGGGCATCCGGAGTGGCCCCGGCTCCGGGCCGAGCACGGCCACCGGCGGTTCGCCCCCTGGCGGGGGCCGGCGGCGTGGGTGCTCGGAGCGGCGGCCCTGGTCCTGGCGCTGTCCCAGAGCCTGCCCCTGTGGGACCAGCTGGCCTCGGGCTGGGACACGCCCTCCATCCTCAGCTCCGTCAGCGGATCGGCCGCCACCCAGCTCCGGGCCATCCAGTCGGAGATCCCCGCCGGCGCCGAGCTCGTGGTCTCCGGCGGCGTTGTCGGGCGCTTCACCGACCGCCAGGCGGTGTACCCGGTGGAGCCGGCGCCCCAGAACCCCATCCCCATCACCTCCCCCACGGTGGTCTTCGTCCTCACCGACCAGGGCGAGGAAGGCGTGACGCCATCGGGCGAGCAGGCGGACGCGGCCTTCGTGGCCCGCCAGCTCGGAGCCACGCCCCTGCTGCACAAGGACGGGGTCACGGCCTATGTCTGGCACCCCGCCCCCGGCACGCCGCCCCTGGTCCTGCCCACGACGAACGCGGCGGCGCATCCCTAGCCCGATGTGGGGCACGATGGCCCCATGGCACACGACCGCAGATTCCGCTTCGCCGCGCAACTGAGCAAGGCGCCCGACGGCACGGCCCGCACATGGGCCGAGCAGGCCCGCCGGGCCGAGGACCTCGGGTACAGCGCGCTGCTGATGCCCGACCACTTCGGTGACCAGCTGGCCCCCGTGCCCGCGCTCGCCGCAGTAGCGGCCGCCACCATCACGTTGCGCATGGGCTCGCTCGTCTTTTGCAACGACTACCGCCACCCGTTCGTGCTGGCCGAGGAGGCGGCCACCCTTGACGTGCTGAGCGAGGGCCGCTTCGAGCTGAGCCTCGGCGCCGGCTGGATGCGCACCGACTACGACGAGGCCGGCCTCCCCTACGACCATCCCGCCGTGCGGGTGGCGCGTTTCGAAGAGGCGGTCAAGGTCGTCCAGGGACTGCTGCGCACCGATGGTCCTTTCAACTTCCACGGCGAGCATTACGAGGTGCTGGGGCACACCCTCACGCCGCGGCCGGTGCAGCGGCCCGGGCCCCCGCTCATCATCGGCGGCGGGGGCAAGAGGGTGCTGTCCTTCGCCGCCCGCAACGCGGACATCGTCAGCATCAACGTCAACCTGCGCGAGGGGACGGGCGGGGCGGAGACGGCCGCCGACGCCACCCCCGAGCGGACCCGCCAGAAAGTGGCCTGGGTGAAGGAGGCCGCGGGCGACCGCTTCGACGATCTCGAGCTCAACTCGCTCATCGGCTTCGTCCTGATCACCGACGACGCGGCAGGCCTGGCGGCGCAGATGGCGCCCGCCTTCGGGATTCCGGCCGAGGACGCGCGCCACGTCCCGCTGGCGCTCGTCGGGACGCTCGACGAGATGGCCGACGAGCTCGAGTGGCGGCGGGCCGAGTACGGCATCTCCTACTGGTCCATCGAGTCCGACTCCTGGGAGACCCTCGGGCCGCTCGTGAGCAAGCTGGCGGGCACATGACCATCACCACCGGCGCCGGGTGGGAGGCGATCGGCACCCACCGCGAGCTCTGCGGCCAGCGCATCTTCACCATTGACGCGCCGTCCATCGGGCCCGAGCGGCACGTGCCCCTCCTCGTGCTGCACGGCTTCCCGACGTCGTCGTTCGACTACGCCGCCGTGCTCGACGGCCTGCGGGCGGGACGGCGCGTCCTGCTGCTCGACATGCTCGGCTACGGCCTCTCGGCCAAGCCCGACCGTGCCTACGCCATGGCGCTGCAGGCCGACATCGCCGCCGCCTACGTGGCCGCCCTCGGTGTCGACCGCCTGGCCCTGCTGACCCACGACATGGGAGACACGGTCGGCGGCGAGCTCCTGGCCCGTCGGGCCGACGGGGCGTGGCCGGTGGAGGTGACGCGCCGGGTCGTGACCAATGGGAGCATCTACATAGAGCAGGCGCACCTCACGGGTGGCCAGCAGATGCTGCTCGGGCTGCCCGACGAGGTGCTGGCGGGTCCGATCCCGATTGACGCCGCGTCCGTCGCCCAGAGCCTGCGCGACACGTTCAGTGCGGCCACGCCCCTCGTCCCCGAGGGCTGGCCCGAGGACCCCGTGCCCGCCGCCGCGGCGCAGGTCGTCCACGACGACGGGCACCGCGTGCTGCCACGCCTGATCCGCTACATAGAGGAGCGGCGGGCGAACGAGCGCCGGTTCACCGGGGCGATCGAGACCGACCCTTCGCCGCTGCACATCGTGTGGGGGCTCGACGATCCCATCGCGGTCCCGTCCATGGTGGACACGCTGCTGGCCGCCCGCCCCGACGCGACCGCCTCCCGCCTGGAAGGCGTGGGCCACTACCCCATGATCGAGGCGCCGCAGCGCTTCCTCGGCGCGGCGTTGGCCGGGCTCGTCTGAGGTACCGGGGCATCGGAGGGTCTGGCTTAACCTGGCGCCGTGCGAGGACGCCGTCGGCCGCCGAACCGCTACGAGCTCCTCACCTGCGCGTGGTCGGGCCATGTGCTCGTCGGGACGGATGCCGCAATGGTGACGGCCGACGATGCGCCGCTCGTGCGCGAGGACGGCGGGGTGCGCTGGTACCGCTGCCTGCGTTGTGACAGCTGGGTGCAGCGGAAGATACCGGAGCACCCGAGTCGCGAACGGGTCGAGAGCCGGGAGGAGATTGCGCTGCCCCTGCGTGGCGCGGCCCTGCGCGACCGGTACGTGCTGCGCCTCATCGCGCTCGACCGCGCGGTCCATGTCGTGGTGCTGAGCGGTCTGGCCATCGTGCTGTTCACCTTCGCCGCGCACGATCAGGTACTGCACCGTGACTACGTGAACATCATGGACGCCCTGGCGGGCGGTGCGCCCGGCGCGTCCCAGGCCCGCGGGGTCCTCGGCTACCTGGGCCGGGCCTTCAAGTACACCCCGGCGCACCTGCGGATCCTCGGGGGCGTGCTCCTGGCCTATGCGGCGCTCGAGGCCACCGAGATGGTCGGCCTCTGGCTCAACAAGCGATGGGCCGAATACCTGACCTTCGTCGCCACCACGGTCCTGGTGCCCTACGAGGTGTACGAGCTGACGATCAGCGTCAGCGTGTTCAAGCTCGTCACCCTGGTGATCAACCTCGCGGTCGTGCTGTACCTGCTTCTGGCCAAGCGGCTCTTCGGGCTGCGGGGCGGCCACCGGGCCGAACAGGCCCGCCGCGAGCTCTCGAGTGGCTGGGGGGCCATAGAGCGGGCGACGCCCGTCGTGGCCGCCTGACCGTCAGGCCGGCGCCTCCACCTTGAGGTGGCGCACTTCGGTGGGCAGGCTGGCGTACAGGTCGGCCACGAGGTCGTCGCGCCGCGCCTGGCGGCCCGGGTCGTCCCACAGGTTCTCGAACTGGTGAGGGTCGTCGTCGACGTTGTACAGCTCGCCGGTCGCGATGCCGATGCCGCCTGGACCCGTACCCGTCTGCTCGTACACGACGGGGCACGGGTTGAGGACACCGTCGCCCCAGACCTCCTCGAGGCCGTTGGGCTGCCCCGCGGTCGACGGCTCGTAGACCGTGCACAGCCACCCATCGCGGTAGACGGAGCGTAGGTGCATGCCGTAGCCCGGGAACTGGCTGTCCCACTCGCACAGCGCGCGCTCGCGCCCGGGCTCGCCGTCGGCACGCGGGAGGGCGTGGCCCTGCATCCACGGCGCCGGGTCGACGCCGGCGATGGCGCAGAACGTCGGCGCCAGGTCCACCTGGCCCACCGGGTCGTTGACGATCGCCGGCGCGACTCCGGCCGACGGTGCCGGTCGCCACACGAAGGGCAGTCGCATGAGCGCGTCGGTGTGGTACGGGCCCTTGTAGAGGAGGCCGAAGTCACCCTGCATCTCGCCGTGGTCGGTGGTGAAGATGACGTCGGTGTCCGCCAGCCAGCCCCGCTGCTCGATGCGCTGCAGCACCCTCCCGCACGCCTCGTCGATGAGCTCGTTCATCACGTGCACCTTGGCGTTGACCTCGCGGATCTGGTCGTGGGTCAGCCGGGAGGGGACGAAGGCCGCCGGGCCCCCCTCCATGTTGGAGAAGCGGCCGTCCCAGAAGGCGAGCCAGTGCGCCGGCTTGCGTGCCAGGACGTCGCGGACCGCCTCGTCGGAGCCGGGATGGCCCGGCGGCAGGTCGAGGTCCTGCCAGGGCACACGAGAGAGCTCGGAGGCCGGGGGGTCCCAGGGGTGGTGCGGGTCGGGGAACGACATCCAGCAGAACCAGGGCTCGTCGTCGCCGAGCGACGTGAGCCAGTCGACGGTCAGGCCGGCCACCCAGTCGGTGTGGTACCACTCGCGGGGTATCGGGTTGTTCTTCGTCTCGGGCGCGCCGGTGTCGCCGCCCGGCTCGGCCTGGAGCAGCCCGGCGAAGCTGTGCAGGTGCTCGGGGTGGTGCTCCTTGAGCCAACGGCCGTAGTGCGCGATGGGATGGTTGCCCCAGGCGGCGGCGTGCATCGCCTGCTCCGACCGCTCGAATCCCCGCCAGGGTCCGTCGTCACCCCGGGCCACCCGGGCGTTCTCCTCCCACTCGAGCTTCGGGTCGAAACCGGGCTCGAAGTGCGCCTTGCCCAGCAGCGCGGTGCGGTAGCCGGCCGCGTCGTGCAGGTACTGGGCGACCGAGGGGGCGTCGACCGGCAGGGGGATTCCGTTGGCCACCACACCGTGCGTGCGCACGTACTGGCCCGTGAGCATGGTCGAGCGGGCGGGCATGCACACCGTGTTCTGGTTGTAGGCGCGCCGGTAGTTGATGCCCTCGGCGGCCAGGTGGTCGACCACCGGTGTGCGGGCCACGGTGCCGCCGTTGCAGCCGAGGCTGTCGTAGCGCTGCTGATCGGTGGTGATGAAGAGGATGTTCCTGCGCCGGGCGCCACCGGGCGACTGCACCTCAGCCATCTGCCGCCCCGCTCGGGTCCCGGGATGCCAGCGCGTCCATGACGGGCTCGCAGGCCAGGAGGACGGTGCGGTCGAGCCCGCGCTCCCGGTGTGTGTGGGCCGCCTCGTAATTCGGCGACGTCACCATGTCGACGAAAGCGGCCCTGCTCGGGTAGGAGACCAGCGCCACCAGGTCCCAGTCGTCGGCGGCGGGGTCCCCGATCAGCACGTGCTCGGGCCGGCCCGTCCAGATGACCCGGCCGCCGCGGGCCTCCACCATCTTGACCACTTGGTCGCTGTAGTCCCGGTAGGCGCCAACGCCTGTCGTCTCGGTGGCGCCGCCCTCTGGCGCGCCGGGCTCGTCCGGGCGGGCGAAGTGCAGCAGGTTGA
>Ga0116215_1000527_pt1 | contig 28980 bp, 30 predicted proteins | sample Sb_taG_7_FD_89698 | JGI IMG/M metagenome (GOLD analysis project Ga0116215, IMG submission 89698) | Peat soil microbial communities from Weissenstadt, Germany - Sb_50d_2_FS metaG | ecosystem: Environmental > Terrestrial > Soil > Wetlands > Peat | place: Germany: Weissenstadt | collected 2010-09-21
CAATATCGAGAAGGCCGCTCAGGGCTTTGCGCATGACGAGTTTTCTATCCTCATCTCGCACACGCCGGAAATCTACCGGCAGGCCGCGCATGCAGACTTCAATCTCTTGCTCGCCGGGCATACCCATGGCGGCCAGATCTGCCTTCCCGGCGGCATCCCGATCACGCTCGATTCGGTGCTGCCGCGATCGATGGGCGCCGGAAGCTGGAAATATCACGACATGATCGGCTACACCTCGGTGGGAGCGGGAGCGTCGATCGTCCCAGTGCGATTCAATTGCCCCCCGGAAATCACCGTGCATCACCTTCAGGCAACGCCGTGAGAGCCGATCAATAGGGCCGATCGCGCAGATGCAATTTGAAAAGGATGCGCGACAGGATCGGCTCGCCGACGAGGAATAGGATCGCTGCCACGGCGATGTCGAGAACGGTGAGGGGGAGCAGCAGCCGGCACGCTAGCAGAGGAAACAAGGACTCGGGGATCTGGTCGAGGCCGAGCGCCATGCTGCTTGGGGACAGGCCGCTTCGACGCTTCACGAAGCTCGAGACGATGTCGCCGCCCATGGCCACCGTGCCGACCAAGGCCCCAACCTGCCATCCGAGTCCGAGCAGCGCCGCTGCGCCTAACGTCGCCGGCACCGCAAGCACGATGCCGCGGATGGTCTTCGACGGCCCGAACAGCGGCCGGCCGTCGACAAAGCGCGCCCCGCCGTCCAGGGGACGGGCAAAGGTGTCGCTTAAGATGAGTTTGGCGGCAACGGGCGTTCCATTGGCCACCGCCAACAAGATCAGGAGCTGAACGATCAAACTCGCGTGCATGTCGCCTGCGGCTTTGGAGGCCAGTGTTGCCGGGACCTCGCTCAAGGTCGGCGACGAAGCCTTGCTGGCCGCAGCTTTCTCCAGCAAGCGAAAAGTTGCGATTTAGGTGGAGTCGTACCAACTCTGCGAGGAGGCTAAGCGCCACCACGCTCAGACAAGGAAGGAGTGGCTTCGGCATGCTGGTCGGGGTCCCCAAAGAGACCAAGGATCACGAGCATCGCGTCGGCTTGATCCCCGCCACGGTGCGCGAGCTGATGAGCAAAGGCCATCGCGTTGTCGTCGAAGCGAGCGCGGGGCTCGGCGCGGGGGTCGGCGACGACGATTATGTGGCGGCCGGCGCAGAGATCGTGGCCGGGGCGGACCAGGTGTTCGATCGCGCCGAGCTGATCGTGAAGGTCAAGGAGCCGCTCGCGGCCGAGCGCTCAAAGCTCAAGCGCGGCCAAGTGCTCTTCACATATCTGCATCTCGCCGCCGATCCTCAGCAAACGGAGGACCTGATCGCTTCGGGCGTCACGGCAATCGCCTATGAAACGGTGACGAGCGGCCAGGGAACGCTGCCGCTCTTGACCCCGATGTCGGAGGTCGCCGGCCGGATGGCGCCTCAGGTCGGGGCACGGTGCCTCGAAAGGGAGAATGGCGGCCGCGGCGTTCTGCTTGGTGGCGTGCCGGGCGTGCCTCCGGCCGACGTCCTCATCCTCGGCAGCGGCGTGGTCGGCACCAATGCGGCGCTGATCGCGCTCGGCATGGGCGCCGATGTGATCATGGCGGGCCATCAGCTCGACTCGCTAAGGCGCGCAGCGGCGCAGCTCGGCCCGCGTTTGCGCACCGTGTTTTCCGTGCCGCAAGCGGTGGAGACGCTTTGCCGCCGCGCCGATCTCATCATCGGCGCGGTGCTGGTACCCGGCGCCAAGGCGCCGAAGCTGATCTCCGCCGCGACGGTCAAGGCGATGAAGCCGGGCGCCGTGATCGTCGACGTCTCCATCGACCAGGGTGGTTGCGCCGAGACCTCGAGACCGACCAGCCATTCCCATCCGACCTATGTGGTGGATGGCGTGGTGCATTATTGCGTCACCAACATGCCGGGGGCGGTAGCACGCACCTCCACCTTTGCACTGTCCAGCGCCACGTCACCCTTCGTGCTCGAGCTCGCGGAGAAGGGCTTGCGGCGCGCGCTCAGCGAGGATCCCCATCTTGCCGATGGCCTCAATATCCATGACGGTATGGTTACGCAGGCCGCCGTGGCGGAGGCCCTCAATCTGCCTTACGTGCCTGTGGAGGAAGCATTGAGGCACTGAACGCGGGGCTGGTCCCGCGCCCATCCGCCACGCTTTCAAACAAATGAACCCTTGCAGCGGGGGGTGCATTTGGCCCAATTCTGCCCCCCGACTCGCATACGGCTCAAGATATGGCGATCGAAGCAAAGACACCTGCGCGTCGCGGCGGCAAGGCTGTTGCCGCATCTGGCACGTGCGCCGGAGCAAGCGAAGGCACCGTGGTCGCGGTGCTCGCGGCGATCAGCGTCTGCCACATGCTGAACGACGTGATCCAGTCGCTGATCATGGCCATCTATCCCATGCTCAAAAGCGCGCTTGCCCTCGACTTCAGCCAGATCGGGCTCATCACCTTCACCTTCCAGTGCACCGCGTCGCTGCTGCAGCCCGTGGTCGGTTACTACACCGATCGTTACCCCACGCCCTATTCGCTCGTGCTCGGCATGGCGTCCTCGCTGCTCGGGTTGCTCTTGATGTCCGTCGCTTCAAGCTACGGATTGGTGCTTGCCGCGGCAGCGCTGATCGGGATGGGCTCGTCTGTGTTCCATCCGGAATCTTCGCGCGTGGCGCGCCTTGCTTCAGGCGGACGCCACGGGCTTGCGCAGTCGGTGTTTCAGGTCGGCGGAAATTTCGGCACAGCCATCGGGCCGCTGCTTGCGGCCTTCATCGTGCTGCCCCACGGCCAGGGCAGCCTCGCCTGGTTCTCGATCGTGGCGCTGCTCGCCATGGTGATGCTGGCCGGCGTCGGCAGCTGGTACGGCAAGACCATCAAGCTCAACCACAAGGCGCGGGTCGATGAGCTGAAGGCGATCTCGGAGCTCGCGAAAAGCAAGGTCAGGCGGTCGATCCTGATCCTGATGGCGCTCACGTTCTCCAAGCATTTCTATCTCGTCAGTATCACGAGCTTCTACATCTTCTATCTGATCCACACCTTCCAGCTCACGGTACAGAGCGCGCAGATCTATCTCTTCATCTTCCTCTTCGCCGTGGTGGCCGGCACGGTGATCGGCGGACCGATCGGCGACCGGATCGGAGCGCGCCGCGTGATCTGGTGGTCGATCCTCGGCGTGCTGCCATTCACCCTCATTCTGCCTTACGCCGACCTGTTCTGGACCGCCGTGCTCAGCGTCATCATCGGCGTCATCCTCGCCTCGGCCTTTCCGGCCATCGTCGTCTATGCGCAGACGCTGATCCCGGGAAGGGTCGGCATGGTCGCGGGTCTCTTCTTCGGACTTGCCTTCGGCATCGCCGGCATCGGCGCTGCACTTCTCGGCGAGCTCGCCGATTGGACCAGCATCACCCTCGTCTATCATGTCTGCGCGTTCCTGCCGGCGATCGGCCTGCTCGCGGCCTTCCTGCCGGAGACGGCGCAGCGGAAGCGAGCCCGCACAAAGCATTGATCAATCAACGGGTGGGGCCACGCAGGAGCTCGGCCACGTCCTTGCGGACCTTCGCCTCGGCGTAACGAGCGAGCGCCTTGCGGTCGGCGAAGTCGTCGAGGGGGACCGGCGGCCCGATGCGGATAAAGGCGTCCAGCGGCCCCAAGCCCAACAGCCGCCAGGCGTGGCTCGCGAGGTTCATATCGCCATACCAGGCCACGACGGGGCGCCCGCGCCGGCACAGCGCGATCCCATGCAGCTTGGTGTAAGTGAGCGCGAGTGTCTGGGCACAGATATCTCCCCCCGCCGCGCGAGCCTGCGTCGGCTTGGCGGCAGCGAAGAGGGGAGTCTTGAACGGCACCACGCCGTTGCCGTCGCTCGACGTCCCTTCGGCGAACAACACGATGTGATCGCCGGCCTTGAGCCTCTCCAGGATCTCGTTCGCCTTGTCGGTCACCTCGGTGCGGCGGGTGCGGTCGACGAAGACTGAGCGCTGCAACTTGGCGAGCCAGCTTACGAAGGGCCAGGAAGCCACCTCCTGCTTCGCCACGAAGGAGACCGGCGCCACGGCCGAGAGCACCATGATGTCAAGCCAGGAGACGTGATTGGAGATGAGCAGCACGCCGCGCTCCCGTGCCACGCTACCGTCAATATGCAGGCGGATGCCGACGAGCTTACAGACCTGCCGGTGATACCAATGGGGGAAGGTCCGCGCGTGGCGCGAGCCGGTCCACAAGAGCAAGAGCTGCAACGGCATCAGCGGAAAGGTGAGGGCGAAGAACGCCGACAGCACGAGCCAGGCACGCAGACCCCGCATGGCGCGTCGCGCTAGCTCTTGCCGCTCTTGAGCGGAACGGTCTTGAGCGGCATGCCGAACAGCTCAAGCCGGTGGCCGATCAGGCGAAAGCCGAGCTCGCGGGCGACGCTTTCCTGCAGGCGCTCGATCTGTTCGTTGCTAAACTCGATCACCTCGCCCGTCGTTACATTGATGAGGTGATCGTGATGACCGTGGCCGGCTTGCTCGTAACGGGCGCGGCCATCGCCGAATTCGTGCCGCTCAAGGATGCCGGCGCCTTCGAGCAGGCGCACCGTGCGGTAGACCGTGGAGAGCGAGATGCGGGCGTCGCGGGCGCTCGCACGGCGATGCACCTCCTCCACGTCCGGATGGTCGTCGGCCTCAGACAGCACTTGGGCGATCACCCGGCGCTGGCCCGTCATGCGCATGCCCCTCTCGGTGCAGAGACGTTCGAGCCGGCTTTCCCGTGTCGCTGTCTTGGCCATCTTCGCTGCCGGTGGCTGCTTCGGGGCCATCATCGGCAGAGGGCGCTCAAAGGGCAAGGCTGAAGATGGCTGCGTCGGAGCCATGCTCATAATAGCGTGGGCGGCGGCCAACGACGACCGCGCCCAGAGATTGATAAAGGCCGCGGGCAGGGGCGTTGGCCTCCTCCATTTCGAGGAACAGCTGCTTGGCGCCGGCGCCCCGCAAGGCGATCATGGCTGCCCCAAGCAGCACCCTGGCAAGGCCAAGGCGGCGGCAAGCGGGCAGCACGCCCAAGGTGAGCAGCTCCGCCTCGTCGCCCGCGACCCTGGCGATGAGGAGCCCTTGCGCCGGCTCGCCTTCGGCCGTCGCGGCGAGGAGCGAGAGACAGCCGGGGGCGCCGAGAAACGGCGCGATTGCGGCCGCGTCCCAGTCTCGCGCGAAACAAGCGGCGTGGATCGCCGCCATGATTTCGGCGTCGCCCGATCCGGCAAAACGTATGGCGATAGGGGAAAATTGGGCGCCCGAAATCATCAGCGCCGTGCCACCGCCGCCGCGCCTTGCGGCTTCGCGTCAGGCGGGCGGAGATAGAGCGGACGCAAGGTCGGCAGCGTCTCGCCCGCCTCCAAGGCGAGCTCGGCAAGCACCGCCGCACTCGGCTGCAGGTCGGGAAGCTTCGCGTCCAGCTCTCGTTGGTGCCGCAGCGCGGCCGCCGCGAGATTGGCGGCACCGCTCCCGACGGCAACCGCGAGATTGCAGGGGAGCAACGCTGCCGCCTCGTCGGCATCGAGCAGGAGCGGCCCCTGAATCTTGCGGCCCGCCCCATCGTAAAGACCGAAATAGAGCGTGGAGCCCCTGGCATCAACGACCGCGAACGGCTTTCCATCGCTCACGATTGCACCGCTCACCAGGGCGGCTCTCGCCATCACGGTGAGACTATCGGTGCCCCAGAGCTTCGCGCCGGTAGCAAGGGCGATCCCGCGCGCTGCGGCGATGGCGATGCGGACGCCGGTGAAGCTGCCCGGCCCCAAGGTCGCAGCGATCAGATCAAGTTCGGCGAAGTCGGCCCCCGCTTCCACCATCACCTCCGCCACCATCGGCATCAAAGCCTCGGCATGGCCCCGCGCCATCCGCTCCTCATGGGCGACGATGCGGCGCGAAGTGCCGTTGGCCCGCAGCACCGCGGCGCCGCAGGCGCCCATGCTGGTGTCGAGCGCAAGGATGTCCATGAGCCCTTCAGATGATGCACGCCATCTCGTCGAAACTGAAACGCGGCGAGCGAGGAAAGAGCACGCTCGCGTCGCCATAGCCGAGATTGCAGAGGAAGTTGGACTTGACGTGGGTGCCGGAGAAGAAGTCGCGGTCGACGCCCTGATTGTCGAAACCAGACATAGGGCCGCAATCCAATCCAAGCGCGCGCGCCGCCATGATCAGATAGGCGCCTTGCAGCGTGCCGTTGCGGAAGGCGGTCTCGAAGGTCTTTTTGTCGTTGCCCGCATACCAGCCCTTGGCGTCGGCGTGCGGGTAGAGTTTCGGCAGGTGCTCGTAGAAATCGAGATCGTAGTCGATGATGGCGCAGACCGGCGCGGCCATGGTCTTCGCGGCATTGCCTTCCGAGAGATGCGGCTTCAACCTCGCCTTCGCTTCGCGCGATTTGACGAAGAGCAGGCGCGCAGGGCTGCCATTGGCCGAGGTCGGACCGAGCTTCAGAAGATCGACGAGCTCATGCAGAATCGCGTCCGGACGTCCCTGTCGTGCCATTTGTTGTGAGTCCGGGCCTCGTGGAAGAGCTGGTCGAGGCATCTCTCAGGCACCGCTCCGCGCTGTTTCTCGCCGCTGCCGTTCGACCGGCGCGCCCGCTTGCTCGGCGATTCAGCCTCAGTCACACTGGGCGGACCTCTTGCACCTCAGGGATGAAGTGGCGGAGCAGGTTCTCGATGCCGTGGCGGAGCGTCGCCGTCGAGCTCGGGCAGCCCGAGCAGGCGCCGCGCATATGCAGGAAGACGATGCCGTCGCGATAGCCTTGGAAGGTGATATCGCCGCCGTCCTGGGCAACGGCGGGACGCACGCGGGTCTCGAGCAGCTCCTTGATGGTGTTGACGGTCTCGGTGTCCTCGGGGGCGAAGAACTCGCCTTGCTCGGCGCTTTCCGAGCCCTGCTCGCCCTCGGCCGCAACGGGCGTGCCGGACAAATAATGCTCCATGATGGCGCCGAGGATCGCAGGCTTCAGATGCTGCCACTCGCCGTCGCCCTTGGTCACGCTGATGAAGTCCGAGCCGAAAAAGACGCCGGTCACGCCGTCGATCTCGAACAGGCGCGCGGCGAGGGGCGAGTCCTTGGTCTCGGCGGAATCGAGAAATTCGAGGGTTCCTTGGGCCAGCACAGGCCGCCCGGGAAGGAATTTCAGCGTCGCCGGATTCGGCGTGGCTTCGGTCTGGATGAACATGGCTTCGCCTCTTCAGGCTGATAACGCGAAACGCCGCGAAAGCACCAGCTTAGAACAATTCTATTCGATAGTTGGGCCCGGAGGGCACAAAGTCAAGGTTGCTCCCTCGGGAGTTTCCCCACTGGGCGCGCGGTCATGTCGCCGCGACGTATTTCAGCGTCCGGTTTAGCGGATCTCTCGCCGCATGCGGCGAGGGGGATGGCGCCGAAAAGCGCATCCGTAATGGGTCGCATCCCCTTTCGGGACGCGCGGGCGCCTCTCGGCGCGCCATGAGCGGCGTTTATGCGATCACCGGGCCGCGCTTTCGCCTGAGGTCAGCCATGAGCCGCCTCAGGTCGTCAGCCAGCTCCTGGCACCCTAGTGGTTCCAGGGCGGAGCCCCGGCACCGCCCGAGTGCCTGGCTTGCGAACCAGGCCCGCGGGCGCCGCACCGACAGTACCGGGAATTACCCAATGCCCGCCATCCAGGACGATGCAATTTTCCGCGCATCATCCCTGATTCGTCCCGCCTCACGACGCCTCGCGAAACGACCCTTCAGCGGACGAGGTGAGGAAAGCTTAGAGGGGATTTTGCGCGCGGGGATAGATAGCCCAGTGGGCAAGAACTAGGAGGCATGTAGCTAGGCGCGCTCTTCTCCGCGGTCCCTCCTTCGCCAAGCGTCAAGGAGCGTGTGAACGTACCCTTTGTATGGGTCAGCCAAGTTGTCGGCTGCCTCGATCTCCTCAAGACGCCGCCGGAACGCATCTACATCCATGATCGAATCTAGGCCACCGACCGCAGCCTGGGTGTGTCGCATTGCAACTCTGTCGCCAATAGTTTTGTGACCAGCTCTCGCTTGTAATTGAGCGACCGTCGAGCCCACCGGTGAAGCCAGCCCGGCGAAGCTAGTCGCGAGCGCCCGCGCAAAGTGATCAATACCGAATCGATCGTCGCCCGGTGAGGCTATTGGAGAGTCGTTGAATTAATTGGGGTTCGTCATCCCAATTTTACCCGATACTTCGGCCGCAGCTAGTTGATCTTGTCTCCCCGCGAGGCGACAAAAAACTGACTCGGCTCCCTCACGCCAAGGCCAGGATCTCCTCGATGCCGAGGCAGCCTGGCACCACGGTGATGGGGACGGGGAAGGTGCCGACGAGCCTGCCCCCGGCAAGGGTTGCGACCAGCGGGCCCGGTCCCGAAGGGTCCTTCGAGGCGCCGAGCACGAGCACACCGATGTCCTGATCCTCCTCGATCAGCTTGGTGATCTCCTCCGCCTTCAGCCCTTCGCGCACGATCTCCTCCGGCACGACATCCTCGAGGCCCATGGCCTTCAGCTTGCGGCCAAACAGGCGAAACACGGCGCGGGCCTTGTTATGCCCCTCTTCGCGGGCGATCTCCTCGACGCCGAGCCAATGCTGGAAGTCGACGCCAGGCTCGATCACGTAGAGCAGCGCGAGCTGGCCCGCGGTGCGCTGCGCTCGGCTCGCGGCGAAGGCGAGCGCGCTCTCGCATTCGGGGGTCTCGTCGACCACGACGAGGAATTTGCGCTTGTGGCCCTCGACGTGGACCTGACGCTTCTTGCGAGCCTGCGCAGTCCCTGCAGGTTCCTTAGGAGCGCTCTCCGCTGTCTGCTTCTTCTTCGCTGCCATGGGCGCCATGCTGCCATCAGTCGGCCGCGGCAACAACCGCTTCGGGGGCCGCGCCCGCGCGAGATCACTTTGGGATCAGAAGCACATAAGCGGCGAACCGCTTCATGCGCTCGCGGCGAGCGCGCGGGATGAAAGCTCCTGCAAGCCTCACCCAGAGCTTCAACAGGAACGGTAGGGGAATGGGCCGGCCAAGCCGCTCGGCTTCCTCCAAGATGTAGCGGACGTCCCGCGCCCGCCAACCATGCTGGTCGAAAAAGCCGAACCAATCCTTCGGCGCAAACCGAAACGGCGCATTGCGCATGAAGCGGGCGCGCATTTTCTTGCCATAACGAATCGCCTCAGGCGAGAAGTAGTCGATGATCCAAAATCGAACCTTCTCCGCTCCTTGAGATCGTCGGCAAGTTTCGCCACGTCGACGTCGGTCAAGTAGGGAACGACACCCTCGGTGAGCACCAAGATCTTTTTGGCGCGGGCGCTCATATCGGCTAGGAATTTCCGCCGGGAGAGCCGGTCCGTGAGATCGAGCTTGATCCGATCGAGCCGGCAGCGAGGTTCTTCATCGGCGAGGCGAGCTTCCTTCAGCTCGATCACATGGGGGTAATCCACCTCCACCCAGCGGAGCGGTTTTGGCAGGGCCATCCGGTAGGGTCGCGTATCGAGTCCGGCGCCGAGATTGAGAATCGTATCGACGCCTTCGCTGATCGCTTGCTTAATGAGATCGTCGATAATGACCGTCCGGATCACCACCGACCACGCGCCAACGAAGGTCCTCGGCACCGTCGCCAAGATTTTCCTGCCGTGATCGCCCGCGAGCTTCGCCGCTAACGGATCGCGGAAGAGCGGCTGAGGCCGCTCGGTCTCGAGCGCGCGGAATCCCGCCACCATGAAGGCCGTGTCTGAGACGTTTTGGATTGCTTGCGTCATGAGGATGATGGCTCTAGCTGCGGATGAAGCCGACCAGGTCCTTGGTCTCGGCGAGGATCGGATCAGCGATGGCATGGGCGCGCTGCGCGCCCTCGGCAAGGATTCGGTCGATGTGATCGGGCTCCGCCAGCAGCTTCCTCATCTCGGTGCCGATGGGCAGAAGTCTCGCGACCGCGAGATCGGCAAGCGCCGTCTTGAAGGTCGAGAACGGAGCGCTGCCATATTCGCTCAAGACTTCCTCCTTCTCCTTCTCGGCGAGCGCCGCGTAGATGCCGACGAGATTGTCGGCTTCGGGTCGGGCCTCGAGGCCCTTGGCATCGGAGGGTAGCGGCTCCGGGTCGGTCTTCGCCTTCCTGATCTTCCTGGCGATGGTGTCGGCGTCATCGGTGAGATTAATACGGGTCATGTCCGACTCGTCCGACTTCGACATCTTCTTGGTACCGTCGCGAAGGCTCATCACCCGCGTGGCGGGGCCGGTGATCAGAGGCTCGGGCAACGGGAAAAAGCCATCCTGGTAGCCGGCCCGCGCAATGGTCTTGGCGAAGTCGTTGTTGAATTTCTGCGCGATGTCGCGGGCGAACTCCAGATGCTGCTTCTGATCCTCGCCGACGGGAACGTGGGTGGCGTGATATAGCAGAATGTCCGCCGCCATCAGGTTCGGATAGACGTAAAGCCCGGCCGACGCATTCGCCCGGTCCTTGCCTGCCTTCTCCTTGAACTGGGTCATGCGGTTGAGCCAGCCGATCCGCGCCACGCAATTGAAGATCCAGGCGAGCTCGGCGTGGCCGGAGACCTGGCTCTGATTGAAGACGATGTGGCGCTTTGGGTCTATCCCAGAGGCGATGAAGGCCGCAGTCACCTCGCGGGTGTTGCGGGCAAGCTCGTCGGGGTCCTGGAACACGGTGATGGCGTGGAGGTCGACCACGCAATAGAGGCAATCATGCTCGGCCTGGAGCGCCACGAATTTGGTGATGGCGCCAAGATAGTTGCCGAGATGCAGATTGCCGGTGGGCTGGACGCCCGAGAACACGCGGGTCTTCTTCGCTGCCATGCCTCGCCCCTGTTGCAAGCCCGCGGGTTATGACTTGGCGACAAGGTTCGCGCAAGCGCCGCCATTTTCCTCCCGCGCGCATTCTTGCTTAAGCACATGCCGTTTCCATCGCGCGGATCGACTCGGCGATGGCGACCGTCCGTTGAGCCATGGCGAAATGCAGCCGTTCGACCATACGCCCCTCGACGACGATCACGCCCTTATTGGTGTTCTCGGGCTGGCCGAAGGCGTCGATCACTTTTCGCGACCAATCGACCTCCTCCCCGGTCGGCGAGAAGATCTCGTTGCAGGGGACCACTTGGCTCGGGTGGATCAGCGTCTTGCCGTCCATCCCCATGGTGCGGGCATGCTCGCACTCCTCGCGTAAGCCTTGCTCGTCCTTGAAGTCGTTATAGACGCCATCGATTATGTCGAGGCGATAGGCGCGCGCCGCGACGATGGTCATGGCGAGCCATGGAACCACCGCGAAGCGGTTGTGCAGCGCCCGAGCGCGCGACTCCTTTAGGAGGTCGTTGGTGCCCATGACGAGGCAGCAGAGCCGGTTCTCTGCGTAGACGGCGGTTGCAGCGATGCTGCGCCCGTTCAGAATCGCCATCGGCGTCTCCATCATCGCCCAGAGCCGGATCTTTTCGGGCGCATGCACGCCTTGCAGGATCTTGGCGACGCCGATGACGTCGCCTGGATGCGTCACCTTGGGCACCAGGATCGCGTCGGGCTCGGCGTCGCAGGCCGCAAGCAAATCGGCCGTGCCCCATGGCGTCTCGAGCGCATTGATACGGATGACAATCTCGCGCGCCCCGTAGCCGCCTCCCTTCACCGCGGCGCAGACCTGGTCGCGCGCCAGCGGCTTGGCGTCGGGGGCGACCGCGTCCTCGAGGTCGAGAATGAGGGCGTCAGCGGGAAGGGTCTTGGCCTTCTCAAGCGCACGCTCGTTGGAGCCGGGCATATAGAGCACACTGCGGCGCGGGCGGCCTTGCATACAGGAACTCCCCAGTTCTTTGTGCAGTGCAACATAGACGAGGCTCGGGCCCCCGCCAAACTCTCAATTTCGGGGACCGCCGGGCTGCGGCTCAGCGTGCCGTCAGCCTCGTCAGCACGGATCGCAGCCTGACCACGCCCAAGAGCTCGACCGCGGCCGCATAAACCGCGAGGCCGGTCCCGACGAGGAGGGCGAGAGCGATTGTCTGTACGATCAGCCCATTGCCCGGTGCGAACCAGCCACCAAGGGCATAGCTCATCACCCAGACCACGCCGCCCATGCCGAGGCTCGCGATGCAGATGCCGGGGAAGCGGCGCCGGAAGGTCGCATCGAGGGCAAATTCCTCGCGCCGCCTGAGCGTGCCGGCGAGCAGGACAACCTGGAGCCAGCCCGCGATGGTGGTGGCGATGGCGATCCCGACCGCGCCCAGGATCACGAACAGGGTCAGGCTCAAACCGACGTTCGCCGCCATGCCGATGCCCGCATAGATCATCGGCGTCCTGGTGTCCTCGCGGGCGAAAAAGCCCGGATGAAACACCTTGATCAGCACGAAGGCCGGGAGGCCAGGAGCAAGGGCCGCAAGCATCGCCGCCGTGGCTCTCGCATCGACAGCGGAGAACGCGCCATGCTCGAACAGCACACGCACGATCGGGCCAGCGGCCACGAAAAGTGCCACGGAAGCCGGCAGCGTCAGCAGAAGTGCGATTTCCAGCGAGCGGTTCTCGGATCCAATCGCCGCCGCGTGATCGCCGGAGCGAAGCGTGTGGCTGAGCTCGGGCAGCAGGACGACGCCGATGGCGACCCCGATCACGCCAAGCGGAAGCTGGAACAGGCGGTCGGCATAATAGAACCAGGACACCACCCGGTCCTCAAGCGACGCAACCACGGTGTTGAGCACGGCGGTGAGCTGGCTCATGCCGCCGGCGATCACGCCGGGGGCCGCGAGCGCAAGCAACCGGCGCATATCGGCATTGAGCTTTGGCGGGCGAAAGGAGAGGCGCATCTTGGCCTTTGCCGCCGCAACTGCCACCACCAGCACCTGCAAGATGCCTGAAGCGGCAATGCCCCAGGCGAGCGCGATAGCGGCGGCACTCTGGTCGCCATGGCCGAAGGCGATCAGCGCCAGAAGCACGACGATGAGCACGACATTGAGCAGACTCGGCGCCAGTGCGGCGATGGCAAAACGGCCAAGCGCGTTCAGCACGCCGGCATAGAGCGCCACCAGCGACATGCAGAGGAGAAAGGGGAGCGCGATGCGCGCGAGCAGGGTCGCAAGCTCGAGCTTGGCTGGGTCGGCAACGAAGCCCGGCGCCAGCAACAGCATGAGCCAGGGCATGGCGATCTCGCCCGCCAGGGTGAAGACGACAAGAGTGAGCGTCAGCCCGGCAAGGGCTTGCTCGGCGAAGGCGCGTGCTGCCGCCTCCCCGCCCTCGCCGTGAAATCTCTTGGCGAACAGCGGAATGAAGGCCGCGTCGAAGGCGCCCTCGGCGAACAGGCGGCGGAACAAATTGGGGATGCGGAAGGCAACGAAGAAGGCGTCGGCGACGGGGCCAGCGCCAAGCACGGCAGCGATCAGCACGTCGCGGACGAAGCCGAGCACGCGGCTGAAGATGGTCATCGCACCGACGGTGGCGAATGCGCGGTAAAGGGCCATCCGGGTTAGGGTCGGGAGGAGGTCTGCAAACGCGCTCAGGCGAACGAGAGTGCCGGCTCGGAGTGCGCTAACAGTGCCTTGGTCAAGCGCGCACGAACCGTCGTCTCGCGGCTAGAGCTCGTGATCTTCTTGCCGGTTAAGTCCGTCACGTAGAACACGTCCACCGCTTTTTCGCCGAAGGTCGCGATATGCGCCGAGGCAATATCGAGGTTCATGTCGGAGATCTCGCGCGTCACGTCATAGAGCAGACCCGGACGGTCGAGCCCATTGATCTCGATCACAGTCAACGCGTCGGACAGGGTGTTGTCGATCACCACCTGCGGCTCGACGGTGAAGGCGGAGAGGCGCGCCTTCCGCCGCTTCTTGGTGGCGATCACTTCGGCGAGCCGCACCTCGCCCTTCAACAGCCGTTCGATGGTGGCTGCGATCTTCCTTGCGCGCCGCTCCTCGTCTTCGCCCTGGTCGAACTCGCGCTCCAGATGAATGGTGTCGAGCGCCATGCCGTCGCGCGTGGTGGAAATCTGAGCGTCGACGATGTTGGCTCCCGCGCCGGCGCAAGCGCCCGCCACCATGGCGAGCAGCCGCGGGTGGTTCGGCGCGAGCAGCGTGATCTCGGTCACGCCGCGGAAGGCATCGGTCGAGATGTGGGTGACGAGCGACTTGCGTTGGGCCTCGGCGTCACGGATCAGCCTCGCATGTTCGGCGATCACGTCGAGATCGGTGCGCAGCCAATAGGCCGGGTAGTGGCGGTCGATGAAACGCTCAAGGGCACCTTGCGGCCAATCCGAGAGCCGCTCGCGAAGCGCGTCCTGGGCGCGCGACACCCGCTCGGTGCGGGTAAGCGTGGTATGGCCACCGCCAAGCAACGGCTCGGTCTCGAAATAGAGCGTGCGCAAGAGCTGCCCCTTCCAGCCGGTCCACACCCCCGGCCCTACGGCGCGCAGATCCGCCACGGTGAGCAGCAGCAGGAGTTTCAGCCTTTCCCGGCTCTGCACCAGATCGGCAAAGTCGCGGCTGGTCTTGGGGTCGTTCAGATCGCGGCTTTGGGCGAAAGTGCTCATGGCGAGATGATGCTCGACGAGCCAAGAGGCGGTCTCCGTCTCCGACGGCGTCAGACCGAGCCTCCCCCCAAGCACGCGCGCGATGCGGGCGCCGGCCTGCGAATGGTCCTCATCGCGGCCCTTGGCGATATCATGTAGGAACATGGCGACGTAAAGCGCGCGCCGGTTGTCGATGGTGCGAATAATCTCGGTCGAAACCGGATGCTCGACGGCATAGCGTCCGCGCTCGATATCGGACAAGAAGCCGATGCTGCGGATCAGGTGCTCGTCGACGGTGAAGTGATGATACATGTTGAACTGCATCATCGAGACCACGCGCCCGAAATCCGGGATGAAGTGGCCGAGCACGCCGGCCTCGTTCATGTTGCGCAGGACCACTTCCGGGTCGCGGGCGCCGGTCAGCAGCCGCAGGAACAGGCGATTGGCCGCGGGATTGGCGCGCAAGCTGTCGTCAATCAGCCGCAGATTCGCCCGCACTTGACGCAAAACCTCCGGCGCAAACGTAGCTTGCTGCTCATCGGCGAAAGCGAACAGCCGGATGAAGTTCACCGGATCCTTGGCGAAGACGTCCGTATGAGCCGCGCTGATGCGGCCATTCTCGATGCGGAAGTCGGAGGTGCGCCGGAGCCGCGCGCGGCGGCGCCACCCGAAAGGCGACAGCAGCGTGCCGATGGACGGCAGCGACTTCAGCTGCTTCATTTCCAGCGCCGAGCAGACGATGCGGGTCAGCTCGCCCACCTCCTTGGCCACGAGGAAGTAATGCTTCATGAAGCGTTCCACGGCGCGCAAGCCCGCATGGCTGCGATAGCCGAGCCGCTCCGCCATCAAGGGCTGCAGGTCGAAGCTCAAGCGCTCCTCGGGACGGTCGGTCAGGAAATGCAGCTGGCAGCGGACCGACCAGAGGAAGCTTTCGCAGCGCCGGAAGCTTCGATATTCGGCCGGGGTGAACACGCCGGCTTCGACGAACTCCTCCTCCGCCTTGTCGGGATAGAGGTGCTTGGCGAGCCAATGCAGCGTATGCAGGTCGCGCAACCCCCCCTTGCCGTCCTTGATGTTCGGCTCGACGAGATAGCGTGACGCGCCGGCGCGGGCATGACGGGCATTCTGCTCCTCGAGCTTGGCATCGATGAAGGCCCGCGCATTGCCCTCCAGCACGTCCTTGCGAAAGCGCCGCTGAAACTCGGCAAACAGCACCTCCTCGCCGAGGATCAGCCGGGCGTCGAGCAGCGCGGTGCGGATGGTCATGTCTGAATGCGAGAGCCGCACGCATTGGTCGATGGTGCGCGTGGCATGCCCGACCTTGAAGCCCAAATCCCAGAGCAGATAGAGCATGTATTCGGCGACACTCTCGCCCCAGGCGGTCTGCTTGTAGGGGAGCAGGAACAGGAGATCGATGTCCGAGCCAGGTGCCAGCAGCCCGCGCCCATAGCCACCGGTGGCGACGATGGCCATGTGCTCGGCTGCCGAGGGGTTCTTGGCGCGGTAGACGTGATTGGTGGTGAAATCGTAGGCGAGCCGAATAAGCGCCTCCTGGAAGGCGCTCAAGCCTTCGGCGCAACGCCGGCCATCGCCGTCGCTTTCGAGCTGGCGCTTGGCTTCGGCCCGCGCATCCTGGACGAGTTGCCGCAAGCGCTCGACCAGCGCGATCCGGAGGGAGGAATCCTGCCCCGAATAGTAGCGGGCAAGCTCGGAGGCCTCGCGGCGCATGGCGTCGAGGTTGAAATAGGGCGCGGATTTGACGATCGTCTGGTCCATGGGGAACTCGATGCCAATCTAGCACATCAGCACTTAAGGCTCCGTAGTACGGTCCAACAAGCCCTTCAGTCTGTAGAGCGCTTCGAGCGCCTCGCGTGGGGTCATGGCATCGGGCCTCAGGGCTTCGACCGCCGCTTCTAAAGGGGACCGCTGCGGCGGCTGCGGACCCGGGGCCTTTTTGGCGGCGCTGAACAAAGGCAGGTCGCCGGCAAGATCGGAGGGCTTCGGCCTGCCGTCGGCCTTCTCCAGCTCGGTCAGCACCTCGTTGGCTCGCGTCACCACCGGCTCCGGCAAGCCGGCGAGTTTCGCCACATGAATGCCGTAGGAGCGGTCGGCGGCGCCAGGCACCACACGGTAGAGAAACACGATCTCATCGCGCCACTCCTTCACCTCCACGGTGGCGTTGGCGGCGTGAGGCAGGCGATCGGCAAGCGCCGTGAGTTCGTGGTAGTGGGTCGCGAACAGCACGCGGCAGCAATTGACCTCATGCAGGTATTCGAGCGTCGCCCAAGCGATCGAGAGCCCATCGAAGGTCGCCGTTCCCCGGCCGATCTCGTCGAGCACGACGAAAGAGCGCTCGCTCGCTTGATTGAGGATGGACGCCGTCTCGACCATCTCCACCATGAAGGTGGAGCGGCCGCGTGCGAGATCGTCGGCGGCGCCGACCCGGCTGAACAGACGGTCGACGATGCCGATATGCGCCCGTTTGGCCGGCACGAAGGAGCCGAGTTGCGCGAGCACCACGATGAGAGCGTTCTGACGCAGGAAGGTCGACTTGCCGCCCATGTTCGGTCCGGTGATGACGAGGATGCGCGTGCCGCCGCTTCCATCTTGCGCTCCGAGGCGGCAGTCATTACCGACGAAGCTTGCGCCATCGCCGCGCGCAAAAGTCTGCTCGACCGTCGGGTGACGCCCTTCCTCGACGGCAAAGACGGTGCTTCCGTCGATCTTCGGGCGGACATAAGACTGCTCGACGGCGAGCTCGGCGAGGCCTGCAAGGTGGTCGAGTTCGGCCAAACCGGCGCTCGCCGCTGCGAGCGTGCGCTGCTCGGCAAGCACGCTCTCGGCAAGCTTCGAGAAGATGTCGAGCTCGAGTGCGAGCGCGCGGTCGGCGGCTGTGGTGATGCGCGCCTCGAGCTCGGCAAGCTCAAGCGTCGAAAAGCGCATGACATTGGCAAGCGTCTGCCGGTGCATGAAAGTCTCGGCGTGGGGGGGCCTGCCTAAGGAGCCGGCGTTCGTCGCGGTCACCTCGACGAAATAGCCGAGCACGTTGTTGTGACGAACCTTAAGCGATTTGATACCGGTGGCTTGCGCGTAGCTCGATTGCAGACCGGCGATGATCTGCCGGCTGCCGTCGCGGAGCTTGCGGTGCTCGTCGAGATCGGCATCGAACGCCTCGCGGATGAAGCCTCCGTCGCGCTTGTTCACCGGCAGCTCGTCGGCAAGCGCCGCGGCGAGGGTGCGCTCGATCCGGTCCGGGACGCCCTTAAGCCTGAGCACGATGCCGTCAAGCTCTTGCGGCAGACCGAGCACATCCGCGGCGCTGGCGAGGTGAGTGGAGAGGGCGCGGGCGCTGCGAATCGCGTCGCGCACGGCCCCGAGATCGCGCGGACCGCCTCGCAGAAGCGCGAGGCGCGCCAGCGCGCGGGCGAGGTCCGGCGCCCCCTTCAGCTCCTCTCGGAGCGCCTGGCGCAGGCGCGGCTCGCCGGCGAGATAGCCCACGGAGTCCAGACGCGTATTGATGGCAGCGGCATCGGTCAGCGGACTGCCGAGGCGGCTGGCAAGCTCCCGCGCGCCCGCGCCGGTCACGGTGCGGTCGATGGCTGCGAGCAGGCTGCCTGCGCGGGCACCTTGATTGGAGCGGACAAGCTCGAGATTAGTGCGGGTCGCGGCGTCGATAATGAGCAGGCTTCCTGGCGCTTGCTGGTGCGGGGGACGGATGAGCGGGGCTCTACCGACCTGGGTGATTTCCACATAGGTAAACAGTCCGGCGAGGGCCGCGAGCTCGGGCTTGGTGAAATCGCCGAAAGCGTCGAGCGCGGCGACGCCGAGACGCCCCTTCAGCGCCCGCTCGCCGCGCGATGAGTCGAAATAGGCGCGCGGCACGGGCGTTAGCGCCGCGCCCACTTCCTGGATCACGGAGCGCAAGGACGCATCGGCGGCGTGATCGTCGCCGACCAGGATCTCGCGGGGGGAGAGGCGCGCAAGCTCGCCCGCGAGATCTCCTGCGCCGATGGTTGCCGTGAGCAGCTCGCCGGTGGAGATGTCGAGTGACGCGAGCGCGTAGGACCGATCCCCGTTATCGCCTTGGGGGCCGCGAAAAAGCGCGGTGAGGAAGTTGTGGGAGCGCGCATCGAGCAGGCTCTCCTCGGTGAGCGTGCCCGGCGTGACGAGGCGGACAACGTCCCGCCGCACCACGGCCTTCGGCCCGCGTTTCCGCGCCTCGGCTGGGTCTTCGATCTGCTCGCACACCGCCACGCGGTGGCCTTGAGCGATCAGGCGTTGGAGATAGTCGTCGGCGGCATGGATCGGCACGCCGCACATCGGGATATCCTCGCCCAGATGCTTGCCGCGCTTTGTCAGCGCAATACCAAGGGCGCGGGAGGCTATGGCGGCGTCCTCGAAGAACAGCTCGTAGAAATCGCCCATGCGATAGAACAGCAGGCAATCGGCATTGGCGGATTTGATCTCGAGATATTGCGCAATCATCGGGGTGGCCGAGCCGGCCGCCCCGGCCTCGTCGGGGCGCGAGGCGGTGCCGGCGGCACCCTCCGCGCGTTCGGCTTCCGCCTTCGTCTCCGCCTCGGCCATGGTCAAGGGTGGTAGCCGCTCCTTTTCCCCCGTACAAGGGCGCGCCCGCCGACCTCCCGTTAATCCTCAGCAGCAGCGGGGTCGGACAGCTCCGGCCTGCCTGACTCTGCGACGCATCGGCGGGAGATCGGGGCGCCGGCTGTCCGTTGATCGCGCGGCCAGCCTCCTCTAGGGTGCCACGCTTTAGCGAAGCTCAAGCGGAGACAAGATGCGCCCTTCCAAACGCGCGGCGGATGCCTTGCGCCCCATCAGCCTTGAGCGCGGGATCTCCCGTCACGCCGAAGGCTCTTGCCTCGTTCGCTTCGGCGACACCCAGGTGCTGTGCACGGCGAGCGTCGGCGAGTCCGTTCCGCCTTGGCTCAAAGGGAACGGCCGCGGCTGGGTGACGGCGGAGTACGGCATGCTGCCGCGGGCCACCTCGGAACGGACGCGGAGGGAGGCCGCCACGGGCAAGCAAACCGGGCGCACGCAAGAAATCCAGCGCCTGATCGGACGGTCGCTCCGCGCCGTCACCGACTTGACCTCTCTTGGCGAGCGGCAGATCACGGTCGATTGCGACGTGCTGCAAGCCGATGGCGGGACGCGCACCGCCTCCATCACCGGCGCCTGGATCGCGCTCTACGATGCGGTCCAATGGATGAAGGCGCGAAATATGATCAAGAGCGCCGCCTTGCGCGATCACGTCGCCGCCGTGTCTTGCGGCCTTTATGGAGGAGAGGCCGTCCTCGACCTCGACTATACCGAGGATTCCGAGGCGCAAGCCGACGCCAATTTCGTGATGACGGGCTCGGGCGGCATCGTCGAGGTGCAGGGCACGGCGGAGACGGAAGCCTTCAGCCAGGAGCAGTTCGATGCGTTAATGGCGCTTGCCAGACGCGGCATCGCCGAGCTCGTGCAATTGCAGAAGCTGACCGTCGCTTGAGATGCGTGGGATGCTGCGGCGGGGTGACCGGATCGTCATCGCCAGTCACAATGCGGGCAAGGTGAAGGAATTTGCCGAGCTGTTCGCTCCCTTTGGCATCGAAACGGTGTCGGCATCGGAGCTCGACGTCCCGGAGCCGGAAGAGACGGGCAAGAGCTTTGTCGATAACGCCAAGCTCAAGGCGATTGCCGCGGCGAAAGCCTCGGGCCTCCCGGCACTTGCGGACGATTCAGGCCTCGAGGTCGCCGCGCTTGGCGGGGAGCCGGGCATCCATTCGGCGCGCTGGGGCGGGAGGGCGAAAGATTTCGGCGTGGCCATGGCGCGCGTCGACAGCGAGCTGACAGCGACTGGCGCCTCGAATCGAGACGCCAATTTCACCTGTGCGCTGGCGCTTGCCGCGCCGGACGGTTCGGCTCAAATGTTTGAAGGCAAGGTGTTTGGGACGGTCGTGTGGCCGCCACGAGGCGCCCGAGGCTTCGGCTACGATCCGGTCTTCGTCCCGGACGGCTATGACGAGACGTTTGGTGAGATGGAACCTGGGCTGAAAGACGCCATCTCGCACCGCGCCCACGCCTTCGAGAAACTGATGCTGGCGGTCTATGACGATGACGGTTAGCTCGCCTTGTACTGCTCACTCCTCCTCCCGTCTGGCGAGTGAGGACGTGCGGCGACATGAGCCGTTCGGGGTCTATGTGCATTGGCCCTTCTGTCTCGCCAAATGCCCCTATTGCGATTTCAACTCCCATGTCCGTCATGGCGGCGTCGATGAGGGCAAGTTCCTTGCAGCTTATCTCTCCGAGCTGAAGCACCTTGCATCGCTCGCGCCCGCGCGCCACGTCAGCAGCATCTTCTTCGGCGGCGGCACGCCGTCGCTGATGGGCGCACGAACCGTGGCCGCGATCCTCGACCGCATCGCCGGCCTCTGGACAGTCGCCCCGGACGTCGAGATCACGCTCGAGGCCAATCCTACCAGCGTCGAGGCGGAGCGCTTCGCAGGCTACCGCGCGGCCGGTGTCAACCGCGTGTCGCTCGGGGTCCAGGCGCTCGACGATGCAAGCCTCAATGCTCTCGGACGCAAGCACACGAGCGAAGAGGCGCTTGTCGCGCTTGCCATCGCCAAGCGTCATTTCGACCGCGTGTCGTTCGATTTGATCTATGCGCGGCCGGGACAGGCCTCGCAGGACTGGCGGCAGGAGCTCGCCCGCGGGCTTGAGCAAGCGGAAGATCACCTCTCGCTCTATCAGCTCACCATCGAGCCCGGAACGCCGTTTGCCGCGCGCCACGCCGCGGGCACTCTGACGATCCCGAGTGGCACGCGCGCGCAAGGGTTTTACCGGCTGACGCAGGAGCTGTGCGACGCCGCGGGGCTGCCGGCTTACGAGGTGTCGAACCACGCGCGCCCGGGCGCGGAATCGCGCCACAACCTGCTCTATTGGCATGGATGCGACTATGCGGGGGTAGGCCCCGGGGCGCATAGCCGCCTCACGCGCGGCGGCGCCAAATGCGCGCTCGCTATCCGCAAGTCTCCCGAGGGCTGGCTGGCAGCGGTCGCAGCGGCCGGCCACGGCATCGAGCAGGACGAAGCCCTGAGTCCACAACAATCCGCCGATGAATATGTGCTGATGGGCCTCCGCCTAGCCGAAGGCATCGATTTGAAGCGGCTCGCCGCGATCGATGGGAGCGTGCCTGACGAAGAGCGGCTCCAGGAGCTTGAGAGCCAAGGCTTGCTCAAGCGACGTGAAGGCCGGCTGCAAGCCACGGAAGCCGGGCGCCTGGTGCTCGACCGGCTGATCCTCGAGCTTGCCGTTTGAGCAGCCCGCTGCTCGATGCGCTCAATATTGCGCGCTGGTGAAGCCGTTCGGCGCGGGCTCCAGCACCTGCGGCCCATATTCGCGCACCTCGAGGATGGCGAGCCCGCGCTCGCTGGTGCCGTCGGGCAGCAGGCGGAACAGGCCATCGATGCCGGCAAAGCCGCTCGCCCGCGTCAGCTGGGTAACCGTATAGCGCTGCCCCGGCGGATTTTGCGACAGCGACACCGCGAGGCTCACGGCGTCGTAAGCCAAGCTTGCGATCCTGGGCGGGGTAGCGCCATAGGTCTTGACGTAGCGACCGGTGAAGTCGCTCCAGCCTTTCGGGTCAGGTGCCGGATACCAGCCGCCGACAAGCGCCTTCTCCTGGCCGATATTGGGATAGTCCCACTGGCCCGTGCCGATGAACTGGACATGCGCGCCGGTCACATCGGCGGAGGCGAGCAGCGGCGCGAGCGACTGGAGGTCCTCCGGACCCGCCGGCAAGAAGAGCGCATCGATCTGCTGTCCCGACTTGATCGCGTTCGCCACTTGCCGCACCGGCCCAAGCATGGCGTTGGCGTCGTTCGGCGGGAAGGTGGCGCGTACGACGGCTTGACCTCCGCCGCGACCCACACTCTTGGCGAAAGCCTCCTCGGCCAAACGCCCGTAAGGCGACTGCGGCACGAGCAACGCGAAATTGCGCTTACCATGAGCGAGTGCGTAGGAAACGATGCGCGGCACGTCGCGACCGGCAAGGAAGCTCAGGAGATAGACACCGCTTCCGGCCACCTTCTCGTCGCTCGAAAAGGCGATCATCGGCACATTGGCCTGGCGTGCGACCGGTGCGGCGCCGGAAACCTCCTGGGCAAAGAGCGGCCCGATAATCAGCTCGGCGCCGTCGTGGATGGCGCTCTCGGCCGCGTCTCTCGCACCTTCCGGCGTGCCTTTGGTGTCCTTGGGCACGAGCGAGACGGCGGGATTGTCGAAATCGAACAGGGCAAGCTCGGCCGCCTGCTTGAGCGCCTTGGCCACGCCAGGGGTGTTGCCGGAGGCCGTGAGCGGCAGCAGCAGGGCGACCTTCACCGCACCGCCGGTGCTGCTGGTGATGGCGGTACCGGCCGGTCCGGGACCCCCGCCGCCCGGCGCGCCGCAGGCGGCAACCACAGCCGCCACGACCAGGCTCGCGAGCACGAGCTTGGCGGCTCCGAAGGAGAGACCGATCCGGTTTGGAAGTCGCATGACCCCTTTGCTCCAAGTCCCGCGAGGCGGAAAGCGCTCCGCGAGGCTCGTGTCGTAAGGCGGCAGACGTAAGGGCGCACGCGTCCCCTCGGGGCTTCAGACCTGCCCGCCGCTCGCTCCCTCCCGCCGAATCTCGACCGCAACTATGGCTCAATCGTGATGGCGCAACGGCACTATAGCACGTCAAGTCGACAAGCCTAGCGTTGGCGGGACCTTCCACTTTAGTCAGTACACACCAAGATCGAAATACAACAAATACTTAGGCTTACAAACAGGCGTATCGGCGCGTTTTGGCGCTAAACGCTTTTCTGCCGCACTTACAAACCGAGGCCCGGAACCGCCGCCCCGGCTGGCGCGAGGGGCGGCGTCGCAAATGGAAGCTTACAGAGCTGCTCCAGGCCCACATATACTCTCGCAAAGCATAACTGGCAAGCACGGAGGGCGTCGGGTAGTGGGCTCCTCGGCCATCGGCCCAACGATGCTCGTCGCGTACTGAAGCGCGAGAGGCATGAGAGCTTGAGGCTATCGGCGACGTTGTTGGTGTACTGGAGGCGTGGGAAACCGCGCGTGCCACATAATTACCCAAGTAGCCCACTACCGGGCGTCGACATGACCTCCTCCACCAAGCACGTCGTCGCCAGCATCACTAAAGGGGGCGCGGCCGAGCTCCGGGTCCTGCTGACGACCTGGCACACCAGCCACAAGGTCGAGCTTCGCGACTATACCGCGACCATCCCGCACATCTTCTTCCCCACGGGCTCAGGCGTCAGCCTCGACGTTGAGAAGCTGCACCTGCTGATTGCCGCGTTGAGGCAGGCCGAGGCCGAGGCCATCAGCCGCGGAATGCTCTCCAGAGGGAGGGCCGTGGCATGAGCGACGACACCGACGACTTCGATTGGTTCGACAAAAACGCACCTATCATCGTCCGCTCTCAGCCCGGGATAGCGGTCTATCTCAATCCGCACGACGAAGTGGTGATCCGGCAGGAAGGTCACTACGGCCCGGAAGAGGACCGGTGGATTTACATCACCAAGGACAACGTGCCCAGGGTGGTGCAGGCGATGTTAGAGGCCGCGGGCTTCGAAACGGCTACCACATATGGCGAGCCCTTGATGCTGCCCAAGCCCGAGCCCTTGAGCGGAGCTCAGCGGCAGAAGCGCTATCGCAACAAGCACCGTAACGGGAATGGTAACGCTGAGCGTCACGAAAGTGACGAGCTTCCGTTACGGCCCGTCACCAATGGTCACGATCTGGAGCTTGCGATCTGATGTTTGCCTACCGCGAACGTCGGCCGCGAGCTCCAGCTATTGCCGGGGTGGCTCGGGTGCAATTCCCGACCGCCGGCATTCTAGAGATCAAGGCCGACCTCGCGATGAACGCGCTGGTCGGGTTCGAGACTGTCCCAGCGGCGCTCGTGTGAGCGCAAATGAGGATCGAGGAGATGCCGGTCTCCACACCAACACCGGAAACAAACAATCCGGGCAACGCTGTGCCAATTGCGCCCCGGGCCTTAAGACGACAGGGCAATCCCCTGGAACGGTAAGAAGGCGGCGCTTGTCGTCAGCGGGTTGACTACCCGCCCCGGCAGGCATCGTGGGAAGCGCCGAAAAAAGCTTCTCGAACGCGAGCGCCAATTTTTTTTGGCTCTTTCGTTATGCGGAACAGCGCGGGGACAACGCGTTGGGCTCACTGAGCCAAGGGCAACCTAGTACGCGGGGCCTGTAGCCCTCCCCCTAGTCAGGGGCTTGAGACGGGGAACCTACCCCACACTCAAGGCGGAAAGGGCGGAGCTATGCTTGGAATGTGGAGAGGTGGTAACAATTTCCGGCCCATACTCCTCATCGTTATTCGCTGGTCATGCATTTCGATATGGTGAGACATGGTTGCCTCCGTAAAAAAGAAGCGGGACGAAATGCCCATTAATCGCGATGTCCTTCGATGGGCGCGCGAAAGGATCCAGCTTTCCTATGATGATGCGGCCGAGGGCGCTGGGGTAAAGCCGCAGCAGATCGAGGAATGGGAGTCTGGTCCCAGGGTCCCGACGGTTCGGCAGGCTCGTAAGCTTGCCCAAGTGTATGACCGACCCTTCCTAGAGTTTTTTGCCAAACGCAGGCCGACGGTGAAAGAGCCGACACTGGTGCCCGATTTCCGGATGCACCGGGAGGCCGAATCCCCGAAGGAAAGGCACGAGCTAGTCCTGATACAATCTGAGGCGGAAGAAGTTCGGATTAATGCGCTAGACCTATACGAGCTTCTCGGTGAACAGCCGCCGAAACTGCCAGACAAGATTTACGCTGCGCAGGGGGATGATGCCAACACGACAGCGGTTCGCGTCCGCGAGATAATCGACATTCCGGTAGAAGAGCAACTAGCTCTAAAGGCATCGGAGCGGGACGGTTTTGTCAAAATCCTTCGCAGCAAAATCGAGGCGAAGGGGGTACTGGTTGCCAAGAATTCTGGACTGCAGCACTTCGGCGCTCGCGGAATGTGCATTTTCGCTTCTCCGCTCCCCATAATGGTATTCTCCAATGAGGCCCCAAGTGCGCAGGCCTTCACGCTAGCGCATGAGCTGGGCCATATTGTCCGGCGGCAAAGTGCGATAAGCGGATTCCGAGAAGAAGCTGGCCGCTACACAGGCCAGCGACAAGAGGCAGAAAATCCCAGATGTCTGTGAAGCTGAGGGGGTCCCGCATATGAGCTTCAACGAATTCCTGCGCGCCGAAGGGATCACAAATTGACGCCGCGGCAGAAACGGCGGAAACGACCTACCAATCCTGACTCGCATTTCGTACTCACAAACAATGAGCAAGTGCTCGGAGGTACGAATGCAGCAAGAAGCTTATCGACCGGTCATTGAAGACGGGCGCGGAATCTTCCCCGAGGATTTGCGCGTGAAGGCCCCGCGTGGAATGCGTCAGGCAATCGCCAAAGCGGCCGAGCTCGACCACACCACGCAAGCGGAATGGACGCGGCGCGCGCTGTTGCAATGCCTGAGCGCGAGAGGCGTGAAGCTGCGGCGCGGTCGGCTCGAGCTTGAGGGCAACGCCGATGCGACCACCAGCTAGTCTTATCCGCGTCTAGGATCGGGAGGCTAAAATCGCTGACATACCTTATTCCGGCGTCCCCCAAGTCGCACCGTTGGCAACGCCAAGCGATGATTACCAGCGCATCCAGGCCAACCCGGAGGAATTCGGCGGGGCGATTGCTACTGGCGAAGAAAGGGCTGGGCAGGGTGCCGTCCAGGCCGCAACGAACCTTTTCGACATCGCGCAATTCCATGGCCAAGTAAACGTCGATGATCAGATCAATCATACGATAAGTGCTTGGGATAAAATTCAACATGGCGATCCAACCAAGCTAAAAACAGACGGCCAGTGGCGCGGCAGCCCTGGGCTATAATAGAAAGAAATAGAAGTGGCTGGACGACCCAAGACAGGCGGCCGGAAGCGCGGGGTAAAAAACAAGCGCACCGCAGCACTGGAGCGCGTTCAAGCCGAGACGGCAGTGAAGATTGCTGACGCACTCGGCGCCCAGGCTTTTGCGGGAGACGCGCACGCCCTCCTAATGGGAGTCTACAAGGACCAGACACAACCAATTGAGTTGCGTGTTCAGGCGGCCAAAGCGGCGATCGGATATGAAAAGCCCCGACTAACGGCGGTCGACTCAAAGGTTGAGGGCACGCTTTACCTCGAGACGCTGGTGCGCATGAGCTACGAGACAGGTCGTGCAGCGCCATGAGTGAGCTGCCGTCGAGGGCGGTGCAATGAACGAACGCCCCAGCGATAGCAGCCCCAAGCCCACTTGGTGGGGCATCGTGGTTTCTAGCTGCAGCCTCGTGGCGGCAATAGCGGTCGTGGCGATCGCGAGGGGCTGGCTATAGCACCTAGCCGGGCGGTGCAGTGAGCGGGCAAGGGACCTAGCAGGAGAGAGAATGTCGGACCCGACAAAGCAACCGGGCTCAGCAAGGGCGTCGATTTACCGGGCAAAGGCCGGCTGACTGACTGCTACCGTGCTGGGTAGCACGCACACGAGATTTTATCGCCGTGTGTTACGCACTTCTGGCGAGTCCCTTCCGGACATCGTGCCCATGCGGCGATGGTCATTGCTACGATTATGGCCGCTGCCAAACTGATTCTCGTTATCATTTGCCTCGCTCCCTCATGTTCTCCCCCGAGTTACCGGGCCGCTGCGCAATCCGGCACTGTGATCCCTAAGACGGGTTGAGGTTCTAGCCTTAGGACTGGCTGGGCTCAGACTCGGTTTTCGCTGGGTCGGCTGCCTCCGGTTTCCACCGAGTCGGCTGCCCATCAAACGAGGGTTTGGTCTGGAAAGCCCAGGCGTTTACCTTGCTCGACCACCACCCCAATTGCGGCTCCCCGTCTCCGCGCGTGAGCCAAAGCAAGCGTCCATCCTTGGGGGCCGTCTTTATCGGCTGCCATTCGGTCATGGAGCATCATCCGTCACTTTGAGCGCGCCCATTATAGCTCCCGTTTCACCCTGCCAGCCATTTTGCAGCGCGTGAAATGTCGGGAGGTCACCGGCCCTGCGCGCGCCTGCGAAGCTGCTGGCCTCTCGTTATCTCCATGGTGTGGACGGCGTTTAGTCATTTGTGAATGCCGACTAGCGCCCAGAGGCGCCGACCGAAACCGACGCCCTGAGGCATGAAGAAGCCCCGACAAGGGGTACCATCGGGGCTTCTTCGGTTCCTTTGGGGGGAACCGTGATGGGGGCAGGGAGAACTCCCATCACATTGGGCGGCTTAACACTTTCGGTTGCTACCGGATTGGTCATTTTGTCTCAGTGCCAAGCTCCCCGACGCCCGCCGAAGCCGCTGACCTCCTCAGGGGCAACGGCGACGGCTAGAGCGAAGGCGCTTTCCGATAGGGTCAGCAGGCAGCGGCAGAGCAGGAGCCGGGCCCGGTAGAGGAGCAGGCTCATGTCTTTGTCCGGCCAAACGGCCGGCCGAGCGCCAGCCAGTCACCGGAGCAATGGAAGGCGCGGCAAATTTTCAGAAACGACGATGTGTTGAATCGGCCCCCCCTTTCCCACTTGCGCCAGCTCCTTGTGTTAACGCCCGCCTTGGCCGCTGCCTGGCTCGCCTGCAGGCCGTGCGTGCGGCGCAGCGCGGCGAGTCTCAGCCCGATTGCCTTGTGATCGACGATGCTGGCGCGCTTCATGCCCGCCTCCTCCCGGCCAGACTCGGTCTGGCCTTTGGTCTCCGTCGATCTCGTCGAGCAGCGAGACCAAGCGCTCAATGGCGGTCTCAACGATTTGCCGCTGTTTGGCGAGGCGCCATCGTTTGGGCTTTGCTGTTTGCAGCATTGTGGTCCTCCTTTTGACCATTCAATCGCATACAATGTACGCTGAAGTGTGATGCTTGACGCATTCATTCGAATCTGTCAGCACACATTTGCATACATCAGAGAGGAACGACAATTGCCTAAGACAGCCGCAATTTCGCTTCGAGTTGAACCCACCCTCAAAGCAAGGCTTGAACAATTCGCAACGAAAGATGGGCGCCCTTTGGCCGCCTATATCGAGCGGCATCTTGAGATGCTTGCGATGTCAGATGAGCCGCCGACTTACACGCTTCGCGACGCCCAACCTCGCCATCATGAGGGTAAGGGCCCGATCGTTACTCTGCACATCGCTGATGGCTGGCCGGTGGCGGTCGTGACAGCGGATCACGCTGAGCGGCTCGGGCGGCAGCTAATCGGAGCTGCGCAGCTCGCTCGGAGCCTTCCGCCAGGGGAATAAAGGCTCGCCAACGGCGATGTGCCAGGGGTGAGGATCAGTCGGGGCAAAGGGACCCAGTGAGCCGCTCGGATCTTAACATTGAGGTGCTGGACAACGAGATCATCGTCGCATTGCCGGGCACGAGCTACACTGTGACCTACTTCAAGCTGGCACGCTCACCGCAGCTTCTTGCCAAGAACTTTTCGACGAAGGATGATGATCGCGTCCCGCTCACTAACGGGGAGTTCCTCGCTCGGG
>Ga0116215_1000529_pt1 | contig 28934 bp, 27 predicted proteins | sample Sb_taG_7_FD_89698 | JGI IMG/M metagenome (GOLD analysis project Ga0116215, IMG submission 89698) | Peat soil microbial communities from Weissenstadt, Germany - Sb_50d_2_FS metaG | ecosystem: Environmental > Terrestrial > Soil > Wetlands > Peat | place: Germany: Weissenstadt | collected 2010-09-21
GCCGAGCCGACCGACGGCGTCGCTCTCGCGTATGACGGCGGTCAACCGTGAGGCGATCGCCTGCAGCAGCTCATCGCCGGCGGCGTGGCCGAGCGAGTCGTTGATCGCCTTGAAGTTGTCGAGGTCGATGAACAGAGCCGCGAGCGGAGCATGCTCGCGGCGAGCGCGCCGCATCAGCTGCGTGACGCGATCGAGGATCAGCGTGCGGTTGGGCAGTCCCGTCAGCTCGTCGTGCGTTGCCAGGAACGCGAGCTCGTTCTGACGGCGGGCGAGCTCCTCATCTGAGCGTTGACGCGCTGACTCGAAGGACTCGCACATGCGCACGAGCGTGACGTCGAGGCTGCGCTGCAGCATCGACGTCGCTTCGGCCACAACCGCCGGCGCGAGCTCCAGCTCGCTCGCGCATGCCAGCAGCACCTCGCTCGCGGCGTCGCGCCAGCGCATGCAGCGCTTGGTCACCTCGTTCAGCGGCGCCGCGCGCTGGGAGGCGAGCTGGCCGAAGATCTGCCAGGCCTCCTGCCCGACCTCGCGTGCGACCTGGGCTTCCTCGCCCGACATCCAGCGTGTGACCGCTGTCGTGGACACGGCGCCGACGCGCGCGAAGCGCTGCTCGACGGCGTCGTCCAGCTGATGGCCGGACTGCCTGGTGCGCGCCATCATCGCCTCCACCACGTCGTCCGCCCGCGCGCTCAGCGCCTGCCCCAGGCGCCGAAGATCGTCCGTTGAGGAAATTGGCCGCGCCCCCGACATTAATGCAGCCAATCGACAGCATGCGATCGCTCCTGAATCACTTGGCTACATGGCTGATGTTGTCTGCAATCGTCAAGTTAGCAACAGCGCAGCACCACGTCCTTGCAGTGCTCGCCTCGAACTGAGCGCGCCTCAGGCGCTGTAAGAGGCCGGCGCGGGTGGGTCTTCGCGGGTGGCGGCCAGCAGTTCGAGCAGCTGCTGGCCGCTCGTGCCGCCGAGCACGCGCAGGCGGTGCAGCCGGTAGGGGTCGTCGTCCGGGTGCGCCCAGCCGGGGACGACGGTCGTCGAGCCGGTGAAGCCGGCGGCCTTCACGGCGGCTTCGACAGTGGCGTCGTACTGGCCGGAGGGGTAGCAGAACCAGTTGACGGGGATGTGGTAGCGCTGCTGCAGGGTCTGTCGTGCGACCGCCACCTGATCGTGCAGCTGTTCGGCGTCCAGCGTGATCAACGCAGCATGGCTGATGCCCTGCGTATCGAGCTCCCAGCCGGCCGCAAGCAGGCCGCGCACCTGTTCGCGCCCGAGCCCGCCCTGGGACGGCGGCAGGCCCGTCAGCTGGATGTTCTCGTCGCCCACCCACCCCAGCCGGCGCAGCACCGGCAGCGCCTGCGTGTACTGCGAGTTGTAGCCGTTGTCGAAGCTGATCACGACCGGTTTGCCCGCTCCGAGCGAAACCCCCCGCAGCCAGTAGGCCTCCACCTGATCGAGCGTCACCGCGTGCCAGCCGTCGCGCGCGAGCGTCTGCATCTGTTCGGCGAACTGCGCCGGTTGCACATACAGCCCCGGAAACGGCGCGCCCGCCGGCGCTGGCGCGATCACGTGGTACATCAGGATCGGGACGGGCTCGGTGCCGCGTGCGCCGGCGCTGGCGCTCGCGACCCGACGTGTATCCGTGCCGGTGCGCGCGCCGGACGTGCCGCTGCGTCGCTTGCCGTGAATGGGTGCGCGCGCAAGGCTGGCCGCCGCGCGCGGCGCTGGGTGGCTCGCGCCCGAGCCGCCAGCCGCCAGCACAACGATCGCGGCCACGATCGCGCCTGCGACGAAGATCAGCGCAGCGGCCATGCGGCGGCGGCGGACTGCCCGCCGGCGCTGGTCACGACGGGCCTGCCGCGCCTGATCGTCCATCAATCTCCACTGAGGCTCGACGGTAGCGGCTGCCCCGCCGGCGGCGGATCGTCCTGGAGCAGCTGTGGCACCGTCACCAGGTGAAAGCCGCGCGCGCGCAGCTCGCGGATGATGATCGGCAGCGCTTCGATCGTCTGCGTGCGCGTGCCGCCGGCGTCGTGCATCAGGACGATCGCCCCCGGATGCGCGCCCGCGAGCGCCCGTTGCACGATCGTCGCGACGCCCGGTTGCAGGTAGTCCTCGCTGTCGACCGACCACAGCACCATCAGCAGGTGCAGCGAGCGCAGCTCGCGCATAGTCGTCGCGTTGTAGGAGCCGTACGGCGGGCGGAATAGCAGCGGCCTCGGACCGTCGGCGAGTTCGACGCGCGCGATCTGTTCAAAGAGCTGTTCGCGCTGGTCATGCCTGGACAGGGTCGCCAGGAAGGGATGGGTCTCGGTGTGGTCACCGATCACATCGCCATCGCGCACCTCGCGCACGGTGGAGGCGCTGAAGTAGCGCAGCATCGCACCGACCTCGAAGAACGTTGCGCGCACGTGGTAGTGCTCGAGCACGCTCAGCACCCCTGGCGTGTAAGGGCCGGGACCGTCGTCGAAGGTCAACGCGATGTCGCGTCCGCGACCAGCGCCCGCTTTGACGAACGGCGTGTACGCGAGTACCGCCTTGACCGCCGCGGCAGGGTTGGGAACGTCGACGTCGCGCGGCTTCGCTCGCGTGGCGGGGTTGGCGCTTGCCAGCTTGGCGGGAGTCGCCGCGTGCGCGTGGTGCGCTCCCGGCGCCAGCGCGATCACCAGCGCGATCACCACGACAAGCAAGAGCCCCAGCCCCGCGCCGGCGCGGCGACGACGGATCCTTGCGCGGTCAGCAGGCGTGCCAGGCGCGGGCAGCGCGGCCCGCGTGGCGGGCGCGGTCGGTCTGCGACGGGAGCGCTGCTCGCCGTCGAAGTCCCAGTTCCAGCGGGGCATGGCCAGATGCTAGAGGCGGCCACGGCCACGTGTGGGACCGGCAGTCGTGGGTGGCGCCCACGACTGTTGCGATGGCTATTCCGGTTCGGGGCCGACCTGCTCGATGAACGCCGCCAGGTCGGCGATCTGCTGTGGGCTGCTGTTCAGGTGCAGGCGTGCGAGCGCTTTGAGCATCGGCTGGGGTTCGTATCCGCGCAGCTCGTACGCGCGGGGATGCAGCAGGCCTTCGCGCACGAAGCGTTCGTCCACGAGCACGCTTTGCCCGCTGCGCAGCGTGACGCGATGGCCGGCAAAGCTCGAGAAGCTCGGGCCGACGACGTGCGCGCCGCCCGACAGGTGGCATGCCGCGCAGCCGTCGCTTACGACCAGCCGCGCGCCTTGCGCGACCAGCTGCTGCTCATGGGTGAACGGTTCGGTGACGTAAGCGGGCACGCTCGTGGTGCCCGCACCGGCGCTGTTCGCCCCGCCGCTCGAGTTCGTCACGCCACTCGAGCCGCAGCCGACCAATGCGAGCGTGATCGCGCCGGCAAGCACGGCTGTGGCGATCGACCGCCTCCAGGTTGGATGGGCACGGGTGTGGATTGCAAGCGATGTCACGCCGACGGCGCAGCTGGCCCATGCGGTTGCGCGGCCGGCCCCTGCAGAGCCGTGACCGGGCCGTGGGCCGCCACGGTCACCGGCGTGCCGGGCGCCAGCGCGTGCGCACCGTGCACGCGCGCGAGCAGCATCTCCGGCGCGCCGGGCTGCTCCGGGCGGATGTGCAGCAGGGCGTCGTGGCCGTAATAGCGACAATGCTCGACGCGGCCGCTCACGCCCGCGGGGGCGTCCTCCCCCTCCGGGGGCGATGCGCCGGCGATGCCCTGCGCCCGTGGGCGCACGTCCAGCTGCTCGGGACGGACCAGCACGATCCCGGAGTGCGCGCCGGTGAGAGCCTCTTCACCGCTTGCCGCTTTGACGCGCAGCTCGAGCGTGCCCAGCGCCGTTTGCGCCCTGCCGTCTTCGAGGCGCGCCTGGATCAGGTTGGTCTCGCCGAGGAAGCGCGCCAGCCGCTCGTCCACGGGCCGCTCGTAGAGCTGTGCGGGCGCGGCTTGCTGGACGATCCTGCCGTCGCGCAGCACGGCCACCACGTCGGCCAGCGACAGCGCCTCCTCCTGATCGTGGGTGACCAGCACCGTCGTCACGCCCTGCTCGCGCAACAGCGCGTGAACCTCATCGCGCACGCGGCCCCGCAGCGAGGCGTCCAGCGAGGAGAACGGCTCGTCGAGCAGCAGCGCCTGCGGGCGGCGGGCCAGCGCCCGCGCGAGCGCGACGCGTTGCTGCTCACCGCCGGAGAGCTCGTGCGGCATCCGCCGCGCGAGCGGCGCGATCCCGACCATCTCCAGCAGCCCCGCCACGGTGGCGCCGCGCCGCTCACGCCGGGGAAGGCCGAAGGCGACGTTCTCGCGTACGCTCAGATGGGGGAACAGCGCGCCCTCCTGGGGCACGTAGCCGATGCTGCGCCGCTCGGGCGGCACGTAGGTGCGAGCGTCGTCCAGAGTCCTGCCTGCGAGCGAGACCACGCCGCGCTCGCCCCGCTCGAAGCCTGCGATCACGCGTAGCAGCGTCGTCTTGCCACAACCGGAGTGGCCGAGCACGGCCGTCAACGACCCCGGCGCCACATCCAGGTCGACGCCCTGGAGCACAGCAGCTCCGCCGTAGTCCTTCCACAGGTCCCTGACCGCGAGCGCGCTCATCGCCGCGGCTCGACCCGGGCGAGGCTCGTCATGCGCCGCGTGAGCAGGTAGGCGGGGATCGCGGAGATCGCCACCATCAGCGCGGCGTACGGCGCCGCGGCGCCGTAGGAGAGTTCGGAGGTGTACGCCCAGAACTGCGTCGCCAACGTATTCACGCCCGTCGGGTGTAGCAGCAGCGTCGCCGTCAGCTCGGTGGCCGCGGAGATGAACACGAGCGCGAACGCCGCCCCGATCCCGCGCGCTATCAGCGGCAGGGTGACGCGCATCCACGCGGCCGCCGGACGGCAGCCGAGCGAGCGTCCCACCTCCTCCAGGCGCGCAGGCGCCTGCGCCATCGCCGAGCGCACCCCCACGACGGCCAGCGGCAGGAACAGGATCGAGTAGGCCACGATCAGCTCGAGCGAGCTCTGATAGAGCGCGAACGCGTAGCGCACAGAGAAGGCGACGAGTCCCAGCGCGATCACCAGGCCGGGGAGCGCCATCGGCAGGTACGCCAGGCGCTCGATCAGCACCGTCGCGCGACCGCGATGACGGACCGCCAGCGCGCTAACCGGCACGGCCAGCGTGGTCGCGATCGCGGCCGCCGCGGCGCTGAACTCGGCCGTGTGCGCGAGCGCGCCGAGGATCGACGCGGAGGGCAGGGTGCTCGAGCTGCCGCGCGCCAGCCAGTACACGAGCGAGCCCGCCGGCACGCCGAGCGCCAGGCCGCACAGGCTGGCAAGGCCGCCCACCACCGGTAGCAGCCAGCGTCCCAGCGCCACGCGCGGCGCGGGCCGCGGCGAGCCCGGTCCGCTGCGCCACGCCCGCCCGCGCCCGCTCAGCGCGAGCTCGCCTCCCAGCGCCGCCAGACTCAACAGGACCAGCACGAGCGACAGCGAGCACGCTGCCACGGTGTCGAAGCCGAGCTTGAACTCGGTGAATATCTCCACGGTGAAGGTTCGGTACTGGACGATTTCAAACGCCCCGTACTCGGCGAGCAGCGCGAGCGTGACGAGCAGGCAGCCGCCGAGCACCGCCGGGCGGATCTGGCGAAGCGTCACCTTTAGAAACGTCTGCCATGGGCCCATGCCGAGACTGCGCGCGGCCTCCTCCAGGCCGGCGTCGATTCGTGTCAGCGCCGCCGCTGCCGGCAGGTACACCAGCGGGTACAGCGACAGCGTCATGATCATCACCGCCGCCAGGTATCCGTGCAAAGCCGGATCGATCGAGACCCAGCCGAAGCCCGTCACGAAGTCGGGGACGCCCAGCGGCAGCACGAGCAGGACCGCCCACAGCCGTCGCCCGGCCAGGGCGGTGCGCTCCACGCACCACGCCGCGGCGACCCCCAGCAGCGCGCACAGCACCGTGCAAGCGAGCGCCAGGCGGACGGTGTTCCACAGCAGCACCGCCACCGAATGGCGCAGCAGCAGACGCTGCACTTCGCTCCAGCCGGACTGCTGGGCCTCCACGATCAGGAAGGTCAGCGGGAGCAGCACCAGGGCCGCGGCGATCGCTCCGCCAAGGACGTTCACCAGCGGCCAGCGCGCCCGTCCCGACCACGCGCGCGTCCATCTCGGTGCGGTGGGCGCGTACGTGCTCATCCTCGACGCCTACAGCAGTCCCAGCTTCTGCTCGAGCGCGAGCGCCGCCTGTCCGTCGCCCAGCTGCGCGGGTGTGAGCGGCGCGGGGTGCAGCGCCGCGAACGGCGCCAGCCCCAGGGCGGGGGGGACGCCGGGGCGCAGCGGGTACTCGTAGCTGTGGCTTTGGGCGATCGTCTCCTGGCCGGCGCGGCTGACGAGGAACGCTAGAAACCTCTGGGCGGCGGCCCGGTGCGCGCTCGACTTCAGCACGGCCGCCCCGGAGACGTCCACGAGGTCGCCGGGATCGCCGGCGGCGTAGTAGTGCAGCGCCGAATGCATGCCGCTCGCGCCGAGCTCCGCGCGCAGGCGATACCAGTAGTAGTGGTTGATCGGCGCGAGCGCGCTCTCGCCGTTGTTGACCTGCGCGACCACCGTCTCGTTGCTCGGATAGAGCTTGCTGTTCGCCTCAAGGCCCTTGAGCCAGCTTTCCGCCGTGGCGATGCCGTCGAGCTTGACGATCGCGGTGACCAGCGGCTGGAAGTCGGTCTCCGAGGGCGCGAAGCCGACCTTCCCCTTCCACTTCGGCTGCGCCAGCTCGAGGATCGAGCTCGGCAACTGCGAGGCCCGTAGCTGCGAGGTGTCATAGACGAGCACCGACACGCGCGCGGATACGCCCACCCAGTCGCCCTGCGCGGAGTCATAACGGCTGGGGACCGCCGCCAGGGTCGACGGCGCAGCTGGTGCGAGCAGGCCGCGCTCGCGCAGCGCTTCCAACGCGGGCGTGTTCTCGCTGTAGAAGAGGTCAGCCGACGAGTTGGAGCCCTCCTGCAGGAGCTGATCGGCGAGTTCGGCCTCATCGCCTGAGCGCACCGCCACGGTGATCCCCGTCTGCTTGTGGAAGGCCGCCACCAGCGCCGCCGTCGTCTGTTCATGCTGGCCGCTGTACAGCGTCAGCGTCGCGTCGCCGCCGGAGGAGGACGAGCACGCGCTCACCAGCAGCCCGGCGCACGCCAGCAGAGCGGTCAGAAGAGAACATTTGCCGAGGCGCATCCACTAAATCCGATCAACGTGGTCGGAATGACGAGTTCAAACCGTAGCATAGGGTTAGGGTGCCCTAACTTCTTGCGCCTAGCTCCACCCACCAGCCTGTTCGCCGCCGAATACGTGAGAATCACCGCATGCACGTCACCGCCAAGGCCGATTACGCCGTGCGCGCCGTGGTCGAGCTCGCCGACAGCGCCGCGGGCTCGCCGCGAAAGGTGGACGAAGTCGCGCAGGCGCAGAGCATCCCGGTGTCGTTCCTGGAGAACATCCTCACGCAGCTGCGCTCGTCGGGCATCGTCCGCAGCCAGCGGGGCCCCGAGGGCGGCTACTGGCTGGCCCACCCGCCCGAGGAGGTCAGCCTCGCGCAGATCATCCGCGCGGTCGAGGGGCCTCTGGTGGGTGTGCGTGGGCAGCGCCCGGAGGAGATCGAGTACGCGGGCTCGGCCGAGAGCCTCAAGCAGGTGTGGATCGCGCTGCGCGCCAACCTGCGCAAAGTGCTCGAGCATGTGACCGTCGCCGACGTCGCCTCCGGCAGGCTGCCCAAGGATGTGCTGGCGCTCACGCGCGAGGAGGAAGCCTGGCAGACGCGCTGAGGCCTCGCGCGTGGGGTAAGCTGTCAATGGTCGCGGCGAGGCGACTGTCAAGAAACCGGCTGAACCGACCGCCGTGTGACGTCCCTCGCACCCACCTGCCCCAGACAGATATCCCGTCCTGCCAGCGTTTCACCCGCAAAGGAGATCTCCGTCCGATGTCAGCCTCACCGACAGCCGTCTCGTCAGCCTCGAGCCCCTCGGTCGCCGACGCCGCCGAGGCGGCCGTCGAGGCGATCGCCGGCGCAGCCAAGCAGGACGTGACGTTCTCGTTGGCGCTGAGCCAGGACCAGAAGGACATCCGCGACTGGGTGCATGGCTTCGCCGCCGACGTCGTGCGCCCGGCGGCCCATGAATGGGACGAGAAGGAGCAGACGCCGTGGCCGATCATCCAGGAGGCGGCGAAGATCGGGCTGTACGGCTTCGAAGGCTTGGCGCAGTTCTTCGCCGATCCGACCGGCCTGACGCTCCCGATCGTCAACGAGGAGCTGTTCTGGGGCGACGCGGGCATCGGCATGTCGATCATGGGCACCGCGCTCGCCGTCGCCGCGATCTTCGGCCAGGGCTCGGGCGAGCAGATCGGCGAATGGATACCGCGCTGCTTCGGCACCCAGGACGATGTCAAGGTCGCGGCCTTCTGCGCCTCCGAGCCCAACGCGGGCTCGGACGTCTCCGGGGTGCGCACACGCGCGAAGTTCGACGAGGCGGCAGGCGAGTGGGTGATCAACGGCCAGAAGGCTTGGGCGACAAACGGCGGCATCTCCGATGTGCACGTGATCATCGCGACCGTCGACCCCGAGCTGGGCTCGCGCGGGCACGCGGCGTTCGTGGTGCCGATGAGCGAAGCCAAGGGCATCTCGCAGGGCACCAAGGTCTCCAAGCACGGCCTGCGCGCGTCGCACACCGCGGACGTGTTCCTAGACGACTGCCGCGTGCCGGCCGGCTACGTGCTCGGTGGCAAGGACAAGCTCGAAGAACGGCTTGCGCGCGTGCGCGAAGGCAAGAAGGGCAACTCCCAGGCGGCGATGCAGACGTTCGAGTCCTCGCGTCCGACGGTCGGAGCGCAGGCGCTCGGCGTCGCCCGCGCCGCCTACGAGTACGCGCTCGCCTACGCCAAGGAGCGCGAGCAGTTCGGCCGCAAGATCATCGAGAACCAGTCCGTCGCGTTCACGCTCGCGCGCATGAAGCTCGAGATCGACGCGGCGCGCCTGCTCGTGTGGCGCGCGTCGTGGATGGGCCGCAGCGGCGTCAAGTTCGAAAACGCCGAGGGCTCGATGAGCAAGCTGAAGGCGGGCGAGGTCGCCGTGTGGGCGACCGAGCGCGCGATCCAGATCCTCGGCGGCAACGGCTACACGCGCGAGTTCCCCGTCGAGCGCTGGCACCGCGACGCCAAGATCTACGACATCTTCGAGGGCACCGCCGAGATCCAGCAGCTCGTGATCGCGCGCGCGATCTCGGGTATGCACATCAAGTAGTTGCCGAGCTTCTGGCGATCAGCTACCCGGCTACACCTTTGCCGGCGGCGCCGACGCCGGCGACAGCCGAGGTGATCGGCGTGGGCTTCCCCGACCCGGGACAGCCGAGGGCGTTCATCAGCTATTCGCACCAAGACGAGGCGTTTGTGCTCGCCTTGGCGCAACGGCTGAAGGAGCAGGGCATCGGCGTGTGGATCGATCGGGTTGATCTGCTGATCGGCGACTCGCTGATTCGCAGAATCGGCGATGCCATACACGAAGGAGACTTCGTTATCGCCGTGATCTCTGGACACTCGGTGAAATCGTCATGGTGTGAGAAGGAGCTGACACTGGCCGTGACGCAGGGTATTCAGTCCAAGCAAGTCAAGGTCCTGCCGGTCCGGCTAGACGGGGTTGCTCTACCGAACTTCCTGGCGGACACACTGTGGGTCGACGCTGACCGTTTGGATTGCACCGCAGCCGCCGCCGAACTGGCGAGCGCAGTTGAACGGCACCTCGAACGACGACGGTTTGGCGCAGGCGCCATCAAAACGGACAGCTCGGCCGGCGAGGAGCCTGTAGGTTCCCAGAGCGATCACAGCGAGAGTGGCAGCGCTCAGGAACCCGATTTCCCGATCGAGCACGATATCCCGATCGACCGCTTCGACGTCGTGCAGGCACCGATCCCGCCGATCGGCTGGGCTGAAAACAAGGTTTTTAGGGCTGGCTATCCACCAGACTGGTACGACACGACCCCCACCGAGCCCACGATCGAGGGAAAGCCAGCGCTTGTCGTGCTGCGACGTGACGATCACACGGGACTGCCTAGCGACTTCGAGTCGCGCGGCGTAATCCGTTGCTTCTCGCACGGCAGGGGACCGAGCAGCGAATTCTTCGCCGCGGCCCCGAAGCTGGACCAGGTCCGTGCGCGGGCGCTGCGGGCACGGCTCATCGAGCCTCTGCAATTCGTGCGTGCGGGCGGCGCCCCGTGCTACACGTTCCGCGTCGACACTACGATCCGGCTCAGGGCCTTCCAGACCCGCCCGAGCGCGATCACCGAGGTCCATCTGTTCCACAATGGTGAGTGGTTTCTGATGCAACTCGAGAGTGATCCGAAGTTCCACGCCGACTATCAGCAAGCCCTGGCCACCGTGTTGGGAACGCTGACCTGGAAGTGACGACGTCAGACCGAGGGTGAGCCGCTGCCGGCGCCGTTCACCCGGTCGCAGCGGTAGCCGGGGTATGCGCGGCGGAACTGGCTGTAGGCGGCTCCGGGGCCGACGCCAGCCGCGTGCGCTGTTCGTGGGAGGAGGTCTGGATGTAGGTCACGCCGGACGTAAGGTGTTCATGGCCCTCGGTCCCCGCGCGGAAGTCGACGAAGCCGCCCAGCTTCTGCGGCGAGCTGTATTGCCATTCACCATGCGAGGTGTACGGCGAAGAGTCCGGGGCGCCCAGCACTTTCGTGACCTTTGACATAGAGTCGCCGATCCTCACGCCCGCGATGCCCGCCCGGTCGCTATCTGCGCCTGCAGGCGATCGAGCAGCTCTGGCGGGTAGATCACGTGCGCTACCGGCGGTGGCTATCAGACGTAGGCGCTGTCGCGCAGCTGGGCGATCAGGGCGAGCACGTCATCGAGCTTGCCCTGCTGGATGCGGTCGGCGGGACGTTCGCCGCCGAGCAAGCGGCGCGGAGCGAACAGCCACAGATGAGCCTCATCGGGCTCGTAGAACTCCGCGAGCTCTGCGAGCAGCCACTCAAGCGTGAGCAGCCGCTGCAGGCGATCGGGTTGCGTCGTGCACTGATTCGGCCGGATTCCAGCGGACCTCAGCGGGGCGGTTTTGGCTCAACCAGGCCAAATCCCGCGTAAACGCGCGGCCGAAACGTGATCTAGCTGGCTATACATGGTTAGTCCGGCTAGACGCTGCTAGTCAGCCTAGATGTTGCTAGTCTGCTGCCCCTGACCCGAGTCGAGAACCCGTATCGCCCTGGCTTCAACGAGGTGCCCGCCGAGCTGGCGGGTCGCGAGGAGGTACTCGAGGATCTCATAGACGCGATCGAGGTCGCCGCAGTCGATGGACGCATGCCGAGGCCGGTGCTTCTCGCCGGCGCGCGCGGGGTAGGGAAGACCGTCTTGCTCTCGGAAGCGGCCGCGATCGCGGGCTCGCGGTTCGGGTGGCCACGAGTGCACGTGGAGTTGCGCCCACGCACGGTGTTCACACCCGACCTGATCGAGGCCATAGGCCGCGCGTGTGAGCTGATCGAGCAGCCCCCGCGCAAGCGGGTGTTGCGGGCTGAGTCGGTGACGGTGCATGCTGGGCTGCCGGGCGTTGGTGGCGAGGTTCAGTTCGCACGTGCCTCCGACGCGCGGGAGCAAGCCGCCTCCTCCCTCCGGGGGGTGCTCACGGCGCTCGTGGAGCTCGCGAGCACTCGCGACAGCGGCATTGTGCTGACGCTGGATGAGGCGCATCTTGCAGCCCGTGCCGAGCTTGCCGCACTCGCGGCCCTGTTGCAGGAGGGCACAGGTGAGCGCTGGCCGCTGGTCGTCGTCCTCGCCGGGCTGCCGCTGATGCGATCCCCGGAGCATTCCGTGACCTACCTGGAGCGCGGCGCCTGGCATGAGCTCGGGCTGCTGGGCCGGGAGGACACGGTGCGAGCACTGCGGGCACCCGCGCAGGCGGCGGGGCGCCCGATGGACGAGGCGGCAGCCGAGCTGCTGGCCGGTGCGTCCGGCGGCTACCCCTATGCGGTGCAGCTCTATGGGCACCACGCCTGGCGTACCTCCGCGGGCAAGCGGCGGATCGACCGCGCTGCAGCCCAGGCGGCCCTGCCGCGCGCACAGCGGGAGCTTGAACGCGGCCTTTACGCCGCTCGCTGGAGCGCCGCGAGTCCGACGCAGAAGCGCTACCTCGCCGCCGTCGCGAAGGTCGCGGCCGCCGGGGAGCAAGTGAGCGGCCGTACGGTCGCCGACGAGTTGGGACGCACGACCAAGCAGGTCTCCAGTGTACGTGATGACCTGCTCAAGCAGGGGACCCTGACCGTCGACAACGGCGAGCTGCGCTTCACGATCCCCGGGATGGGCGCCTATGTCCTCGCTGCGACTGCGCCGTGAGCGCGCGTCAGTCTCGCGCCAGCACCTCCCCCCAGGGTTGACAGTAGTCAGCCGTACGGTTAGCGTCCCTGCAAGGGGTCGTACCGACACTGGAGAATGGAGGGAGCATGACTGCAAGGCTCAGAGGGGCGATCGCGCGGCTCGCCGCGGCGGTGCTCGTGGCCGGGGGCGCATCGGCGATGCTCGCCGCGGGCGCGAGCGCCGGCGAACCGATCTACGACAACATCCCCAGCCCGCTGCCCGGGAACTTCGCGTCCTATGGCAACGAGGCGTACTCGATGTCGCAGTTCGGCGGCGAGGTCGAATTTGCGGGCACGCAGCGCAGCAACCTGAACGTGAAACTCGTGATGAGCAGCTGGGCGTGTCAGCGCGGCAGCGTGTCTGCCGAAACCTGTGAATCCGGCTTGCCCAAAATGAAAAACTACTTCCCGGTGCCGGTCACCTTCGCGATGTACGCGGTCGGCCCGGAAAACACCGTCGGCGCGAAGGTGTGGGAACGGACGAAGTCCTTCAAGATGCTGTACAGGCCATCGGTGAGCCCGAAATGCACCGGCGGCAGGTGGTACGACGAAGAAACGGCGACCTGCTACCACGGCAAGGCGTTCGTGATCACGCTGACGGGCATGAAGGTCAAACACGTGCCCAACAAGGCGATCGTCAGCGTGTCCTACAACACGACCACTCACGGCCCGAACCCGATCGGCGAAATGCCGTGCCACAAAACGAGCCAGGGCTGTCCGTATGACTCGCTGAACATCGCCGTCAGCGAACCCGCGGAACACACTCTTTCACTCGGCGCGCAGCCAACGGAAGACGTGTTCGTCGACTCGACCTACCCGGAAATGTTCTGCGAAGGTGGGACCGAAGGGACATTCGGTCCGGCGAGCTGCCCGGCGTTCTGGGAAGGCGCCCAGCCGATGTTCGAGATCAGCACCAGGTAGTCGAAACGCGCGGAGCGGTGCTCCGCGCAGCTGATGTTTTGAGGAACGCTCCGGCGGCGCGCGGGGCCTTCCTCGCGTCGGCACGCAGGCGCCCGCAGGCAGCGGGGCGCGATTTGGATTGACATGGTGTACCCTCGGTGGACAGACGGGGAGAGGCGGAGGGCCATGTGGCTTCGCAGACAGTGTGCGGGGCCGGGCTTGTTCATGGTTGCTTTTCTCCGGGTGCACCCCTGGAGGGGTCGCCTGACGCTCGCGGGCCATGTCGCCCGGAGCCCACAGGCTCACGGGTCATGTCGCCCAGAGCCACAAGGAGAACGGAGATACGCATGATTGGAACGATTCCAATGAAATCGATCAGGCTGGCCGTGGCGATGCTCGTCTCGGCGGGCGCGCTCGCGCTTGGCGCCACTGCGGCGAGTGCCGCGGTGGTTTACAAAAACACCCCCAGCCCCGCGCCCGGCAACCTGCCCTCGCAGGCTTTCGAGGCGACGTCCACATCTGAGTTCGGCGGCCAGGTCGCGCTCGCCAGGACCAAACACCAGGTCACGTCGGTGTCGGTGGACATGAGCAGCTGGGCATGCCAGAAAGGCGCCAACGAAACGTGCGAAACGATCCACAAGGCCAAGTTCGTACAGCCGCTCACGCTGCGCCTGTACGAAGTTGGAGCGGAAAACAAAGTGGGCGCCCTGCTCTACGAAGGGACGCAGACGTTCCAGATCCGCTACCGGCCGTCTGAGAATCCGACCTGCCCTCTCACCGGAGAACACAACAAAGGCTGGGGCAGCGAATGCTTCTCGGGCTTCCTCCAGAAGGTCACCTTCAACGTGCCCCGTGTGACGGTGCCCCAGCACGTGATCGTTGCGATCGCATTCAACACCGAGAACTACGGCGAATACCCCACCGGCGTGCCCGGGCCGTACAACTCGCTGAACGTAGCGGTCGACTCGGAATACAACGAAGTCACAAAAGAATGGATGGAATTCCAGCCGGTGTCGATCGGCAGCGATCCGGCGCCCGCCGATGCCTATATCGACTCGACGTGGGGCGGGGCGTACTGCAACGAAGCGGAAGGCACCGGCACCTTCCGCCTGGACCCCGGCTGTTGGAAAGACCTCCAGCCGGCGTTCGCGATCAAGGCGATCTAGGGACAGGCGCACGCCGGGCGGCGATCGAGTCGCCTCCGGCGCCAAGGCAAACGACGTGGGGCCCCGCCGCCGGCGGGGCCTGCGTCGTGCCAGGCCTCGAGCCGCCCGCTTTGCTGTCGCGGCTACCAGGCCTGGGCGAGGCCGCAGTGCGGGCATGCGACCGTGGTGGAGACCGACGCGCTGAACACGTAGCCGCACTGGCACGTGTATGAGGCACGATCGATCGGTCCACCAGCCTCGCGCACGCGCTCCACGGCGGCGTCTTCGTAGGCATGACCGCCCACAGGTCCGCTCGTGCGCGTGTCCTGGGCGGTGCCGTCGAGGGGCCGCGCAGACGTCTCGCCGGCGGCGTTGCCCGCACGCGCGGCGGGTCCGCCGCGATCGCGGCGCCGGCGGCGCGCATGACGCCGCTCGGCGCGGGGGTGCAGGAGGTTCGGTCTCATCGCTTGCCACCCCTTACAACGTCATACACGCGAGAAGGTTTCGCTCTGCAAGCGGCGTTTCCTACTTACCGCGCACCGCTGCCGGCGGGCGGCGAGGCGGTCGGACCGCTGACGCGGGTGCAAACGGCGTTTGCGATACTTGCCTGCGATGAACCCATCGCGCAAGCGCACGGTGCGCCTGGTCGTGGCGCTGAGCGCGGCGGTGGCGCTGGCGAGCGCGCTGATCTACACGAGCTTCAGCGCCGCCAGCCCGGCGCTCACGCCCAGCCAGCTGCTCCGTCAGGCCGAGCCGGGTCGCAGCTACCAGCTGACGGGCACCGTCGTCGCCGGCTCGGTGCACCGCGAAGGGGCGGTGCTCGACTTCAGCGTCGCAGACCGTGCAGGCGGTGCGGCGATCCCGCTGGCCTACACGGGCACCGTGCCCGATCCCTTCCGCGAAGGTCGCGAGGTGATCGTCACGGTCGAGAAGCAGGGCGGCCGCTACGTCGGAGAACGCAACTCGCTGATCACCAAGTGTCCGTCCAAGTACAAGACCGCTCCGGCGAGCGAGAACCAGAACTCCTGAGTGCTCACGCGAACTCCGGAGAGGACCAGCCGAGAAGGTAGGCGCTGATGGCCGGTCTTGGGTTCGCGTGCCTGGTATTGGCGCTCGTCGTGTGCGTGTACGGCATCGCCGCCTCGCTCTACGGCGTGCGCAGCGGACGCGTGGAGTTCTCGGAGTCCGGCCGGCGCTCGGTGTACGCGCTCGCGCTGGTACTGACGGCGGCGATGGCGGTGCTCGAGGTCGCGTTCCTACGTAACGACTTCGCGTTCAACACCGTCGCCGACACATCGAGTCGCACCACGCCGAGCTTCTATCGGGCCGCTGCCGTGTGGTCCTCGCAGGAAGGCTCGCTGCTCTTGTGGGCGTGGCTGATGTCGCTGTGGTCGAGCCTCGCGTTGTTCCTCACGCGCAAGCGCCTTCGCGACGTGGCCGCGTACGCGACCGCGATCATGCTCGGCTTCGGCGGCTTCTTCGTGTCGCTGATGGTCTTCTACGCGAACCCCTTCGCCACCACGCACCCGGCCCCGCCCGAAGGCGCCGGCCTGGACCCGCTGCTGCGCTTTCCCACGATGATGATCCACCCGCCGATGCTGTACTCCGGCTACACGCTGTGCACGATCCCGCTGGCGTTCGGCATGGGCGCGCTGCTCGCGCGGCGGGTAGACGCCGACTGGATCAAAGCGATCCGCCGCTTTGCGTTCGCCGCCTGGCTGTTCCTCGGCGCCGGCATTCTGCTGGGCGCGCGCTGGTCCTACTCAGAGCTCGGCTGGGGTGGCTACTGGGGTTGGGACGCGGTCGAGAACGCCTCGCTGATGCCGTGGCTGACGGGCACGGCGTTTCTGCACTCGCTGATGATCCAGGAGAAGCGCGGGATGCTGAAGGTGTGGAACGTCTCGCTCGTGCTGGCGACGGGCACGCTCGCGATCATGGGCACGTTCCTCGTACGCAGCGGCATCCTCAACTCTATCCACGCCTTCGGCGGTCAGACGCTGGGCGTTCCGTTTGTCGTGCTGATCGCGGTGCTGATCGCGGGCTCGATCTACCTGGTGGTCTCGCGCCGCGAGATGCTGCGCTCCGAGCACCGGCTGGACTCGCTGGTCTCGCGCGAGTCGATGTTCCTGCTCAACAACCTCGTGCTCGTCGGGCTGTGCTTCGTGATCTTCTGGGGTACCTACTTCCCGCTGATCTCCGAGGCGCTGACCGGCCAGGAAGCCTCGGTCGGTCCGCCGTGGTTCAACCGCTACACGGTGCCGCTGGCGCTGATCCTCGTACTGCTGAGCGGGATCGCGCCGGTGATCGCCTGGCGGCGGGCGACGCTGGCCAACTTCCGGCGCAACTTCACGGCACCGATCGTCTGCGCGCTGCTCGCACTGGTCGCGCTGCTGGCCGCGGGCATCCCGGAGAAGCCGCTCGCGCTCACGATGTTCTGCCTCGCGGCATTCGTGCTCGGCAGCGTCGGGCAGGAGTTCTACCGCGGCGCGCGTGCGCGACGCGCGATGGCGGGTGAGCCGCTGGCGCTGGCGGTGCTCGCGCTCGTGCGGCGCAACCGCAGACGCTACGGCGGCTACATCGTGCACGTCGGCATCGCCGTTCTGTTCGTGGGCGTGGCTGCCTCCTCGTCCTTCCAGCACGCCTCCGAGCTCGCTCTCTCGCCTGGTCAGTCCACGCGCGTGGGCGCATATCAGATCCGCTACGTACGCTCGACCGCCACGATCACGCCCAAGTACGACGAGGCGCACACCGGTTCGACGCTCAGTCTCGGCGCGCTGCTGGACGTCACCAAGAACGGTCGTCATGTCGCCACGCTCGATCCCAGCGAGGGCTTCTACGCCTCTGGGGAAGCCAGCCAGGGTTCGGTCGGCAGCCTGATCGGCGGCCAGCCGGTGAGCCACGTGGCGATGGACGCGGGCTTCACTCGCGATGTGTGGACGGCGATCCAGCCCGACATCGAAGCGCCCGCGCTGCAGCGAATCGTCAAGATCGGCAACAGCACGCTGCCGCCCGCGGACGCGATCGTCGCGATCGTCGCGCTCGCGCACGCCTACGTGACGCACCCGCCGCAGGCGCAGTTCCACTTCATCGTCTCGCCGCTGATCTTGTGGATCTGGCTGGGGGGCGCGATCGTGGTCGGCGGCGCCCTGATCGCGATCTGGCCGGCGCCGAGCGTGGTTCGCCGCCGCGTGGCCGTGCGTTCGCGAGCGCGAGCCGTGCGCGGTCTGGCTCGGGTCTGACGCTCGCACGGGTGGGCGGGCTCGGGTGGGCGGGCTTGCGAATACCCTGCGCGCGTGAACCTCGCGATCGCAATCCTCATGTTGGCCCTGGTGGGGCTGGTGGTGCTCGTGGTCGGCGCACCGCTGCGGCGCGCGCGCCGAGGAGACGGCTCGCGGCTCGGCGCGAGCTCCCCGTCACAGCCCGCAGCGGGCGTCGAGCGTTCCTCCCGGCGGGAGCACGATGCGTTGCAGGCGGCGCGCGCGGAGCTGGAGGCGGCGCGCGAGGCCAAGTATCGCGAGATCCGTGACACCGAGCTCGACTACCGCACCGGCAAGCTCTCGCGCGATGACTATCAGGCGATCGACGCCGACCTGCGCGCCGAGGCACTCACGATCCTCGACCGGCTGGAGCGGCTCAGCTCCACGGATGCTTGAGCAGCAGCCCCGCGTTCAGGAAGAACAGCACGCCGAAGAAGATCGTCCAGCGGTTGAGATTGCGCTCCACCAGCGATCCGCCGCCGAGCGGACCGGTGCCGGTGCCCACTCCGAAGGCGCCGGAGAGGCCGGAGTCCTTGCCCGAGTGCATCAGCACCAGGAAGATCAGGAGGATCGAGAACGCGACCTGCAGGACGGAGAGGATCGTTTCCACGGGCGTCAGGGTATCGCGTTTGGCGTCAGTGCGGGCAGGGAACGGTGCGCTTGGCCATCACCGTGGAGCCGTCTTCAAAGCTGAACTGGGAGGCCACCGGCCAGCCGCCGTGCGGGCAGTGCTTGGGCAGGACGATGCCCTTGACATGGAACAGCCGCTTCTTGCCGTGCACGCGCTTGTAGTAGGTGGCGCCGTGGGCGCCGAGCGACAGGGAGGCCGTCATCGCGGAGGCATTGGAGGCTTCGGGGAGGACTTTGATCAGCGGCACTTCGACGCTGAAGCCGAGACCGTAGGGTGGGGGACCGGTGATCACGGTGGCCGGGAAGATCACTTCTATGGACACCGGCGTCGAGCCCTTCAGGAAGATCATCAGCGAGATGTGACCGGGCTTGTTGTCGGCCAGGAAGAACTCGAGCGTGTACGGCTCGTCGACGATTTCCTGGCCGAGCTTGTAGACGCCCTCGCCACCGCCGCTGCCGGCTTTGGAGTTCGCCGGGCATGCCTGCGGACCGATCTTTTCGAGCGCTTCGCGCGCGCACGTGGCGGAGCCTTCCAGGTTGAGCGTCAGCCCAGCCGGGCCGTACACGTTCACGTGCGTAATCGGCGAGGGCACGGGCAGGTCGGTCGAGCCGATCGTGGCGGCGCCGAACGCGTTCGTGGGGGCGCCGAGCTTGTTGGGGGAGAAGCCCGCTTCGGTGATGCTCACGGTCTCTTCCGCGCGCGCGGGGCTCGCCGCCAGCAGCGCCGTGCCACATAGCAGCGCAGCGACGATCGCGCTCCTGCGAGCGCGCGCGCGGGTCCCATGTCTCCTCGTTGCTGATCCCATCCTGCCCTCACCCTGTCATCTAATGAAAGCTGCCGCCGTCAACTATAGGTCGAACGCGCCCGTGGGGCGCTAGTGGCGTCCGCTACGATCTCGTTCGCTGCGGATTCGGTGGACGGATGTACAGCAGGAGTGCTGGCGGAGTTCCAGAAGACGCAGGCGGATGACGGGCGCGATTGCGACGAGGGCGCCTTGCTTGTCGCTAGGGTGCGCAGGCCGTCCACTTGCCATGGGCTCTGAGCGCTTCACAGTTTTTGCCGCCGCGATTACGAATCCTTTACGGATTCGTGGTTCGCTGCCGATAAGAATCCCGGTTGGGCGTACCCGCGTATGAGGGCTGGCTGCGCCGACCACGACAAATGGGACGCCCCCGAGATGATCGACTTCCGCGTATGCCGCCCGTGAATCGCGCCCGCAGCCGGGCGATACGCGCCCTGCTGTCCGCTCTCGCCGGTGGCGGGCTGACCGCGGCCGGCCTCGGCGGCCCGCTCGCTCCCGATGCGCTTGCCGCGCCTGCGGTCGGCACTCAGACCTCCGCCGAAGGCGCCACCAAAACGACCGCCGAATCGGGCGGCTCCCAGCAGTCCGAAAGCCAGTCCTCGACGAGCACCTCGACGACGCCCGCCCCGACCACCACGCCCTCCGAACCGACCGCAGCCGCCCCCAGCACCACCACACAGGCCACCACGACCGCTCCAGAAACGACAGCGCCGACGACGACGGCGCCGACGAGCAGCGCCCCAGCACCGAGCGTCCCGGCTCCCGAAGCTCCCACGGTGGTGCTCAAGCGCAAGCAGAAGCCCTCGGCGAGCGCTCCGGCGAACCCCAGCGCGACGAGCACCGCCCCGAAAGTCAACGGCGCAAAGAAGTCCAAACCGGCCAAGAAGGCGAAGGGCCCCAATAACGTCGCGCTCTCCCCGCAGGCGGTGGCGGCCGAAGCAGGGGCGTTGGCGGCGATCCTCGCCTCGGCGGAAGCCTCCGACCAGGCGCTCGCCTTCTACCGCATCCCGCTGTTCCTGCTGCCGATCTACAAGGCGGCCGCCGTCCAGTACGGGGTGCCGTGGCAGATCCTCGCGGCGATCAACGAAATCGAGACCAACTACGGCAGCGACCAGTCCGTCTCCACCGCCGGCGCAGTCGGCTGGATGCAGTTCATGCCGAGCACCTGGCTGCAGTACGGCGTGGACGCGCTCAACGCGGGCTACGCGGACCCTTACAACCCCGTGGACGCGATCTTCGGCGCCGCACGCTACCTGCGCGCGGCCGGCGCGGCCACCAACCTGCGCGAGGCGATCCTCGCGTACAACCACTCCGAAGAATACGTCGACTCGGTGCTGCTACGCGCGAAGCTCATCTCCGCCTACCCCAAGGACGTGATCGCCACGCTTACGGGGCTGATCGACGGCCGCCTGCCCGTCACCGGCAGGCGCCTGAGCTGGAACCCGGTGCCCGCGGCGCCCGCGCCTGCCTCCAGTGCCACCGCCAACGCCGCGGCGCTACCCCCGAGCCAGGCGGCGGCAGCAGCGAGCCCGGCAACCGGTTCAGCCCCAGCCCCCACAGTCCCCGGCTCATCCGCGGCGCTGTCCCCGGCCGCGGCTGGCGCCGCAGCGAGCTCACACGCGGCGGATGTCGCGGCGCAGGCGCTGCAGCTGGTGGAACTGATGAGCGCGCCGCACGCCTCCGTGGTGGCCGTGCAGGACGGTCGCATCGTCAAGCTCGGGGACTCGCGCAAGCTCGGCAAGTACATCGTCCTGCGCGACGTCTACGGCGACGTGTTCACCTACGCCGGTCTCGGCAGCATCGCGCCCACATACCTCCTGCCGAAGGCACCGACCAAGCCGACGCGCTCCCCCGCCGTGGAAGCCGCCAGCGCGCACGCCCCCGCGCCGTCCCAGCCCGCCAGCGCGGGCGTGCAGTCGCCGCTGACGCTGCACGTGCGCTCGCCGCTGACGCCGCACGCCGCGAGCAAGAGCCAGGTCACTGTGCAGGCCCCAGAGCAGGAAGCGCCGCCAGCCGGCATGGGCAGGGTGCGCCTGTTCGCCCACCCGGGCAACCCGGATGCGCGTGCGGCCGCCGTCGCGAGCGCCGCCAGGCGAGCGCGGCACAGCAGCGCCGGCCGGGCGCTGCCGCTGCGCAAAGGATCGATCGTCGCTTCGGGTACGGTGCTCGGGCACGTGAATATGCCGCCCGGCGCGCTGGACGGACACCTGCGTTTTGCGATCCGTCCCGCCGGCGACACGGAAACCGTCGACCCAGGCCCGATCCTCGCCAACTGGGCGCAGCTGCAGACGGCGTTGCACCCCAAGGGGGCGAAGGCCACCGACGCCCTGCTCGGAGCTACCGCAAGCGACGTGTTCCTCCTGTCCAAGCTGCAGCTCGAGCGCGCCGTGCTGTCGGACCCGGGGATCACGCTTGCCGCCTGCGACCGTCGCGAAGTCGTCGCTGGAGTGGTCGACAAACGCGTGCTGGCGGTGCTCGGGTTCCTCTCGCGTAGTGGCCTTACCCCCACCGTCGGCGGGCTGAGCTGTGCTCAGCGCCGGCCTCATACAGTTGCCGCCCCGAACGACACGTTGGACATCGCCGCGATCAACGGCACCCCGATCGCCGGTCACCAGGGTGCGGGCACGATCACAGACCTGACGATCCGTACGCTGCTGACCCTCCCCAAGGGCTTTGTGCCGCACAAGATCGTGAGCCTCATGAGCTATCCCGGCACGGCTAACACCGACGGGCAGGCGGCCTACTCGAACCGCATCCACCTCGAGTTCCTGCCTGCGACCACCACGACCAGCCTCAACCCGGCCGCGGTCGCGACGAAGGCGCACTCGGCGCACAACGGCCGGACCGCGCCCGCGCCGCTGGTCGGGACGAGCCCGCTGAGCGCCGCTCAGTGGAACCAGCTGATGGTGCGGGTAGCGGCGCTGCCGATCCCGAGCGTCTCTGCCAAGCCGAGCTCCGCCGCCGTAGCCGACCCGAAGCGTCCCTGACCGCGGCGAGTCGGAACAGGCTCAATCCCCTCGCGGGATCGACCCCCATGACCACGCGTGTTGCGAGGCCGGGGGCGAGCGTGTCGCAGCTAGCCCGTCGAGGCGCCAGGTGCGCCAGCGCGGGCGCGGAACGCGCCCTGCAGGTCGGTACGGCACTTGGTCTCGGCGCTTATGAACTGCGGGCTGGTGGCGCTCAGGCCTTTGGTGTCGAACACCGGGCCTTTGCCCGACGTGTTGGGAGTCGGCAGGTTGACGCCGTGTTCGCGCATGCACGCCGCGAACTTCGTGAGTGCCTGCTTGACCACCGAGCTGTTCAAGCGCGAGCCGACGCCCCCGAAGCCGCCGCCGCGCAGGAGGCCCCCGCCGCACTTCTTCAGGACCGCTTCGTATTGGGCGCGCGTCATGCCTTTCGGCAGCTGAGCGCCGCCACCGCCGAGAAAGCCGCCCGAGCCGGGAGCCGGTTGCTGGCCGGGTTTGAACTTGGGCAGGGTGATGCCGTTCTTCTGCAGGCATTCGCGCAGCGCGGTGAAGCGTCCCTCCAGCGCGCCGCGCGTCGGACCAGTGGCCTTTGGCACCGTCCCCTGGCCAGGCGTGGAAGCGCCGGACGTCGCCGCGCGCGCGGCGCTTGCGTTCGCGGATGTCGTGGTCGTCGAGCTGGAGCCTCCGCACGCCGCCAGCCCGACGCTGGCGAGCGAAAGAGCGAGCACGGCCGCGGCCGCATGCTTAGAACTGCTGCTGATGATGTGAGGCATGGAGCTCCTTTTAGACGATCTGCTGGTGCGCGCCCTCGCAGCGAGCGCGCGCCTATCAAACATAGGGATGCTGGGTAAACACCGCCTAACAGTCCTGGCGGGCTGCGTTGTGCTCACCCGCCGTTGCCGAACAGCGAAGGTTCGCTGCGGCTCGCGCCGCCACCTCCAGAGCCGCGGCCGGCGCCCAGACCGCCGAATAGCGCCGCGAGGCCGCCCGCGTTCGAGCCGAAGCTGATCGATTCGGCGCTGACGACGCCGTTCGATCCGGAGGGGCCTGTGACGGTGACTGTTTCGCCGGGGTGGATGCCCTTGACGCTCGCCTTGACGGTCCTGGTCACGCTCGTGCCCGCCGAGGTCGTGACCTTGACGGTGTTGCCTTCGGGGGTGGTCACGTACAGCGTGCTGCCGGCTAGGTATGCGACGGTGCCGGCGATCGGGCGGGTGAAGCCGGTGGGGGAGCTCGACCCGGTGGAGCTCGTGCCTGCGCTCGACGCGCCTTCGCGCAGGGCGCGCAAGCGCGAGGCGAGTCCGGCCGCCGAGCTACTGGAGGCGGAGGAGCTCGAGGAGCTCGCCTGGCCCTTCTCCACGAGCACGCCGCCGATGAACCCGCATGCTGTCAGCAGCACGCCGAGCAGCATCAGGGCAACCGGATTCCCGCCAACCCCGAGCAGGCGCCTGCGCGGTCGACGGGGGAGCTCCTCAGGCTCCTCCAGCCAATCGTCCTGAGCTTCGATCGGCTCCTTCTGGGTGATGACGGGCTCGTGCTCGGGCATGGCGGACTCCTGGTGGGTGGCAGTGGGATCACTCAAAGCGCAGCGCTTCGATCGGTCGCAGGCGGGCGGCGCGGGCGGCGGGATAGGTGCCGAAGAACAGGCCCGAGGCAAGTGCTGCGCCGAACGCGAGGAAGATCGAGTACGTCGCTATTTCCGGCTGCACTCCGGCGATTTCAAACTGGCTGCCGATGACGCCGACGAGCACGCCGGTGACGCCGCCGAACAGCGAGACGAGCATGGCCTCCGTCAGGAACTGGGTCAGGATGTCACTGCGCCTGGCGCCGATCGCCTTGCGGATGCCGATCTCGCGCGTGCGCTCGGTGACGGACACGAGCATGATGTTCATCACGCCGATGCCGCCGACCAGCAGCGAGATCGCGGCGACCTCACCGAGCAGTGTCGTGAACACGCTGCTGGTCGAGCTCGACGTTTCCAGCAGCGAGCCTTGATTGAGCACGTTGAAGCCAGGTTCGGAGGTGTTCTTGATCTTGTGGCGTTCCTCGAGGATCTGCGTGACCTCCGCTTCGGCGGCGTTGAGCGAGGATTCGGACTTCGCCTGCACGGTGATCGAGTCGATCGGACCTGTGCCCGTGAGCGAGTCCTGCACGGTGGTGATCGGGGCGATCACCACGTCATCCTGGTTGGTGGCGCCGTTGGTTCCCTTGTTGGCGAGCACGCCAACGACTTCGTAGTTGCTGCCGTTGACCTTCATGTTCTGTCCCACCGGGCTGACCCCGGCGAACAGTTCCCTCAGGACTTCCTGGCCGATCAGCGCCACGCGCTTGTGTGCTCTGACGTCGGCTGCTGTGAACCCGGCGCCTTCGGCGAGCTTGTAGCTGTGAGCCGGCAGATAGGACGGCGTGGTGCCCACGAAGGAGGACGGTTCGTAGCTCGAGCTGCCGTAGACCAGCTTCGTGCCGGTGGCGTTCACGACGGGGGAGGCGCTCTTGACGTCGGGCGCGAGGCCCGGATCCTGCAGCGCTTGTGCGTCGGACTTGGTCAGCGAGACGGTCGTGGCGGTGCTCGCGCGTGCGCCGCCGCGAAAGGCGCCGCTGGCCTGTACGAGCAGCACGTTGGTGCCGAGGCTCTGGATGCGCGACTGCACGGCTTTGGAGGAGCCGTTGCCGACGGCGATCAGCACGATCACTGACGCGACGCCGATCGTCATGCCGAGGATCGTCAGGCCGGAGCGGAGCTTGTTCGCCGTGATGCCGCTCCACGCGACGCGCAGCATCTCTGCGCCGATCACGGCTGCGCCTCCGCCTCGCCGGCGGCGACGCGGTGGTGGTGGGCGGACTTGAGCTCATGCGGCGCGGGCGGAGCGTCGTGCACGCCGGCCCGACGCCGGTCCTCGACCACCGCACCGTCGCTGAGGCGGATGATCCGCTTGGTCAGTGCGGCGACGTCGGGCTCGTGGGTGATCAGCACGACGGTGCGCCCTTCCTCGTTCAGGCGCGCGAATATCTTCAGAACGTCTTCGGTGGCGTGCGAGTCCAGGTTCCCGGTCGGCTCGTCGGCGAGGATCAGCGAGGGGTTGGTCACGATCGCCCGTGCGACCGCCGCCCGCTGCTGCTGGCCGCCGGAAAGCTCCGATGGCTGATGGTGCATGCGGTTGGTCATCCCCACCGAGCTCAGCGCGCGTTCCGCGCGCCGTCTGCGCTCGGCTCCCCTCAGTCCGGCGTAGGCGAGCGGCAGCTCCACGTTGACCAGCGCGCTGGTGCGTGCGACGAGGTTGAAGCTCTGGAAGACGAAGCCGATCTTGCGATTGCGCAGGTCCGCGAGATCGTCCTCGTCCATCTTGCTGACGTCCACGCCGTCGATCATGTAGCGACCGCTCGTCGGGATGTCCAGGCAGCCGAGGATGTTCATCAGCGTGCTCTTGCCGCTGCCCGAGCTGCCCATGATCGCGACGAAGTCACCGGCATCGATGCGCAATGAGACCTCGCGCAAGGCGCGCACGCGGATCTGCCCCAAGTCGAAGATCTTCGTGACCCCGCGCACCTCTATGACCGGGTGGCGCGGAGGACTGGCGTCAGCGCCCGCGGAGGCGTCGTCGAGCACCGCACGCCGGACCAGCGGCCGGCTGCGGGGGACGCGCGCCCGCGGCGCGCCCGGGCGCGCGGGATGGCGCATCAGCCTCCGCCTCTGAAGAAGACGCCGGCGCCGGCGCCCGGGCCGCCGCCGAGCGCTCCCGCCCCGCCAAGGCGGCTGCCGAGCCGGGAGATGAGGCTGCTCGTGCTCGAGCCGGTGATGCTCGCGGTGGGCAGCACGACCGTTTCTCCCACCTGCAGGCCGCTGAGGATGATCGTCGAGCTGTCACCCGTCAGCCCGGTGACGACGCGCTGGCGCACGTGCTTGGCGGCTCGCACAACCGTCACGGTGTCGGCGGAGATCGCGCTCGTCGGGACGTTGATCCCTTCGGCTTGTCTGACGACGACTTCGGCGGTGGCGCTCATGCCCGGCTTCAAGCCGGATTCCATCTGGTCGAGCTTGAAGGTCACGTCGTAACTGACCACGCCGCTGTTGCTCGTCGAGAGGATCGCGACTTCGCTGACGTGAGCCGCCAGCTTGCGGCCTTCGAGCGCTTCGACGGTCACCGTTGCGATCTGACCGTCCTTGACGTGGCCGATTTCCGATTCGCTGAGCGGCACGACCAGCTGCATCGAGCTGAGGTCGCTCAACACCGCGAAGGCCGTGCTGGAAGAACTGGAGGAGCTCGATGCGCCGGACGCGCCTGCGGCCGAGCGGCCCGTCGCGGCGCTGCTCCCGGCTGCGGCGGCGCTCGAGCCCGAGCCGCTGGCTGAGCTGGTGGCACTCGATCCCCTGGTCGTGCCGCTTGCGGACACGACTTCTCCGACCTGCCCGGAGAGCGAGACGATCGTGCCGCTCTCGGGTGCGTACAGGTTGGTGTTCTGGACCGCCTGTTCGTCGCCGTGCACCGTCAGCGCGTCGCTCCTGACGGCCGCCCGCGCGGAGGCGAGGTTCGCCTCCCGCGTGGCGGCGCTGATCGTCGTTTTCGCGGACGAGCCAGAGCTCGATTCCCTGCTTTCGCGTTCAGGCGCGGCGCTGGCGTTGCCCGCCCCGCCGCTGGAGCCGGTCGAGGTTTCCCCCTTCGGGGACGATTCCCCGTCGGTTTCTTCCTCCTTGGCGAGGTTGGCTTCGGCGGACTGCAGGCTGGCCCTGGCCTGTTCGAGTGACACTTCTGCGCTCTGGGGGTCGAGCGTCGCCAACAGCTGGCCCTGGGCGACCTGCTCGCCCTGGGTGACGTAGATGTGCGTGACCGTTCCGCTCGTCTTGAAGCCGAGGTTCAGCTGGCTGACGGCCTGCAGGTTGCCGCTGCCCGAGACGGTCGACTGCACGACGCCCTGGGCGACCGTCGCCGTGCGGGTGATGTTCGCCTGGCTGCCGGAGGCCGGACCGACGACGAGCACGGCGGCCGCGATCGCACCTGCACACAGGGCTCCCAGTGCGTAGACGAACCAGGATGCTCCTGCGCGTTCGGTCATCTCGTTCGACATAGATGCTGGTCGAAACCTGTAAGAGAGTGCGAAGAAACGCTGCAAGCAGGCCTAAAGATCGGTGCCGGTCCGCGACGTGGCGTAACGTTAGAGGCGACTTGCCACAGCCGGTCGTGCATCTTTCGTCGGTTCTGCGCAGCCCGCTTCTGGACCGGGCGGGAGATCGGTTGGGTCGTGTCGAGGACCTGATCGTGCGTCTGGCCGACGGCGGCTATCCGCCGGTGACCGGACTGAAGGCGAGGATCGGCGGACGCGAGCTGTTCGTCCCGGTCGACAGGATCGCCTCGCTTGCACCCGGCGCGGTGAGGTTGTCGGGGGAGAAGTTGAGCCTCGGCAGGTTCGAGCGCCGGGCGGGCGAGGTGCTGCTGGGCACCGACCTGCTCGCCCACAAGCTCGTCGACGTGGAGGCCGATCCGCCGCGGCTCGTCACCGCGCACGAGATCGAGCTCGCGTGCATCGACGGCTGGTGGCGCGTGGTGGGCGTCGACCACAGCCCGCGTGCGCAGTTGCGCCGCGCGCTGCCGCGGCGCCTGCGCGTCACAGTCGCCGACGGGCCGTTCCTCGACTGGGCCGACATGGAGCCGTTCGTCGGCCACGTCCCCAGCTCGCGCCTGCGCTTCTCACACCGCAAGCTCGCGAACCTGCATCCCGCCGAGATCGCCGACCTGGTGGAGGCCGCCTCGCACGAGGAGGGCGAGGAGATCATCGAGGCGGTGGCGCAGGACCGCGAGCTCGAGGCGGACGTGTTCGAGGAGCTCGACGAGCATCACCAGCTGGAGTTCATCCGCGAGCGCCCGGACACGCAGGCCGCGGCGGTGGTCGCGCGCATGGCGTCCGACGACGCCGCCGACCTGATCGTCGAGATCGACCAGGAGCGCCGGGCGCGGATACTCGCTTTGCTGCCCGCGACGCAGCGACGCCAGATCGAGGCGCTGCTGGGCTACAACCCCTCGACCGCCGGGGGCCTGATGAGCCCCGACTTCATCCGCGTCGCGCCCGCGGACGCGGTGGCGCAGGCGCTGCGCAAGGTGCACGACAGCGACCTGGCGCCCGGGACGCTCACGACCCTGTACGTGTTGGACGAGAATGGCCGGCTGCTTGGCTCGGCGTTCGTCGTGACGCTGCTGCGCGCGGACCCACACGCGCCGCTGCAGGAGATCGCCGAGCGCGAGCCCGTGTGGGTGGCCACCGACGCGGACCTCCCCGAGGTGGCGCGCATGATGACCGACTACAACCTGGTGATGCTGCCGGTCCTCGACGGCGAGGAGCACATGGTCGGCGTCGTCACGGTCGACGACGTGCTCGAGCTCACGCTTCCCAGTGGTTGGCGGCGGCGCTTCGGGCTCGTGCGCGACTAGTGTCGTGGGCGCCCGATTGCTAGGCTGAGCCGTGGACGAACAGCTCCACAGGGCGCGTAGAAAGGAGGCCGGCATGGATCGAGAACAGCCACGAAGTACCCAGCCGGCCGCACGCCCGTCGGGCCCGTCCCTCCTGCCTTAGCGCCGCGCGGGACACCGTCTGAGCCGGTGTGCGCCACGGCGCGATGCCGCGCGCCAAGACGCGATCCCGCAGTGCCGCGAGCAAGGAAAGGAGGACGCCCGACATGACCGATGAGCAGACGACGCTGGTGTCCGCCCGCCAGCCCGAAGGCGTGCCCCCGGTCCTCGACGAGGCGCACATCGGCGACATCCGCGGCGCGCTGGGGACGATTCGCGTGCACGACAGCGGCGAGCGCCACGGCTGGCGCTCGCGCACGATGGCGCTGCTGGCGATCATGGGCCCGGGGCTGATCGTGATGGTCGGCGACAATGACGCCGGCGGC